>RCUQ01000895.1_pt1 | contig 12289 bp, 5 predicted proteins | sample 2166351 | NCBI WGS metagenome assembly RCUQ01 (sample SAMN09932597, study PRJNA488358) | compost metagenome | feature: garden; material: soil; isolation source: compost soil in acetonitrile-enriched culture | place: Germany: Experimental Botanical Garden Goettingen | collected 2016-01-27
ATCGCCGCGCTGACTTCCGATTCGGTGCCGATGCGCTTGAGCGGCACGTGTTCGCGCAGGGTCGGGATCACGGCCTTGAAGGCGCCTTCGTAGGTGTCCATGCCGCTGGAGGCAATCCAGCCCGGCGCCACGGCATTGACCCGCACCCCGGCATGACCCCATTCGTACGCGGCGGTCTTGGTCAGGTTGTCCATGCCCGAACGTGCCGCGCCGGAGTGGCCCATGCCGGGCATGCCGCCCCACATGTCGGCGAGCATGTTGACGATGGCGCCGCCGTGCTGGCTCATGGACTGGTTGAACACTTCCCGGGCCATCAGGAAGCCGCCCACCAGATTGGTACGCATCACGGTTTCGAAACCCTTCTGATTGATCGAGGCCAGGGGCGAGGGGTACTGCCCGCCAGCATTGTTGACCAGGCCGTGGATCGGACCGTGCTTGCGGATAAGCTCGCTGACCAGATGCGTCACCGCTTCTTCCTCGCGGATATCACAGGTGCTCCAGTCGGCCTTGCCGCCGTCGTCGGCGATCTCCGCCGCAACGGTTTTCAGCTTGTCGGCATTGCGCCCGACCAGCAGCACATGGGCGCCGAGGGCCGCCAGTTCGTGGGCAGTACAGCGGCCGATGCCACTGCCGCCACCGGTGACGATGATGTTTTGGCCAGCAAACAAATCGGCTTTGAAAATCGAATCGTAGGCCATGGCGGCAATCCTCTAGTTGAACTGGTCGGCGATGCGCTGCGGCACCGGGATCTGGATTTCCAGCAGTTGCTGGGCGAAGGCTTTGCCTTGCGGATCGATTCGCAGGCTGGCGACACCGCCGCCGCCGAGGGCGTTTTCCAGCAGGAAATTCAGGCTGTGGCTGGCGGGCAAGTACCAGCGCTCGACCCGCCCGTGGATTGGATCGAGGACGTGGCCCATCCAGTCGACGATCACTTCCGGGGTCAGGGCTTCGGCGATCCATGGCAGGAATTCGGGCTCGCGGGCCATGACGCCGATATTGCTGTGGTTGCCCTTGTCGCCAGAGCGGGCGACCGCCAGTTTGACCAGGGCCACACTGGCGTCGGCCAGGCCATCCGGTTTCGGTGGCGCGAGCAGGGCTGGCAGGTCCAGCGGGTCGAGCACATCGAGGGCGGGCAGGGCACACGGGTGGCGCTGGCCCATGAAATCAATGTCCAGCGTGCAGGCGGTTTTGTCGATCAGGAACGAGAACAGCCGGATCAGCGGATACACCGTCGGCCGGCCACCGACAATGCCGGTCAGCCCTGGCGCCATGCCGGTGGCCGCCTGGGCAATCTCCCGGGAGAACACGATCAGGGCCTGCTTGTCCGGATGGCGCACGGCGAGTTTGATCACCACTTCACGGCTGTCCTGCCGCTGGCCGTGGGGGCCGTAGGTGGCCTCGCTGCCCAGCAACTCGATATTCACCTCGCTGTACGGCGCCCAGCCGCGCTGGCGGAACATTTCCGAGGTCTTGTTGATGATCGCATCGCCGACACGCCGCGCCTTGTCGACGGCATCGATGCCGGCGATCAGGCAACTGGCGGTGCAGCGAAAACCATCGGGGTACGTGGCGCTGACCTTGTATTGAGCGGTCGGCGGCAGGCCTTTGGCGCCGTGCACCTGCACCGCGTTCTTGCCTTGTTGCAGCAGTTTGACCTGAGTGAAATCGCACACCACGTCGGGCAGCAGATACGCGCGCGGGTCACCGATTTCGTACAGCATCTGTTCGCCCACCGTCAGCGGCGTGACCAGCCCGCCCGTACCTTCGGGTTTGCTGACGATGAACTGGCTGTCGGCGCTGACTTCGACGATGGGAAAACCGATGTGTTCGTAGTCGGGCACGTCGCGCCAATCGGTGAAGTTGCCGCCCGTGCACTGGGCGCCGCATTCGATGATGTGCCCGGCCAATGCGGCCTGGGCGAGTTTGTCGTAGTCGTGCCACGACCAGCCGAACTCATGCACCAGCGCGGCGCTGACCACCGCACTGTCGACCACGCGCCCGGTGATCACGATGTCCGCCCCCAGACGCAGGGCTTCGACAATGCCGGGTGCACCGAGGTAGGCATTGGTCGAGACGCACATCGATGGCAGGGGCGCGCCGCTGAACATTTCATGAATGCCCAGGTTGCCCGGCTTTTTGAATTGCGGCTGCAGGTCATCACCCAGCAGCACGGCGATCTTCAGCGCCACCCCGGCCTTGTCGCAGGCCGCTTGCAGGGCGGCGGCGCAGGCTTGGGGATTGACCCCGCCAGCATTACTGATGACCCGGATGTTTTGCTGCGCGAGCTGCGGCAGCAAGGGCGCGAGCACTTCGATGAAGTCGCCCGCATAGCCGGCCTGGGGATCTTTCATCCGCGCGCCGGCCATGATCGACAGGGTGATTTCGGCCAGGTAATCGAAGACCAGATAGTCCAGATGCCCGTGTTCCACCAGTTGCGCGGCAGCGGTCGAGGTATCGCCCCAGAAGGCGCTGGCGCAACCGATGCGAATTGTTTTAGGCGCAGTCCATTCCATAGCCACCTCCAACCGAAGTGCGTCGACATTACCAAGCAAGCGCTTGGTTTGTAAATGACTTGATTATCTTCTGCCCAAGCGCTTGCTTGGTTGCATCCATGCGCTTAAATTGCCCGCGCAACCCCGTTGTTTTCGGGGGGATCGGCGTTATTGATTGAACGACTGTAGGAGAGAACGGGTGGACGAGCAAAAAGCCCTGAGGGTGATGCGCCAATTGGTGGACGACGGCCAATTGACCGACCCGGACAGCGCCCGTGGCAAATTGCTGCAAGTGGCGGCCCACCTGTTCCGCAATAAAGGCTATGAGCGCACGACCGTGCGCGACCTGGCCGGCGCCGTGGGCATTCAGTCCGGGAGCATTTTCCATCACTTCAAGAGCAAGGACGAAATCCTGCGCGCCGTGATGGAAGAAACCATACGCTACAACACCGCGTTGATGCGTGCGGCCATCGCCGAGGCCGGCAGTGTGCGCGAGCAGGTGCTGGCGCTGATCCGCTGTGAATTGCAGTCGATCATGGGCGGCAGCGGCGAGGCCATGGCCGTGCTGGTCTACGAATGGCGCTCGCTGTCCGAAGAGGGCCAGGCCAAGGTCCTGGCGCTGCGGGACATCTACGAAGACATCTGGCTGCAAGTACTGGGCGAAGCCAAGACCGCCGGGTTTATCCGCGGCGATGTGTTCATCACCCGACGCTTCCTGACTGGCGCATTGTCCTGGACCACCACCTGGTTTCGCGCCGGTGGCAGCATGAGTCTCGATCAGTTGGCCGATGAGGCGTTGATTCTGGTGCTGGAAGACCGGCAATAAGCTTGTGTTGGCCAGCATTAAACTGGCTAACTGGACAAAACCGCCTAGCTTGAATGCATTGGTACCGTTTTATTAGGGGAGTGGGGACGTTTTGATGGGTTCGCCAATTCGGTCAGCCTCGCGGCTTTTGCTGACGATGCTTGCGGCGTCAACGATGATGCCGTCCCAGGCTGCGCAACTGGTGCGCATCGGTGCCGCGCACTTTCCGCCCTACACCGTGCGCCCGGAATCCGGGGCCGATACCGGGTTGCTGCCGCAACTGGTCGAGGCCCTGAACGCATCGCAAACTGACTACCAGTTTGTCCTGGTGCCCACTTCCATTCCCCGGCGCTTCGGTGATTTCAAGCAGGGCCGGGTCGACATGGCCATCTTCGAAAATCCCGCCTGGGGTTGGGAAGAGATCCCCCACACGGCCGTCGACATGGGGCTGGAAGACGCCGAGATTTTTGTCGCGCAACGCCTGCCTGATCGACAGCAAAGCTATTTTGCCGACCTGAACGGCAAGCGCCTGGCACTGTTCAGCGGCTATCACTACGAGTTCGCCAACTTCAATGCCGACCCCCTGTACCTCGCGAAAAACTACAACGCCACGCTGACCTATTCCCATGACAGCAATCTGCTGATGGTATTGCGCGACCGGGCCGACATCGCCCTGGTCACGCGTTCGTACCTGAGCGACTACTTCCTGCGCAATGAAAAAGTCGCCGGCGAGTTGCTGGCGTCCCAGCGCATCGATCAGGTCTATCACCATTACGCCATCCTGCGCCCGACGGCTCCCATCAGCGGCGAGGCATTCGCCAAGGTGCTGCAAGGCTTGCGGGACAATGGCCAGATGCTGAGGATTTTCGATCCGTACAAGATTGCCCTGGTGCCGGTCCAGCGCAACGCAGCGGCGCCACAAGTTGCCAATTGACGGTCTTTGGCTAAATTTCCCGCCCTGGCTCACGTCACTTCGTTGAACTGTCGACGATTATCGTGAGCCCGACCCATGCCCAATCTCAATGACCTGACTGCCCTGTGTCTGCCGACAGGCAGTCGTCTTGCCGCCGATGAAACCGATTGCCGCCTGAGCCTCAGCCTGGAAGGGCAACCGTTGCTTGCCCTGCGGCTGAATCGTGGCCCCGAGTTGCACGTGCAACTGGAGCAGCGTTTCAGTCGCCCTGAAGGACAGGCATTGTGGGCGGCCTGTTACTGGCTGTTCGCTCGCAACCCCGACTGTCAGCGCCTGGTCTGGCAACTGCAGGAGGTGCCGGACGAAGCCGTGTTCAGCGGTCTGCTGATTCCGACTCCCGTCAACGGCCAGTATCACTGCGAGCGCACCTTGTTCTGGCAGTTGCCGCAGCCTTGGCTGGGGCATTCCCTGACCGGCAGCTACCCGCAGCAAATGCTCATCACCGACGGCAAGCGTCATCCACGGCGGCCGGTCAAACCCCGTGGTGAAGTGTATCAACGCTTCGATGCGCGGCTGGGTGCCCGGGTTTCCCTGCGCACGCTGGACATCGAGCAAGACCTGGTGCGCTTCAATCGTTGGCAGAACAGCCCGCGTGTCGCGAGTTTCTGGCAGGAGGAGGGCAGCCTCGAACAGCATCGCCAATACCTGAGCAAACTCGAAGCCGACCCGCATACGCTGACGCTGATCGGTTGTTTCGATGATCAGCCGTTCGCTTATTTCGAAGCCTACTGGGCCAGGGAGGATCGCATCGCCCCCTTCTACGAGGCCGGCGATTACGACCGTGGCATTCACATGCTGGTGGGCGAAGAACATCACCGTGGTCCGCACAAGGTGGCGAGCTGGTTATCGGCGCTGGTGCATTACCTGTTTCTTGATGATCCGCGCACTCAGCGGGTGGTCGCCGAGCCGCGGGCCGACAACGCGAAGATGATCGGCCATATGCAGAATCAGTGCTTTCACTGCGAGAAGGAATTCGACTTTCCGCACAAGCGCGCGGCGCTGATGATGCTGGGGCGTGAGCGGTTTTTTGATCGCTGCAAGTTGGCTTGAGGTCATTTAAAAGCAAAAGATCGCAGCCTTCGGCAGCTCTTACAGAGGAATGCATTTCCATGTAGGAGCTGCCGAAGGCTGCGATCTTTTTTATCTGTCGGCGCGGTCTCAGCGACGACCCACGGCTACCGCATCCTGACGGCTGCCCGAGACCTTGCGGCAGTGCACCAGTGCATCACGAATCATGAAGTTGACCAGGGTTGGCGAAACGCCCAGTTCCTTGGCGATGTCCTTTTGCGGCACGCCGTGCAGCCGGTACATCTCGAACGCATAGCGCGTGCGGCTGGGCAGTTCGGTCAGCGCGTCGGCGATGTTTTCCAGGGTCGAGAAATTGATATGCGAGGTTTCCGGCGAAGCACCCTGGATGACCACATTCAGCCCTTCCTCTTCAGGGCCGGAGTACTTCTGCTCAAGCGCCTGTTTGCGGTAATGATCGATGGCGAGGTTGCGCACGATCTGGAACAGATAGCTCAGTTGAGCCTTGATCGACGACGTGATCGGTGGCGCCGATTGCAGTCGGAAAAACGCATCCTGCACCACATCTTCGGCGCGCGACCGGCAGCCGGTAATGCGGGCTGCAATCTTGACCAGAATCAGTCGATTGTCGACGAATGCCTGAAGTAGCGGTGAATCGCACTTGCTTGTGGATACTTGTTCCGTCATGGAAATCACCTTGCTGCCAAATAGGTTCGTGGGACGCCTTGGGGGATGGGGGCGTCCTACACATCGAGCGACAAATTATGTTGAATGATAATGATTGTCAATTGAGAAAGAGAACTAATGCTCCGCAAAGGTGCAGAGTGCGAACTGCGACACACTGACTCTCCCGCTTGCGGCACCCCAGCCCGCCTGGCGTTCAAGCCTGTCGACTAATTATTTGCAGATGCCATCCGTTCTCAAGGATGAATTGCACAGTGCAAAACCGATTCCATTTGCAAGCCGAATTCAGGCAGGAAACCTCATGACCGACGCGTTCGAACTCCCCAGCACAATGGTCCAAGCCCTTCAGCGCCGCGCGGCCCTGACGCCGGATCGGGTGGCCCTGCGTTTTCTCGCCGAAACCCAGGATCAGGCTGTGGTACTCAGTTATCGCGAACTGGATCAGCGTGCACGAACGATTGCTGGCGCATTGCAGGCCGAGGCTGATTTTGGCGACCGCGCGGTGCTGCTGTTTCCCAGTGGCCCGGATTACGTCGCGGCATTCTTTGGTTGCCTGTATGCCGGTGTGATTGCGGTGCCGGCCTATCCGCCGGAATCGGCCAAGCGTCATCACCAGGAGCGTTTGCTGTCGATCATCAGTGACGCCGAACCGCGTCTGTTGCTGACCAGCGCCGATCTGCGCGATGCCTTGCTGCAAATCGAAGGGGCGCCGCCGCTGCTGTGTGTCGACACCCTCGACAGCGCGATGGCCGAGCGTTGGGTCGCGGCGGATCTGCAAGACGATCACATCGCCTTCCTGCAATACACCTCCGGTTCCACGGCATTGCCCAAAGGCGTGCAAGTCAGCCACGGCAACCTGGTAGCCAACGAACTGCTGATTCGTCACGGTTTCGGCATAGACCTGAACCCCGACGACGTGATCGTCAGCTGGCTGCCGCTGTACCACGACATGGGCCTGATCGGCGGCTTGCTGCAACCGATTTTCAGCGGCGTGCCGTGCGTGTTGATGTCGCCGGCGTACTTCCTTGGCCGGCCGTTGCGTTGGCTCGAAGCGATCAGTGAATACGGTGGCACCATCAGCGGCGGGCCGGACTTTGCCTATCGCCTGTGCAGTGAGCGGGTCAGTGAATCAGCCCTGGCGCGCCTCGACCTGAGCGGCTGGCGCGTGGCGTACTCCGGCTCCGAGCCGATTCGTCTCGACACCCTGGAGCGTTTCGCCGAGAAGTTCGCCAGCTGCGGTTTCACTGAAGACAGCTTCATGGCCTCTTATGGTTTGGCCGAAGCCACACTGTTCGTCGCCGGTACACCGCGTGGTCAAGGCATCGGCAACCTGCGTGTGGACGATCAGGCCCTGACGCAAAACCGCGCCGAACCTGGCGAGGGCAGCGCGATCATGAGTTGCGGCATCAGTCAGCCGGATCACGCCGTGCTGATTGTCGACCCGGCGACGCTCGCTGAAGTGGCCGACAACGCCGTCGGCGAAGTCTGGGCCGCAGGGCCGAGCATCGCCCACGGCTACTGGCGCAACCCCGAAGCGTCCGCCAAGACGTTCGTCCAGCACGCCGGTCGTACCTGGTTGCGCACCGGTGACCTGGGCTTCATGCGCAACGGTGAACTGTTCATCACCGGTCGCCTGAAAGACATGCTGATCGTGCGCGGTCACAACCTTTATCCACAGGACATCGAGCAGACCGTCGAGCGCGAAGTGGAAGTGGTGCGCAAAGGGCGCGTCGCCGCGTTCGCCGTTATCGTCGACGGTCAGGAAGGCATCGGCATCGCCGCCGAAATCAGCCGTAGCGTGCAAAAAATCCTGCCGCCCGAAGCGTTGATCAAAGCCATTCGCCAAGCCGTGGCCGAGGCGAATCAGGAAGCACCGAGCGTGGTGGTGCTGCTCAATCCGGGCGCACTGCCGAAGACCTCAAGCGGCAAACTGCAACGCTCGGCGTGCCGCAATCGCCTGGCGGACGGCAGCCTCGACAGCTACGCCGTGTTCCCGTCGGTCACGACCGAAAACGCGGGCATTACCGAATCGGCTTCGGAGCTGCAAAGCCTGATCGGCCGGATCTGGTGCGAGCAATTGCAGGTCAAGCAGGTGGGCGCCGACGATCACTTCTTCCTGCTCGGCGGCAACTCCATTGCGGCAACGCAGGTGGTGGCACGTCTGCGCGAAGAACTGGGCCTGGAGCTGAACCTGCGCCTGTTGTTCGAAGCACCGACCCTCGGCGCATTCGCCGATGTCGTGGCCCGTCAGCAGCAAGACGGTGGCCTGGCCCAAGGTGCGATTACATCGCTGTCGCGTCATCAACCGATGCCGCAATCCCTGGCACAAAACCGTCTGTGGATAACCTGGCAACTTGACCCGCAAAGCAGCGCCTACAACATTCCCGGCGCCCTGCGCCTGCGTGGCGAGCTGGACCAAGACGCCTTGCGCGCCAGTTTCCAGCAATTGATCGAACGCCATGAATCTTTGCGCACACGCTTCTTCGAGCGTGATGGCGTGGCGTTGCAACAGGTCGATGCGGCCAGTGAGTTCAACCTGCAACTGATCGACATCAGCGATCTGCCGGTCGCCGATCGTGAGGCTCGCGCGCAACAAATCCGTGAGGACGAGGCGCGGACCCAGTTCGATCTGGAGAAAGGTCCGCTGCTGTGGGTGACACTGGTACGCCTCGACGATGAAGACCATCAACTGCTGGTGACAATGCACCACATCATCGCCGACGGCTGGTCGCTGAATGTGCTGATTGACGAATTTTCGCGGCTGTACGCGGCGGCTTCCCAAGGGCAGCAAGCGGCGCTCGCGCCATTGCCGACTCAATACGCCGACTACGGCAGTTGGCAGCGTCAATGGCTGGCGCAAGGAGAGGGCGAGCGTCAACTGGCCTACTGGAAAGACCGGTTGGGCGATGAGCATCCGACCCTGAGCCTGGCCACCGACCATCCGCGCTCCGCACAACAACTGCACAGCGCCGCCCGTCACACCGTGCGCTTGGGGTCGACCCTGAGCGAGGCGATTCGCCAGACCGCCCAGGCCCACGAATCGACCGCCTTCATGCTGCTGCTCGCCGCGTTCCAGACTTTGTTGCACCGCTACAGCGGCCAGCGCGACATCCGCATCGGTGTGCCGAATGCCAACCGTCCGCGCCTGGAAACCCAAGGGCTGATCGGCTTCTTCATCAACACCCAGGTGCTGCGCGCGGAGCTGGATTCGCGGCTGCCATTCGTTGAACTGTTGGGGCAAACCCGTCAGGCGGCGTTGGGTGCGCAAGCGCATCAGGACCTGCCATTCGAACAACTGCTCGAAGCCTTCCCGCAGGCCCGTGAACAGGGCTTGTTCCAGGTCATGTTCAACCACCAGCAACGTGACCTCAGTGCGTTGAAACGCCTGCCGGGGTTGCTGGCCGAAGAGCTGCCGTGGCACAGCCGCGAAGCCAAGTTCGATTTGCAATTGCACAGTGAAGAGGATCGCAACGGTCGCCTGAGCCTGTCCTTCGACTACGCCAGCGAGTTGTTCGAAACGGCGACCATCGAACGCTTGTCCGAGCATTTCAGTAACCTGTTGCGCGCCATTTGTGCACAACCGCAATCCGCCATCGGCGACCTGCAACTGCTGACCGGCGCTGAGCACGATCAGCAAGCCGACTGGTCCGTCGCACCTTGTACGCCAGCCAACCAATGGCTGCCCGAACTGCTCAACGAACAGGCACGCCGGACCCCGGAGCGCACCGCGCTGCTGTGGGACGGCGGCCAAATGGATTTCGCTGAACTGCACACCCAGGCCAATCGCCTGGCCCATTACCTGCGCGACAAAGGCGTCGGTCCGGATGTCTGCGTGGCCATCGCCTGCGAGCGCTCGCCGCAACTGCTGATCGGTCTGCTGGCGATCATCAAGGCCGGCGGCGCCTACGTGCCACTCGATCCGGATTACCCGGCCGAACGCCTGGCCTACATGCTCAACGACAGCGGCGTCGATTTGCTGCTGACGCAAACCCAGTTGCTGGAACGCTTGCCGGCGACTGACGGCGTCTGCGTGATCGCCATGGACGCCTTGCACCTGGAAAACTGGCCGAGCCATGCGCCGGGCCTGCACCTGCACGGCGACAACCTCGCCTATGTGATTTACACCTCTGGCTCTACCGGGCAACCGAAGGGTGTCGGCAACACCCACGCGGCACTCGCCGAGCGCCTGCAATGGATGCAGAACACCTATCGCCTGAACGGCACTGATGTGCTGATGCAAAAGGCGCCGATCAGTTTCGACGTGTCGGTGTGGGAATGCTTCTGGCCGCTGATCACTGGCGCACGGTTGCTGATTGCCGGCCCCGGCGAACACCGTGATCCGCACCGCATTGCACAACTGGTCCAGCAATATGGCGTGACCACGTTGCACTTCGTGCCGCCGCTGCTTGCGTTGTTCATCGACGAACCGCTGACGGCTGAATGCACCAGCCTGCGCCGCGTGTTCTCCGGTGGCGAAGCCTTGCCCGCCGAACTGCGCAACCGCGTGCTGGAGCAACTGCCGGCGGTGCAACTGCACAACCGCTACGGCCCGACCGAAACCGCAATCAACGTCACCCATTGGCACTGCAGCCGCGCCGATGGCGAGCGCTCGCCGATTGGCCGGCCCTTGGGCAATGTGATTTGCCGTGTACTCGACAGCGATCTCAACCCCGTTCCGGCCGGTGTGCCGGGTGAGTTGTGCATCAGCGGCATCGGCCTGGCGCGCGGTTACCTGGGGCGTCCGGGCCTGACCGCCGAACGCTTTGTCGTCGATCCATTGGGCGAGCAGGGCGCGCGTCTGTACCGTACCGGTGACCGTGCACGCTGGAGCGCCGATGGCGTGATCGAATACCTCGGTCGCCTCGATCAGCAGGTCAAGCTGCGTGGCTTCCGCGTCGAGCCGGAAGAAATCGAAGCGCGTCTGCTGGCTCAGGACGGTGTTGCCCAAGCCGTGGTGCTGGTGCGCGAAACCTCGGCCGGTGGACAACTGATCGCTTACTACACCACGACCGATTCCGCCGAATCCATCGACGCGCAAACCGCACGACTGAAAAACGCATTGGCGGCGGAATTGCCGGAGTACATGGTCCCGGCACAACTGATGCGCCTGGACGAAATGCCCCTCAGCCCGAGCGGCAAACTCGACCGCCGCGCGTTGCCGGAACCGCAGTGGCAGGTTCGCGAACACGTCGAGCCTGTGACCGAACTGGAGCAACAGATCGCCGGCATCTGGCGCGAAGTGCTGGGCCTGGCGCAGGTCGGCCTGCGCGACGACTTCTTCGCCCTCGGCGGCCACTCGCTGCTGGCCACGCAAATCATTTCCCGCACTCGTCAGGCCTGCGACGTCGAGTTGCCGCTGCGAGCGCTGTTCGAGAACAGTGAGCTGGGTGCGTTCGCCGAACAAGTTCGCTTGATCCAGGCCAGCGGCAGCACCAACAAACAGCCGCCGATCGACAAAGTCGACCGCAGCCAAGCGGTGCCGTTGTCCTATTCGCAGCAGCGTATGTGGTTCCTCTGGCAGATGGAGCCGGACAGCCCGGCCTACAACGTTGGTGGCATGGCGCGGCTGCGCGGGGTGCTGGATGTCGGGCGGTTCGAAGCGGCGCTGCAAGCGTTGATCTTGCGCCACGAAACCCTGCGCACCACGTTCCCGAGCGTCGACGGCGTGGCGCGTCAGCAGGTGCATGCCGAGACGGGCGTGCGCATGGACTGTAAAGATTTCACCGCGCTGGATGCCGATGGTCGCGAATGGCGGGTCCAGCAACTGGCCGACGCCGAAGCGCACAAACCGTTCGATCTGGAAACCGGGCCGCTGCTGCGCGCCTGCCTGGTCAAGACTGCCGAGCAGGAACACTACTTCGTGCTGACCTTGCACCACATCGTCACCGAAGGCTGGGCGATGGACATCTTCGCCCGCGAGTTGAGTGCGCTGTACGAAGCCTTCGTCGATGACCGCGAATCTCCGCTGGCGCCGCTGCCGGTGCAGTACCTCGATTACAGCGTCTGGCAGCGTCAGTGGCTGGAGTCTGGCGAACGTCAGCGCCAACTCGACTACTGGACCGCGCAACTGGGCCGCGAACATCCGCTGCTGGAGTTGCCCGCCGACCGTCCGCGTCCGCCGGTGCAAAGCCATCAAGGCGAACTGTTCCGTTTCGACCTGAGCGATGACCTCGCGGCCCGGGTCCGCGCCTTCAACGCGCAAAACGGCCTGACCCTGTTCATGACCATGACCGCCGCCCTGGCCACGTTGTTGTATCGCTACAGCGGCCAGACCGACCTGCGCATCGGCGCGCCGGTGGCCAACCGCAT
>RCUQ01000898.1_pt1 | contig 12270 bp, 4 predicted proteins | sample 2166351 | NCBI WGS metagenome assembly RCUQ01 (sample SAMN09932597, study PRJNA488358) | compost metagenome | feature: garden; material: soil; isolation source: compost soil in acetonitrile-enriched culture | place: Germany: Experimental Botanical Garden Goettingen | collected 2016-01-27
CTTCGGATTGGCGTGCATCGATCCGCTGAACCTATCGTCATTCTGCGAGATCGGGTCACCCGGCCGCAGCGCGGGTTCCTCGGATCACGCGGCCCATAGAGAGACCGGCGAAACGCTGGCGATGAGGGAGGGAAGAGGCGATGCGTTCCAAGCATGGATTCCAATTTGCGCTGAAGGCCGGGGCTTCGGCTCTTGCTGTCATCATGGCCACCGCCGGGGGCGCCTATGCCCAGACGGCGCAGGACGAACCGACGACCCAGGTGGACGAGATCGTCGTCACCGGGTTCCGCGCAAGCCTGCAGGGCGCCATCAGCGCCAAGCGCAAGGAGAGCGGCGTCGTCGATGTCATCAAGGCCGAGGACATCGCCGACTTCCCCGATCTGAATCTGGCGGAATCCCTCCAGCGCGTGCCCGGCGTCGCCATCACCCGCTCCAACGGCGAAGGACGTCAGATCTCGGTTCGCGGCCTGGGTTCGGAATACACCCGCGTCCGCCTGAACGGCATGGAAGCCATCGCCACCACGGGCGGCACCGTTAACTCGGGCGGCACCAACCGCACGCGTGGCTTCGACTTCAACATGTTCGCTTCTGAGCTGTTCAACAGCCTGACCGTGCGCAAGTCGGCCTCAGCGGACGTGGAAGAAGGGTCGCTGGGCGCCACCGTTGATCTTCAGACCGCACGCCCCTTTGACTACCGCGAGCCGACGCTCGTGCTGGGCGCGCAGGCCAGCTACAACGACCTGGCTCGCGATGTGACGCCTCGCTTCACCGCCTTGGCGTCGCGCACCTGGATGGACGGTAAGTTCGGCGCCCTAGTGTCGCTGGCCTACGAAGAGCGCCACATCAAGGAAGAGGGCGCCAATATCACCCGTTGGACTTATGGTGGTGCCAACGGCGGCTTCAACGCGGCTTCGACCCTGCCGGGCTACACCTTGGCCCAGATCAACAACACCAATACGGCCAGCGCGATCTACCATCCGCGTATCCCGTCCTACGCCAGTTACGACATCAACTCCGAGCGCCTGGGTGTCACCGGCTCACTGCAGTACCGGCCCAGCGACGCCACTCTGCTGACGCTGGACGTGCTTTACTCGGACGTGAAGAGCACCCGCGACGAAGCCCAACTTCAGGCCATCGGCTTCAGCCGCTCGGGCGCCGGTAAGCCCCAGACCATCATTCGCGACGGCATCGTCGATGAGAACCGCAATCTGGTTCAGGGCGTCTTCGACAACGTCGATATGCGGACCCAGGCGGCTCACGACGAACTGCAAACCCAGTTCCAACAGTACACCTTCACCGCCACTCACGACTTCTCGGACCGGCTGCGGGCGGGCTTCATCGGCGGTCATTCCAAGTCCGAGTTCAGCAATCCCGTCTCGACCATCATCACCTTCGACCGGGCCAACACCCAGGGCTACGCCTACGATTTCCGCAGTCGCCTGCCGGGCATCACCCTGGGCTTTGACCCGACCAATCCGGCCAACTGGTCGATGACCAACGGCACGTCCGAGGTGCGTCTGCGGCCCAACGCTGTGACCAATCAATTCAGCACGGCCAAGGCCTACGGCGAGTTCGACGTCAACGACAACCTGACCCTGAAGGCGGGTGTGGATTGGCGCCGGTTCCAGTTCGACTCCGAAGGCCAGTACCGCACCAGCGAGACGGTGGTGAACACCCTGACCCCGGCGCAACTGGCCGATGTCTCCACGGTCTTCAGCGGCTTCGGGCGCAATCTGGGGATGCCGTCGGGCAACGCCACCGCCTGGCTGGTCCCGGACATCGACAAGTTCAACGCTGCCTACAATATCTACAGCAATACCGGCATCTACGCCCTGACGAGCACCAACAACTCGTCGGCGCGGGGCCAGTTCATCACGGTCGACGAGAAGGACACGGGCGCCTACGTCCAGGCGGACTTCCGTTTCAACGCCTTCGGTCTGCCGTTCCGCGGCGACGCGGGCCTGCGCTATGTCCAGACCAAGCAGTTCTCGACCGGATACGCCGCCGTGGGCAGCGCTATCGAATTGGTGTCGGCCGAGCGCACCTATGACCTGTGGCTGCCGTCGGCCAATATCGCCGCAGATTTGACTGATACGGTGGTGTTGCGCGCCGCCGCCGCTCAGACCATCGCCCGTCCTTCGATCAGCACCCTGACGCCTGGCGGCGACGTCGGCATCCAGGGGGCCAACCGCAGCTTCTCAAGCGGCAACCCCTTCATTGAGCCGACCAAGTCCAACAACCTTGATCTGTCGCTGGAATGGTATCCGGACCGCGACTCCCTGTTCGCCGTCGGCGTCTTCTACAAGAACATCGACACCTTTGTTCAGACCCTGCGTCAGGACATCCCGTTCAACCAACTGGGCCTGCCGAACTCTCTGCTGGACGGCACCAGCGCCCTGCCGACCGACCTGTTCGTGGTCAGCCAGCCGGTCAACTCCGACGGCGGCGAGTTGAAGGGCTTCGAGATCAACGCCCAGAAGCGCCTCAGCTTCCTGCCGGGCTGGATGGAGAATTTCGGCGTTCAGGCGAACTATACCTTCGTCGATTCGGACATCGAGTATCTGACCTCGACCACGCCCGGGGCGGCGACCATCACCGAGACCCTGGTCGGTCTGTCCAAGAACGCCGCCAACTTCACTCTCTATTACGAGACCGACAAGTTCAGCATCCGCGGCTCGCTGGCCTATCGCGAGGGCTATCTGACCCAGGTGCCGGGCAACGACGGCAACAGCGTTCACGGCACCAACGACACGACCAACTTCGATATGCAGGCTTCCTACGCCATCAGCGACAAGCTGAAGGTCAGCGTCGAAGGCATCAACCTGACCGACGAGTTCAACGACCAGTATGTCGACGCGTCCAACCGCCTGAATGTGCGCAGCCACTCTGGCCGCCAGTTCTTCGTGGGGCTTCGTTACACCTTCTAGGCGGGCGTCCTTCTCCTGACCCGCGCTTGACGCCGTCCCTCCGTGAGGGGCGGCGTTCTTTTGCGTTTTGATCGCGGTTCCGCTTTCTGGCGAAGACCCAATGTCTGCTCCTGGCGCTTCCCAGACCTCAGCGCGCCTTTGCGGCCCAAGCAAACATGGCCGAATAGTTCTCAGGATCATCCACGTCGGCATGCCTACGCCAGCTTCTTCAGAAGTGCGCCAGATTGCGTTCCCAACGATCGCCACGCTGTTGGTAAGCACGGACGCGATGCGTCAAAGAACTTCCGCCTTTCGCAGTTATTTCACTTGCAGTCGCATTGGGAGTTGGATACCCGCCATGCGCGAGTGACGGGGTATGCAAGTGTGAGTGCGGCGAGTGAACAGGCAGGCGAAACCCCTGCCGCTGATAGCGGCCTCTCGTGCCTGACGACTCTGCTGGCCTTTCATCAGATTCCGTCCGACCAGGCCCAACTGCGACACGCGCTTGGGCATGGTGCATCTACGGATGATGGCGATCTCGTCCTTCTGGCCAAGCGCATGGAGGCGAAGGCGCGGGCGGTCGCGCTCGACCTTGAAGGCCTGGAACGCGCCCCCCTCCCGGCTATCGGCAAGGACCGGTCAGGCGACTATTTCATCATCGGCGCGATCCGCGACGAGCAGGTCCTGATACAACGTCCGGGTGCAGCGCCGATGGCGCTGTCTTTCGTTGAGTTCGAGCAGGTCTGGTCCGGGCACGCCATCCTCGTCACAACGCGCCTGTCGGTCGCGGCCCAGACAAAGTTCGACGTCACCTGGTTCATTCCGGCCCTGGTCAAGTATCGCTGGATGCTGGGGGATGTGCTGGCTGCCTCTCTGGCGCTGCAGCTCTTCGCCCTGGCCACGCCCATGATCTTTCAGGTCGTCATCGACAAGGTGCTGGTCCATCAGGGTCTGACGACGCTGGATGTCCTGGCTATCGGGCTGATCACGGTGGTGGTGTTCGAGACCTTCCTCGGCGGCCTGCGCGCCTACGTATTTTCCCATACGACCAGCCGGGTCGATGTCGAACTGGGCGCCAAGCTCTATCGGCATCTGCTCAACCTGCCGCTGGCCTATTTCGAATCTCGACGCGTCGGCGACACCATCGCCAGGGTGCGCGAACTGGAGACCATCCGGGAGTTCCTGACCTCCTCGTCCGTGACCCTGTTCGTGGACCTGCTGTTCACCGTCATCTTCCTGGTGGTGATGTGGTTCTACTCGCCCTTCCTGTTCGCCATCGTGGCGGGCACCATCGTTCTCTACGCCATCATCTGCTTCATCATCACGCCGCCCTTGCGCCGGCGGATCGAGGAGCGCTTCCAGCGCGGTGCCGAGAGCCAGGCCTTCCTGGTCGAGAGCGTCACCGGCGTGCAGACGTTGAAGGCGGCGGCGGTCGAGCCCCAGATGCAGAACCGCTGGGAGCGGCTGCTGGCCGCCTACGTCAAGGCGGGCTTCAAGGCCGCCAAGCTGAACATCTGGGGCGGGCAGGCCATTCAGTTGGTCAGCAAGATCTCAACGGCCCTGATCCTCTATGTCGGCGCCAGGCTGGTCATCGGCGGCGATCTGACCGTGGGCGAACTGGTCGCCTTCAACATGCTGGCGGGACGGGTGGCGGAGCCGGTACTGCGTCTGGCGGGCCTGTGGCAGCAGTTCCAGGAGGCGCGGGTCGGCGTCGATCGTCTGGGCGACGTGCTGAATGCTCCGACCGAGACGCAGTTCTCTGCGACGCGCTCGGCCCTGCCGCCGATCAAGGGCGCGGTCGCCTTTGACGACGTGACCTTCCGCTACAAGCCGGGCGGTCGCGAGGTGCTGCGCCGGGTGTCGCTGGAGGTGAAGCCGGGCGAGGTTCTGGGCATCGTCGGGCCGTCGGGCTCGGGCAAGTCCACCCTGACCAAGCTGGTCCAGCGTCTCTATGTGCCGGAAAGCGGGCGGGTGATGGTGGACGGCACCGACCTGTCTCTGGTCGATCCGGCCTGGCTGAGGCGTCAGGTCGGCGTGGTGCTGCAGGAGAACCTGCTGTTCAACCGCTCGGTGCGCGACAACATCGCCCTGGCGGATCCCGGCATGTCGACCGAGCGCGTCATGGCGGCCGCGACCTTGGCGGGAGCGCATGACTTCATCCTCGAGTTGTCCGAGGCCTATGACACGCAGATCGAGGAACGCGGCGGCAACCTGTCCGGCGGTCAGCGCCAGCGCGTCGCTATCGCCCGCGCCCTTGTCACCAATCCCCGCATCCTGATCTTGGACGAGGCGACCTCGGCGCTGGACGCGGAATCCGAGGCCATCATCCACCGCAACATGCGCGCCATCGCCAGGGGGCGGACGGTGATGATCATCGCCCACCGCCTGTCCGCCATCCGCATGGCCGACCGCATCATCACCATGGAGAACGGCGCGATCACCGAGGTCGGCACGCACGACAGCCTGATGGCCTCCAATGGCCGCTACGCTCAGCTGTGGCGCACCCAGATGCACGGCGACCCCATGGGAGAGCCGGCATGAGCCTATCGCGCCACTGGTCCGTGCTGAAGGAAGCCTGGGCGGCCGAGAACAGACGCCGCAAGGCGGGCGTCAAGGAATGGCGCGACAAGGAGTTCCTGCCCGCAGCGCTGGAGATCGCCGAGACTCCGCCGTCGCCGATCGGGCGCGGCATTCTCTGGACCATCATCGCCGCCGCCGTGACGGCCCTGCTGTGGTCGATCTTCAGTCATGTGGACGTGGTGGCGGTCGGCGAGGGGCGTCTGGTCCCGACGGGGCGGTTGCGCTCGGTCGAGGCGGCCGAGGCCGGGGTGATCCGCGCTATCGATATTCGCGAAGGTGAACATGTCCGGGCGGGCCAGCCCCTTATCGAACTGGATCCCACCTTTGCGACGGCCGACGCCGATACGGCGCGGTCGGAGCTGGCCACGGCCCGCCTGACGCGGGCGCGTGCTGATGCGGTTCTGAACTGGCTTGCGACCGGCCGGGTCGTCTTCATTGCCCCTGAGGGATCGAGCCCGGAGGCTGCGGCCGCCGAGCGCCAGGTGGTCGAGGCCCGTATCCGCGAGCATCAGGCCAATCTGGCGGCGCTGGGCGCCCGTCGCGCCGGGGCTCTGTCGGCGGCCGGCACCTCGGCCGAGAATGTCGGCCGCTATGAAGAGACACTGCCGCTTGCGCGCCAGCAACTGACCGCGCGTCAGGATCTGGAGCGTCAAGGCCTGGCCCCGCGTCTGCGGGTGCTGGAGCAGGAGGAGCGCTACATCGCTCTCAGCCGCGAACTGGCGGCCGAACGCCATCGTCTGTCCGAGGCGCGCTCGCAGGTGGCCATGATCGACCGCGAACAGGCCCAGGCGCGCGAAGCCTTCCGCGGCGAGGCGGCGCGTGAGAAGGCCGAGGCTGAAGCCGTCGTCGCCACCCGCACCGAGGGCCTGACCAAGGCCGATCAGCGCCAGTCCCTGCAGCAACTGGTTGCGCCGGTGTCAGGCGTAGTGAACGAGGTCTCGGTCACCACCCTGGGCGAGGTCGCTGATGCTGGACAGGCCCTGGTCACCATCGTGCCGGACGGAGAAGACCTGATCGTCGAAGCCCTGATCCTGAACCGCGACGTGGGCTTCGTGCGACCGGGCGCACAGGTGATCGTCAAGCTCGAGGCCTATCCCTTCACGCGCTATGGCAGCCTGGAGGGAACGGTGGAGCATGTTTCGCCTGACGCCACGGTAGACGAGGCTCGCGGCCTAGTGTTCCCTGCGCGTGTGCGGTTGACGAAAACGCAACTCAGGATGGGCGTGGGGGAAAAAGCCGTGCTGCAACCGGGAATGGCCGCGACCGTGGAGATCGTCACGGGGCGGCGGCGTGTGATTGAGTATTTGCTGTCGCCGATCGCGAAGGCGGTGGGTACGGCGGGGAGAGAGCGGTGATTTACCGAAATACTATAACAATACTAACGATTTTTTTCTTGGTGTCCTGTGGTCAAACGGTCGATACTGACCGCGCGGTGAAAGCTGTAAATGCTTTAAGTTTCTCCGATGGAGTGGCCAATTGCGAGACAAAATACAGTAGAAATATAAGTCCGTCGCATTCTGAGTTAAATGAATTCTTAAAAAGAAGAGACGGGGTTAGCGTGGTTAGGCCGATTCGTATGGTGTGTTACATGCGATCTACGAGTGTTCGGGATATTGAGTACTGGGCCAAAAATAATGACCCTATAGCAAACTACGCTTTGGCTTTATTGCGATATGAAAATGTAAATTCTTCATGCGAAGAGTTTAATGAAATAGACGGCGCATTGCTTAGATCTATAAAAACTATAGAAAATATAGACGGCCGTGATGTTGTTAGGGTTCCTGAAGCTTTGTATTCTAGGGCTGTATTGCATCAAAATTGTGCGCGCGGGGACTGGCGAAGTATTTTGGAGGATGCCCAAGGCGCGGGGCTTGAGTATCAATTGATGATAAATCGTTACGGATCATAGAGATGTCAGGTTCTGTATTTACGGTTCATGGTCTTGGGCCATTATTTGATCCTTCGGATAGAAGTGTAATTAGAACTATACAGTTTGGCCCTGCGGGAGGGGCGGGCTTTAAGTTGCAGTTGCGCGGCACTCATGCGACTGCCCAAAGTTGGGCTGCTTTACTTAACGTAGTCTTCGCAAGGTCTCCTACCTTAGTAAGGGCTGTCACTGAGCGCCTTGCAGGTATGGAGATAGAGCTAAGTACCCCGAGGGGTTTTGGAGCTACGGGAAAATGGGTCGCTCTTAGGAAGGGGCTGCGGGGGGCGGCTGTGGCTGGGGCGGGATTGGAAGGGCGTATTTATATAGATATGGCGGCAATCGAGCGTTCGACTGCCTTGCCCTCTGAGCTTGGTAACATCCAGGCTGCTGTCCTAGCTCACGAACTGTTGCATGCGGCTTACGGGGGGCACGATTGGACAGGTGGCGCCTTCCCTAACAATCCTTCCGATTTGCTGGATGATATTTATACGGAGACTTTCCGTCTTTACGGTGATTTTGGCATTGGAATACCTTCTTATAATGAAGGTTCAATTCAAACGTATATGGTTGCCTTGGGCTCGCGTGTTCCAACTGGAGCTGTGGAGGGTTCAAATTCCAGAGGTTCATATTATCAAGTTGGAAGTGATAGGTTTTACTTCGTTCCTGAAGCCGATTACATAGCAATATCAGCTGATAAGCTGTATTGGTGGATGGAAAGTCAGAGGCATAAGGGCGTTAAGGATCTATCAAATAGTATAGAAATGTTCCTTGAAACCACAAAATCCGCTCAAGATGATGGTGGATTATCTGATGCAATGAAGAAAATAGCTAAGAGCATTCTTTATAAGAATTTTGATGTTTATGGAAGTGAGGTTGGGTCAGCTTTAGGGCGTTATTTAGCTGGCGACAACCGAGTCGCAGGGGTCATTTACTCGTCTCTGCTCGGCGAAATTGGTGAGCGACTTGGTGCAGCTATAGGTATCAGCGGTAACGCCGACGCACGTATCGCTGCTGCTATAGATGGAGGCTTAGCTGCGTTTGGCCAAGAGGTTGCTATTCGCGCGGGTCAGGCTGCGATTGGTTCAGTCAGCAGCTGGCTTAGCCTTGAGCTAGGCGAGGCTCTGGGGCTCAAAGGCTTCGGAGCCGAATTATTTACTACTGTTTCCAGCACCGTATCTAACCACATTATTGGAAACTTATTGCTAGAGGGGCCCGCAAAGATATTTAGCGGGTTGGATCTGCATGAGGTTGGAGAGGGGCTCGGTGGAGGTGGCTCTTTAGGTGGCCTGCTTGGTAGTGCGATTGGCTCCTTCATTGGAGCTAAGTTAGGCTCGATGGTCGTCAATCCTCAGACGCAAGCGGCTGTTGCGCTTTCGTCCATTGGATCTTCTGTCGGTGCTTATATGGCGGTCAAGGGGATCGGCCTAATTGGTACCTTCGCCCAAGCTGCCGGCGCGACTTTTTCTGGCAAGCTAGCTTTTCTTGGTAACGCAGTCGTACCCGGCATCGGCGCCTTCGTAGGCTTCGTCCTCGGCGCCCTGATCGGCAACCTGTTCGGCCGAAAGAAGCCCAAGGTCCCGACGGCCAACGCCGAGATCTACCTCGACTACACCAGCGACAAGTTCCAGCTCGGCGCGTCGTCGGCGGCCAATGGCGGCAACCTGGATCTGGTCCGCAACATGGCGGAGACGGCGCGGGATACCCTGAACGGCTTCCTGACCGTTTTGGCGGGCGACATGCCCTATGAGGCGACCAGCTGGGGCAACGGCCTGTGGCGCAACGGCAAGTATCTGGCGATGGACGCCGGCCTGCAGAGCTTCTACGGCCACACGGGCGGCCAACTATGGGTCAAGTTGGGCAGCCCCACGGCGACGCAACAGAACGTCGGTTCGGCCGACGACGCTGTGTCCAAGGGGGTGATGTGGTCGCTGCAAGGCACCAAGGTCATCGGCGGCGACATCTTCGCCAAGCGGGCGCTGGCCAACTCCAAGGCGACCGATCTGACGGCGCTGCTGGGTGATCTGCAGATCGCCTCGGACTATCGCTTCTACGCCAACAACCGCGAGCTGGTTAACGGCTACATCACGGGCGCCTATAACAGTCTGACCGAGGCGGAGAAGACCTATTACGCTTCTAACAAGGCGGTGATCGACAAGGCGCACACCAAGGGCGTGAGCGCCCTGACGTCGAGTGAGCTGAGCCTGTATAACGCCAACAAGGCCAAGATCGACAAGATCGTCTCAGCCTTAGAAGATCAGGCCATCGCCAACCCCTGGATCATTACGCTTCAACGCATCAATGAGCTGAAGCTGGACCAATGGAGCAAGTCGGACTTCTATGGCGGCTTGCAGGGTTTCCTGACCAGCATGGGTCTGGAAAGCTACAGCGCCTACATGGAGAACGTCCAGGTCACGGATGTGCTTGGCGGGCTCACCTTGTCGGTCGACAGCGCCAAGGCTGAAGCTGGTGTATTTTCTCTATTGCCCCAGGCCTTCGATACGCCGGTCGGGAACATGTTGCATAATCCTGGCTGGGAGCAGGGCCTGGTCGGATGGGGCGTGAACTCTTATCAACTGGCGAGCGTCAGCCGCGGTGTTAATCTGAGCGGTGTCTGGGGCAGCGCCGACACCCCGACCTATTACCTCCATGCCAGCGGCGCGACCGTCAGCGGCGCCTATGCTGACAGCACCTCGGCGATGATCCAAATCAAAGGCGGTGTCGTCTATGATTTCAGCGTCATGGCTGCGCAGCATCGCAGTCTTGGGCAGGCCTATGTCCAGTTCCTGGATGCAAACCGTCAGCATCTTGACTATTCATCGCTCAGCGGTACGGCGCTGGAGGGAGGCGGAGCGAACGGTGATCTGACCAAGCTCAGCAAGTTGAGCGCCACCTTTACCGCCCCGGCGAACGCCGCCTATGTGCGCCTTAGCTTCAGGATGCGTGCTACAGGAGAAGCGAACCCCTACGCCTTCTTCGCCCAGCCTACGGTGAAGGTCGCGGGCGGGCCTGCTCTGGATTGGAGCCAGGGCGGCAACGCTATTCGCATCGATGACCTCTCGAAGATTGGTTACGTCAAGCGGACGGTTGGCAATACGTCGGGTAACGATTTCCTGGACTTCACCGCCTCGACGGCTCCGGTCATCTGGAGCGACATGAGCGTCGAGACCCATTGGGAAACGCGCTACGACCAGTACGGCTACGAGTACCAGGAAGAGGTCACTGTCACCGTCTCCGGCGGAGATGACATCGTGGTGGGCGGCAGCGCAAACGACACGCTCAGCGGCATGGCGGGCTGGGACTGGCTGGACGGCAAGGGCGGAAACGACATCCTCTATGGCGGCGCCGGGAATGACGTGCTTCTCGGCGGAGCGGGCGCCGACCAGTTGTTCGGAGGCGCCGATGACGACTACCTGTCTGGCGGCGACGGCAATGATATCCTGAACGGCGAGGACGGCGACGACATCCTGGTCGGGGGACTTGGCGCCGATACGCTCAATGGCGGGGCGGGGAACGACACCTTCATCATCGAAGGCAATGGCCACGGCGACATCATGGATGGTGGGGCCGGATCCAACACCATGTCGTTCGAAAGAGCGGATCGCGGCGTCTACATCTGGCTGCGTAGCAATACGGCCGATCGGGCGCTGGATGGATCGTTCCAGTATAACTATACGCGTCAGAACATCTGGGGTGTGACGGGGAGCGCCTTTGCCGATGAAATCCGCGGTGGCGCTTATGCGGATGTGCTCAAAGGCGGAGGTGGCGACGATCTCTTGTGGGGCTTCAACGGCGATGATCTGATCGAGGGCGGCGCCGGTGCGGATGACATCAATGGTGAAGGCGGGATCGATACCGCTTCCTATCAAGGTTCAAACGCCGGTGTGTATATCGACCTCACCGGGGGTGAGGCTTTTGGTGGACATGCGACCGGCGACAAGATCGCGGGGATAGAGAATCTGACTGGCTCTCGCTTCGCTGACGAGTTGAAAGGCGACGCTGGGGTCAACCGCATCGACGCCGGAGCGGGCGACGACTGGATCGTCGCGACCAAGGGCGCTGACATCTATCAGGGCGGTGAGGGCGTCGACACGGTCGATTATTCCAGCGGCTTCGCGACCGGCGTCTCGACCTACCAGCAGTGGGTGGATGACGGCTATGAAGAATGGGACGATTGGGAGAAGCGCTGGGTCTGGGTCGAGAATGGCGGTCACTATGAGACCGTGACCGGCACGCGCCTGGGCCTGCAGATCGCCGGTGGCATCGTGAGTTGGCGCGCGGCGGACGGGACGACGGGCGAGCATAGCCTGGCGGGTGTTGAACACGTCATCGGCACGACCGGGGCGGACACCATCTCCCTGACAGGGGCGGACGAGTTCATCACCGCCGGCAAGGGCAATGATACGCTGAACGGCGGCGGTGGATCGGATACCTACTACTTCAACTTGGGCGATGGCGTGGACACCATCACCGAAACCAACGTCGGCTCGAACGTCGTGTCGTTTGGCGAAGGGATCGGTTTCAACCAGTTGACCTTCACGGTTGTGGCGGGGCCCACTGGCCATATGACGATCCACTACAGCGCGACGGACTCCGTGCGCGTGAACGGCAACCTTCCCAATGTGAAGGACGGCAAGCTGGCCTCGGCCGATGACAACAAGCTCAAGGTCATCGACATGAACGGGTCGGGACAGCTGGATGTTTCCCAGTTCGAGATCTATCGCGGCGGCACGGCCGCGGCGGATACGCTGAGCGGAATCCGGACTCTGGGCGACTTCCTCGTCGGTTTCGGCGGCAATGATACGATCCACGGCATGCAGGTCGGCCAATGGAGCGAATGGGGCGACATCATCATCGGCG
>RCUQ01000899.1_pt1 | contig 12259 bp, 21 predicted proteins | sample 2166351 | NCBI WGS metagenome assembly RCUQ01 (sample SAMN09932597, study PRJNA488358) | compost metagenome | feature: garden; material: soil; isolation source: compost soil in acetonitrile-enriched culture | place: Germany: Experimental Botanical Garden Goettingen | collected 2016-01-27
GTCATCTTGGAGGTGGACTTGCCCAGCACCACGAAGCCGTTGCCGTCGATATTCGGCACAACGTCCTGCTGGTACAGGGCGGCAGACAGGACGTGCTTCCAGTCCTCCTTGGAGAGCTTGCGGCCGTGCCAGTTCACTTGCTCGGCGATGTCGGTCATAACTGCCCAGAACAGGGCGTTCTGGGCCAGGCTGCGGGTCATCTCCTTGATTTCGATGACCAGCGGCTTGTCCTGGTCTACCGGCAAGCCGGCAACCAGCTGGCAAGCGCGGGACCGGATATCAGGGCTGCGCAGGAAATACTTGGGGTAGGAGTTCATCGCAACACCCCCATGCCTGCCATGGCGGCAATCATCGCCAGCTTTTGGTGTGCCCGTAACCTTCCAGCTCCACCCTCGTCCAGAACCCGGCGTGGACGAGTTTCTGCCTCCAAGATCCCGCGCAGCCTGGCTATCTCCATGAGCACGCTGCTGTTGCTGCTGTCGATCACGGCCTGAACCCATGCGCCATGCTTGGCGTGAATGGCAGACTGCAGATCCCTTAACCCCTGCAACAGTGCGGGGCGGTCGTTATGTTCCTGGGCTGCCTGCTTGCGGCGCTGACGGCTGTTCATGCTGCCACCGCCTTGGCCGCTACGGCCTCAGTGGTGGGGAACGGGGTCAGGTGGTAATGCCACACCTGCTTGCCGTCGATGTTCTGGTTGCTGGAGTGCTTCTCCCAGCCGTGGCAGCAGACTTCGCGCAGGCGTGCGCTGATGGCGGCCTGGGTGTCGGCGTGGCCGTAGCGGCTCCAGCACTCGCGCTCGATGTCACGCAGGGTGCGGGCCTTGCCGTCGCTCATTACGGCGATAACGCGCCCCAACTGGGTCGCGATGGATAGATCTCGGGTATGCGGTTTGGTCATGGTCTGGGTCCTTTGGTCAAACTGCCGGGTGGTCTAGGTCCGGCACTGGCAATGGTACGGGGCGCTACCCCCTGTGTCACTGGTTGGCAAGGCCCTCCCCTTCGAAGTTATCCACAGCCCCAAACGAAGCATCTCACCGCAACACCAGCACTGGCGCGGCTCTCAGGCGAGCGGCCTCCTCCGCCACTCGCTCCGGCGTCGTGTTCTGCACCAGCCAATGCCCTGCGCCACGCTGCTGATCGGTGTGGCCCAGTGCGGCGATCTCGTCGGCCACCTCGAGCTGTACCCGCTCCCCGCACCAGCCCCACACGGCCGGATAGATCACCACCCGGCAGAATTTCGCGGCCTTGACCGCAGCGATCACATCAGGATTGAACATTGGCCAACCCTCCCCGCTTGAACAGCGCCTTCAGGCTCTCCACGCCGCGCTGGCCGGTCTGTTGGTAAAACTCAGGGCTGTGCTGGATCTGCTCTCTGGTCGGCAGCCCCTTGCGCACCTGGGCCCCCAGATCCTCCCCGGCGACAACCCGGCGCAGCAGCTGGGCGTATGCCTGCTCGAACACTGGCCGGTAGGCATCCAGCCCCAGGGTCTGGCGCTCCCAGCTCGTTGCCTTGGCCGCGAGCTCCACCGCAGGATGGGTAAACCGGCGGGTGCGCACCTCGACCAGGGCGGTGTCCACTGTCGGCAGGCCAAGCGACTCCGGCGTTATCTCGCACCACTTGATGAACATCCCAGGGCTCGGAAAAAACGGGATCCCCTGAGATCGGGCAACCCGCATACCCTGAGCCAGCTGATCACGACTGGTGCAATTGGCCTCAACCAGCGCAACCGTCCACTCCCGAAGCGCTCGTTCCTGCACCTGCGGGGTGGGAAACGAACGCAGCCAGGCAGGAAAGATCACCTTGAGCTGCTCGAGCAACTTGCTCACAACCTGGGTATCCCGGTCGGTCACGGAGGCGGCAACAGGGCGAACTGGCACGGCCAGGATCTCGCTCGGCATGCTGGCCAGGACCTCGCTCAACGGTTTCATGGTCATCAGTACCCCTCCTGGATCAGCTGATTGAGCTTGTCGGCGGTCATCGTCTTGGTCAGGTCCCACTCATCGCCGCGCACTGGCTGGCGCACCACCCCGGCACGCTTGGCGGTGAGCTTGTCCCACTGCTTGCGCAGAGTCTTGGGGCACAGCACATTGGCTGACCAGAACGGGTCAAGGTTCGCCCACTTGAACAGCGAGCAGATTTCGTGGTGTGTGTATCCAAGCTGGGTTCGCATCAGGCGGATATCGTTCGCCCACTGCGCCCAGTTGGGGGCCTTGGCAGTCGGGTTCACCACCAAGACCTTACCGTGAATGAACTCGGCTGCCGTCAGGTCATCCTGGGTACCCCAGAACTTTCCACTCGGGGTCTGCACGGCGGCATCGGGTCGGACCTTCTCGGCGGGAGGAGAAACCGACTCATCGCCCCCGGCGTCGAGGAGCGCGTCAGCGTTCTTCGACGAAGAGGGTTTAAGATCTTTGTTTTTATTGTCTTTGGTAAGACTGTCTTGGGTGTTGGGTGTTTTCGCCTGGTTTGAAAGGTCAAAATACCCAGAAATCTGGGTGATTTTACCCGGATTTTTTTGGGTGTTTTTACCCGGATTTTTCTCTTGTGCGGTAGGCGTTTTCGCCTGTTTTTCTCTGGAGTATTCCCACTCACTTACCACCTTATTCACACCCACGATCTTCATGTGGCCGTGCTTTTCGAGGGTGATGATGTGACGACGGGACAACACCTGAAGAGCCTTGTTCACATCCGACGGGTCCATGTCGCACAGCTCGGCCAGATACGTATTCGTGAGCCGGTCCTGCTTCTTGTTCCAGCCATAGGTGGAGTAGATCACCGCATCAAGCACGTTGAGCTCGCGACCAGCCATGCGCAGCCTGCACTTGGCCTTCTGGATCTCGTTTGCCGTGCGGGTGAACCCATCATCAAGATCTGCGACCACACGGGCCTCCTTCTGAGGGGGGTTATGTGGGGCACTGGGCCCCGGGAATTTGATAACGGCGCTCATGCGGCCACCTCCTGCGCATCTGCGCACATCTCAGGCAGATTGGCGCGCACTAGGGCGGCAGCCAGTGGCGGGCACACAGCATTGCCACAGCGGGCCACCTGCGCGGTTTTGGTGAACTTCTTGCCGGTGGCGTCGTGGTCGATCACGTAGTCGGCCGGAAAGCCCTGGGCGGCGAACAGCTCGTGCGGCTCCAGCATGCGCATGCCGATATCGACGATCTGGTAATCCTCGCCGCGCACGGTGACCAGACCGAAGCGGTCCCTGGTGGTGACGGTATGCAGTGGCTCAGAGCAGGGGATGCTTGAGTCGGTGCCGTAATACTTGAGCAGGAAGGCCCGAACCTCGCCGATATGCAGCCCGCCAGCGGTGACAGTGGGCATGGGCTCGGTCACTGGCTGGCCGTCTTGGCAGGTTCCCCGCAGTTTTACAAGGTGGCTGGTTACCAGCGAATTGTGGTCAACGGTGGTCACGGTTGGCAGCGGTTGGGTCAGCTCAGCCCCCACCACGCCGGTGTAGTGCTTGGCCAAGAAGGCGGAGACCAGAGCGAAGTGACCCCCTTTGACCTGGGCACAGATAGTGCGCAGCGGCTCATCTGCCGGCATGTTGCGCTGATGGCTGGCGTTGGCATGCTCAGTGATAAAAGGGGCAAGTTTCGGGATGCAAATAGCCCCTTGCGATCCCTGAGCCGTAACAGTCCAAAGTGGCTGGCCTATCCCGCGGACGCGGGGTTGCTGCCCCTCGCGTTCGCCATTCCGAGTGTTCACGATGAACGGCTCGGCGACATTGATGACGAACCGCGCCAGCCCCTTGGCAATCCGGCGCAGGGTATTTTCTGCCAACGGGCGTTTGCGCTCGAATATGGAGGGGCACGGGATCGACCAGTCGATCACATCAGCAGCAGTCGGCCACGGCAGCAGCTTCCCGGCTTTCACCTCAGCACTGGCCGGATCGCCATGGGTCGGCTTGGGCCACACGATGGGTGCGCCATCCCGGCGTGCGATCAGGAACAGGCGCTTGCGGATGGTGGGGGTGCCATAGTCACAGGCGCGCAGCTCACGCCACTCCACTTTGTAGCCTTGGCGGCGCAGGGCATTGATGAAGCTGTTGAAGGTGCGCCCCTTCTTGGCCGGGTCCGGACGAGCGTTGCCATCAGCATCGATCAGCAGCGGCCCCCAGGTCTGAAACTCTTCCACGTTTTCCAACATAATCACCCGAGGGCGAACAGTCGCGGCCCAGCGCAGGGTGACCCACGCCAGCCCCCGGATCTTCTTGCTGACCGGGGTCGAGCCCTTGGCCTTGGAGAAGTGCTTGCAGTCGGGAGACAGCCAGACCAGCCCAACCGGGCGGCCGGCAACCACATCGCGCGGCACGATATCCCACACCGATTCGCAGTAGTGCTCGGTGGTGGGGTGGTTGACGGTGTGCATGGAGATCGCGTCGGGGTCGTGGTTGATGGCGATCTCCGGGCTGCGGCCCAGCGCCATCTCGATCCCGGTAGACGCCCCGCCGCCACCGGCGAAGTTGTCCACGACGATCTCGTCGAACAGGTTGAAGGTGTGGCGGCAGATTGAGGCGACTTGTGACTTACGCATGGAGTACCTCCTGCTCGGTGTACTCGCAAGCGGGGCACTCATAGGTGTAACCGTCAGTGCCGGATCGCAGCTCACAGCCGCACAGCGGGCAGTGGTTGAGGTCATGCGGCAAAGAGTGCGGCAAGGGGTGGCCCCCATGGGCCATGGTTGAATTGGTCATTGCTGGGTCCTGTTGTATTGCTGCCCGGTGGTAAGGCGGGCAGGTACTGCCTATGCGCTGGGTTGTACCTCGGCACGCTCAAGGGTGCGGGCCTCGAGCTCGCGGGCCAGACGAACGGCCTGACGATCAGTGCCGGCGGCGTGAGCTGTCGAGATCAGCGGCTCGTCGAGGGCCAGGGCCAGTTCGTGCATGACGGCCTTCAAGACGATGTTCTCGCGATCACTGACATACTGGGATGCTGGGCGCGGCGGACGGAGTTGCATGGTCATGGGTTACCTCCCGAGGACGAAGTTGATGAGTTTTTGCAGGGGGCGCAGTGGGCGCTCCTCGTTGTAGGCGGCCTCGTCTTCCTGGCTGAACTGGAGCAGGCCGCGCTCGGGCAGACCGGAGCCCTCCAGGATCTCCTCGACGGTCACGGGCGGAAATCCCTGCTCGAGCAGGCTCCGATTGGCCCGTTTGACGGCCCTCGCCAATATGTTGGGCTCGTGCTGAGATATGGCCTTGAGCAGGATCAGCAGCGAGGTGCGGGCAAATGCGGTTTCGGTCATGTGCAGTTCTGCGCCCACTTCCTGCCACACCTGACGCTGGCCCGGGGTGCCGCGCACTCGCAGCGGGGAGCGGGTGCTCATATTTTCATGATCGGGGAGCGTTACTCTTCCCATGGGGTTGGTCCTCTGTGTTGGGTGGTAAAGCGGGCCGGTGGTCAGGCGGCCGACTCGTTATCGATGAGGGTCTTGCCGATTTCGGCCAGCTCCTCGTAGCAATTGAGATTGAAGGAGCAAACGGCCGCGCCGCTGATGAGGCATTGCTGAGCAATCATCGCCTCACGGATCCGCAGCAAGCGCTCAAGGAGCTCGGCATCCTGCGGGTTGGCGCTGCTCAAGAGACCCAGCTCGTTGGTGATGGTGTCGATTTCACTCCGAACAGCCTCGGCAACGGCATTGATCTCGTGAAGGAGGCGATCGGCGTGAGAAGTCATAGCGGTCATGTGTTGGTCCCCTGTTGGTTAGGCTGCGCTGTTGTCGTTGGTCAGCGCCTTCTCGGCCTGGTACTTGCCCCATTCACCCGCGATCCACTGCACACCCTTGGCGGTGAACTTGGTCGCAACGAAGGCATGCTGGTTGTGCTCGGCGGTGCCCGTCTTGACCTCAAAGCGGCCCGCATCGATATGCTGGGCGTAAGCGGTCAGCACGCCACCCAGCCGATACATGTACCCCCTGCTGAACAGGAAGGCGCGAAACGCGTTCTCATTGGCCTTGAGCAGCTTGACGACGGCGCGAAAGCTGAGGGCGCCACCGCTGTAGGCGTAGTTGTCGAAAAACTCGCTCTTATGGGCATTGGCCGCAATGGTCTGCTGGGCGGCAGCCAGCTCCTGGCTCTTACGGTCGATCACCGACTGCGCCACCATCAGCGCCTTGGCCATGATCAGCTCCGGCGCATCCTGCTCCTGACCGGCAAGATAGCCGCCGTGCTTGCGGATGCTGGGCAACACCTCGAAGGTGACCCAGCGTTTGAACAGCTTGGCCTCCGGCTTGGTGCTACTGAAAACAGCTTGATAGAGGCCGGATTCGTTTATAAGCGATTGATTTGCATAGTTTCCTCCAATTTGGAGTACCCTTTTATCCTTATCGGACTCATCAATCAGCTTGTTCATGTTGTTGGTTTGCGCATAGCCAAGAACGGCTGCAATGTCAGCAGCCACAAACCACGGCTCACCCTGCTGGTCGGTAATGATGCGAATGTTGTGCCCTTCAAAGGCCTTGCTAATCAGATTGGTCATGGTCTTGGGTCCTGTTGGTGGTTGGGCAGCTGGTTAGGCGGCCTGCTGAGTAGGATGGTCTTGGTCCTTGATCAGGGGGTAATCCTCCAGCCCCAGCCGCAGCTCGCCATTGCTGGCAATGACAAAACTGACCGCGTGCTGGGCCGGGACAATGCCCCTGTTCAGCTTCTTCCACTTGGTGAAATTGGATTGGCTTGTGCCGATGGCGTCGCACGCCCTGGCGGCATTGCCAAAGAACTTGGTGACATCTTCAATACGCATAGTTGGTCCTCGTCTGGGTGGCTCCCACACAATTTATTTCTAAACGGAAATTTTTGCAACTCAATCCGCTCCCATTGGAAATTTCCTCCTTGATAGACTGGCTTTACGAAATGCAATAGGTGAAACGATGAAAAACTTTGCGGAACGATTGCAGGCAAGGATGAAAGAATTACATGTGAGCGCCGCCGAACTGAGCCGCAAAACAGGTATATCTCCACCTGTGATCAGTCGATTACTCTCTGAACCGGGTCGAGAGGTCAGAGCCAGCAGCCTCATGTCTATTGCCAAGCAATTGAAGGTTGATCCCGTCTGGTTGTTTCTGGGGCGCTCGGCTGACAGCTTGATTCACGACATCGAAGCTGGCCCAGGCATGGTGCCGGTATGGACCATGGCTGGATTGCATGCTGACCCAGTTATAGACGCTTGGCCCCATGCAGATACAGGCCGCAAGCTGGCTACAGAGAGAGACGGCCACCTGATAGCCGTGGTAGCTGACAATGATCAACTGGCTGATGCAGGTATTACCCATGGAGCCTTATGCTTGGTTGATCTCAGTGATAACAAGCTAGAGCACAACAAGATCATGCTGGCCAAGGTGGACGAACAGTTCATGTTTCTGCGCGCGATCCAGGGCCTACCAGACTGGCGCTATGGCGTGGATGACCCTCGCGCAGGCTCTCTCACCGATAAACAAGTACTCCCCATAGGCAAAGTTATCGAGATCCGCCTCCCCACTTGAGCCGCCTTCTACTGCATATTGATAGCCCGCCACTCGGCGGGCTTTTTGTTGCTTTTAAAAATTAATAAAATTTCTTTTTGGAACGCCATTGACCTGTCGTTTCTATTTGGCAATAATCAACTCATTCCAAAACAGCAACAACCGATTCAAATCGGAAAGGGTTGGGATGGAATATCCCAAGACCGATAGCAGCCAAGGGGCAGCGTGGAAGGCGGCCAATCGTGGTGAAGGTCTTGGGTAATGCCACACGAACGGTGAGAGCCCGGGCCGGAGACGTAACCGGCAAACCTCCGGATCTGGCGGAGTAAAAAGCCAGCAAAGAATTGAGTACCACCCGGCAACAGGACCCAGCCCCAACCAGGGCAGCAGTGAAGCGCATGACCAGCGCGTAAGAACGACAAAGCCCCGCACAGGGCGGGGCTTTGACGGACCAGGGAACCACCCCCAGTCATTGCGCCGGGGGACCAACCCCGGCAACAGGACCCTACCACGCCAAAGCGAGGAAGGAGTTAACGAGGACCAACTCGCCAACAGGAGTGAATGTACCATGACCAAGCGCATTTTTTCCAGGGCCGCAAAACGCGCCGACCAGATCGTTGCCGCCATCGCCGACCGCCTGAACGGCAACGCCGCTCGCCGCCGGGCCATCAAGCAGCGCCTGCACCTGGCCATGATGGCCACCGAGCAGCACCACATCGTCGCCGCCCGTGCCGCCCAGAAGCGGTCGGCTGGCATCACCAAGCACAGCGCCCTCCTCCACTGGCGGGCAGAGTTCCACCGCAACGCGGTCTGACCCGGGTCTGGCGCTTCCCTCATAGCGCCGTAGCCAAAGCCTCTTTCTCAAGCACCGCAAGGATGCTTTGGCTTCGCTCACGCCAAATTCGGATGGGCTCGCTCTTTAACAACCAGGACAGGGCAGTCACCGCACGCAATCTGCTAGCCCGGCAGATCGCCATTAACCCGTCGAACCGGAACATGGCGCTGATAAAGGTGACAGGGTGCCGGCTTGCGAGCCGGTATCCACCAGATGCTGGCTACCGGCGCCTGATGGATACTAACTTTTATACCTAACGAAGCTGCTTCGGCTTGGACGAATTGTTAGTCAGCACCTTCGTCCGAAATCCATTCGTTACTCTTGGCTGGCGGGACAGTAATTTCGATCACTTCTGGGCCGTACTTGAGCGCCAGCAATCGTTCTCGATAAAGGTAGAAAGCTGACTTACACACCTTATCTGTGTAGTAAGCATTGAATCCGCCGCTAATCACAGCCCCGGCGGCTGGAATTACGTTGGCCAATTTTGCCTTGGTTAGGTCGATACTGAGAGATTTTGCTATCGACTTCACTACCTGCACAAACATGTAATCTTCCAGCTTGTCCCAAGTTTTTTTCAGTGCAACGTCTCGTGCGATCTTAACGAGATGAGCAAGAGCAACCTGCTTGCCACGGTCGGAAGAACTAGAGGCCAGAGCTAAAACATTCAAGGCGAACAATCGTTCTTCTTGCGACGTCATTTCAAAGCCACAGTAGGTGCCGTATTCCCCGATAGCACGGAGATTCAAGGCTGTAAGGGCAAAAAGGTCAGCTGGAATCGTGGCAAGAGCAACCGCGGGACTTAATACAGCGGCACCACCTGCAGCTGCTCCCTCAACTAGAGCAATACCTTCGTATTTTGTATCTAGCCAGCCGATGGCTTTGTCTACCACCTGAAGATCCAGAAGTGGAATATGTTCGAGACTTGAAATTTTTCGCTTGGAAACGTCAGAAAGCTCTTCAAAAATTGCGTCTGGCCTCACTGACCACTGAGATGCATCGTTAACCAAGTTGACAATGCCATTCATCGCATTGGTGCAAGTGGTTGTGAATCCTGGTACTTGGTCTACAACTTGCCCCGCGAATTCAAAAGGCCTGCCGACATAATTCATCGCCTTGTCATACCAGGTTTGCTGCGGATTTTTCCACGCGTGAATCTGTAAGAGTGCGCGTTTTTCGTAGTCTGACAGCATGCTCAACTCCATTGAAAAGTCACAATTTAATAAGCGACACGCAGCCGCCAATCCACAGCAAAAATATGCCGTATATACCGAATAACTTGCTCCGATGCTATTATGAAATAGTCGTATTATCAATAGGTTAGTGGCATCCTCTGAAAAAAAACCAGGTAATCCGCAGAGGGCAAAAGCATGTAATGCCAAACCTGGTAACGATATGCTATCCATTCATTTATTGAGCTATCTGGTAGCAAACGCCGCAATTAGTTAAACCTTTTGCACACTCAGCCCCCGGCCCTCGCGCCGGTTTTTTTTGTTTTGACCACCACAGGACCCAGACCATGAAAAAGCGTACCGACCAGAGCAACCTGACCATCACCCCGCTCAATGACGCATGCCGCAAGCGCCTTCGCCTGTTGCGGGAGCGCCTCGGCCTCAGCCGGCCGAAGTTCGCCGATATGTTGGGCATCCCACCCACCACGCTCAAGAACTACGAGCTGAACTACCGGGAAATCAGCGGCGGTAGCCTGCTGCTGATCGCACAGCACCCCGAGCTCTCAGCTCACTTCACCTGGCTGACGACCGGCCAGGGGAAAGAGCCCGTGACGCAAGGCTAACCTGCGAGAGGAGATCGTAATGCCACTTCCGATGGATAAAGACGAGCCACTTCTGGTCTTCCAGCTCACAAGCCATGACGGGAGAGTCATCAACATCTACAGCGATGGCTTTATCGATGGTGATGGGGCGGCGGAGTTCAACTTCGTCAGGAACTACTTCACCCCTCGATTCGATGCGATCAGGGGATTACTCGCTCGAGTGCAGGAAAAAGGGATCCCCGATGACGAGCTTGAGCGAATTTTCGCTGGCTTTTGAGGGCATCTCGCAAGGCTCCGCCTTAAGCGCCAACGCTATAGGTTCAAACTCATCAGACAGAAAGTAAGTCACCTGCTTATGGTCATCACTGAGAACCGAGAACACCTTGTGCCCAACAGTGCCCTGACCAATTAACACACTGTCCCACTGAGCAATTTGCTTGTATTCGGCACGGCTAGTGCTGTCCGTAACCACCTTAAACCACGCCATAACTCCTCCAGCAAATGAAGCGTCAAATGATACCAAATTAACGTTTCTTGCTGCTGATTACCACCAGGACCCAGACCAAGGACCAAAACCATGAAGCCACTGACCGAGGCCCAGTTGATGGGCTTTCGCGGCGCGATGGTGCCACCCACCCGCCGCAAGTACCACGTAGACGCCGCCCCATCCGCCGAACAGGCGCGGATGGCCCGCAACAAAGCCTCCGCCCGCCGTGCCATCGAGGAATATCACGAAGCGCGAACCCTGCGACTGGAAATGGAGATGTAACCATGACCAACGATACCGCTCTTCTCGCCTTGCTCGAGAGCCAGGAGGCAGAGGCCAACGCCAAGGCCGAGTGGATCGCCGAGTGGAGTGCAACGCACCGCCCCCTGCTACTGGCCGGTCAGCTCGAAACCGACCCAGCCACCCTGCTGGGCGAGCTGAACGACGACCAGCACAGCCACTACAACCAGGCCATCTGGATGATGGTACACGACGGCGAGCAAGCACCGCTGGTGCAGTTCATTGACCAGGTGATCGATGCCGGGCTGGCCGAGCTCGCCCAGGACGCCTGGCGTAGTCACCTCGCAGCCCTGCACGACACCATGAGCGCCGAGCAGTGGGAGCACTACCAGCAAAGGAGCGCAGCATGAATGCCGCCGTCGATACCATCAATGCCCTACAGGATGGCCTCTCCGCAGGCTGGCTAGACCTGCTGGGCGCTGGCATTTCAGCCCTGCCGCAAGGGTTGGTGCTTGGCCTCACAAACGAGCAGTACCACTCCGGGCCCGGGATCAGCAAATCCCAGCTCGACGACATCGCCGAGAGCCCCGCCACCTACATCTGGCGCAAAAGTGCGCCGGTCGATGAAGAAAAGCTCAAGGCGCTGGACATGGGTACCGCCCTGCACTGCCTGCTGCTGGAGCCGGAAGAGTTCAAGGACCGTTTCATCATCGCCCCTGAGTTCAAACGCCGCACCAACGCTGGCAAGGAGGAGGAGAAGGAGTTTCTGGTCAATTGCGCCGAGCTGGGCAAGACCATCATCTCCTTCGAGGATGACCGCAAGTTACAACTAATGCGCGAGAGCGTGTTCGCCCACCCGGATGCCCGCTGGCTGCTGGAGCAGGACGGGATCTGCGAGGGCTCGCTCTACTGGACTGACCGGGAGACAGAAGAGCTCTGCCGCTGCCGCCCCGACAAGAAACTCAGCAACTTCCCCATCCTCGCCGACGTGAAGAAGGTGGACGACATGACCCGCTTCGAGCGCCACGTCGAGGAGTTCCGCTACCACGTCCAGGACGCCATGTATTCCGATGGCTTTCGCGAGATTTACGGCGAAATCCCTGACTTCATCTTTCTGGCGGTCAGCTCTTCCATTGAGTGCGGCCGCTACCCGGTGCGGGTTCGCCCGCTGGAGACTGAGTGGAAAGAGTCAGGCAAAGACCTCTACCGCCGTGACCTGAAGAAATTCCACGAATGCCGCGTCAATAACGACTGGCACGACCTGATACCACTTACCCGCCCAGCATGGGCAAGGAAAGCAGCATGAGCAACATCACCAGTATCAAGCAGCAGGCGGCCGAGAACTTCGCCGCCCAGTTCCCTCTCCTCGCTCAGCGCGGCATCGACGAGCCGACCTGGAACGCCCTGTGCAACACCATCTACCCGGGTGCCAACCCCGATTCGGTGGTCATGGCCATCGACTACT
>RCUQ01000900.1_pt1 | contig 12257 bp, 18 predicted proteins | sample 2166351 | NCBI WGS metagenome assembly RCUQ01 (sample SAMN09932597, study PRJNA488358) | compost metagenome | feature: garden; material: soil; isolation source: compost soil in acetonitrile-enriched culture | place: Germany: Experimental Botanical Garden Goettingen | collected 2016-01-27
AGGAAAGCGCCAAGCGCGCCTTGGAGATCGCGGCGGCGGGCGGCCACAACCTGCTCAAAGTGTGTCCGATTAAATCCTCGGCTAAGATGGCGGCATGAAGCTCGAAACCGCCGACTACGCCTTGATCGTCTCGCTGTTTTCAGCAGCGACGGCGATTGCGGCCTTCGTCTGGAATGTCTGGTCGAAATGGCTTTACCCGAAAGCAAAGCTGAAACTCGGCTTCGCCTATGTCGTCGCCCATTTCGGAGACGGCCCGCTGGATCGACAACCGCGCTTCCTACGGCTGTCGATGACCAACTTTGGTCCTACCGAACTGACGGTCACGATGGTCGCTCTGGTGCAAGCACCCGACCGGTTTTGGCAGAAACCCCGCCACGCCATCGTCAATCCGATGTCCAGCATCTACGACCCCAATCCAGCCGGTGGACCTTTCGCCGGTATCCTTCCTAAGAAACTCGGCGTCGGCGAGACCTTCGATCTCTTCTTTCCGCCCGACTCTGAGTTCGCCACCTTCAACCTCCGACGGCTCGGCATGTTCGACACTTTCGGCCGCTTCCACGGCGCTCCCCGAAAGCACCTGAAGATGGCCCGGACCGAGGCGGTGGATCACAAACCGGCTGCTCCATTCTCTCGACCTGAAGAAGAGCCGACCCAAGGCGTAGGCGGTTTCTGACACATAAGCCTAATCTTGCGCCTGTAGGCCCGTCAGTCAGTCTCGGCGAGTAGTTCGCCGCCGACCTTCCCAAGGGCCTCCAGCGCCTTCTCACCGGCATCCTAAGAGGCAATGCTGCCCCCATTCGGAAAGGTCACGCTGAAGATGGATATCGCCGAGGAGGTCTCGACCACCATCCCATATCTAGGGCGACCCTAGTGAGCCTCTCTCTGAACGAGAGGATCAGGATTATCGGGTCGAACACGTCTTTGGCTTGGGCGAGCTTCGATATCTGGTGGACCTACGCTAGTCATGAAACCCGACCCGACTATTTAGAGACCATGAACCAGTTCTCGGAGTTCTTCCGCTTCGATGAACACGCCCACTTCGTCAACATGATCATGCTGGTTTCCAGCCTCTACGATCCGACCGGCAAGACGATCACGGTCAGGTCTGTGATCAACAAAGCGGTCGCCGAGGGTCACACCGCTCTCAAGGGGATGGTTCCGGTCTGTGATACTTTCGCGGACGACGCTGCGATCAAGGGCGTTTTGCACATGCGGAACAAGCTCTATGCCCATCGCGACACAGCTTCGACGGTGGCCGGGGTCTACGCCGACGCGGCGCTAACGGCCGACGACATCCGAGACCTGATCCAGCGCGCCCAATGGATGATCGACCGGGTGGTGGAGGTTGTCGGGGGCCAGCCCGTGGTCCGCAATACCATCGTCGGGGAACACGTCTCGAAGATGCTCAAGACCCTCAAGAAGGAAGATCGCCGGGGTGACTGACGCGATCATCGACAAGACGCCCGACGCACAAGCCACCGAAGCGGCTTTCACTGTCACTTCGATGATCCTTCACGGGCTGCGCTCGAAGCTCCGAACGGTTGTGGCCGCCGAGTTTTTGAGTCACCCAGCCTACGCCGACGACAACTTCCCGATCTGGTGGCAGCACCAAAACAACGAGCAGTTCATCATAAAGGCCAAGCCGCCGTTCTTCGTCCGGTATTCGCACCACCCATCCAACCCCTTCCAAGGCGTCTTAAAGGGACTGACGTCGATCCAGTGCTACGCCCAAACCCAACCGTGGGTGGAAGCCATTCGGGACATTGTTTTGGGTGCTTACCCCGAGGGCGAAACCATTTACCAGAACGGCTTTGAGGTGACCTTCCGCGAGCATGACGCCAGAGGCGCTTGGCCCATTAAAGGATGGGATCGGACGAAGCCTTGGCCGGAGCGTGCCGAGTTCATGATCCCCGTCTCCATTGGATGGCGGATATCGTTGTCGTGATTCACGAAGTTGCTTCAGCCCCGACCGGAATCCGCCCACTATGGACGCCGAAGGAGCGGTGGCGATGAAGATCACGGGACTGGATAAACTCAGCCGGAAGCTGAACGAACTTTCGAAGTTCGCCAAGGACATCGATGGCCACCTCGGCGAGGTAAAGTTCAACCCCAACGATCCAAGCGACATCGAGCGCGCCATCGCAGAGATGGAGGCGTTGGTCGACGAACGGGCCTCCAACTACTCCCGCAACGATGCGATCCAGAATATCGCCGACCAGATGAAAGAGACCTACCGTCGCGCGATCTTGGACAAGGCCGCCGCCAAGCGCTTGGAGGCCGAAACCGAATGACCGCCACCAACGCACTGACTGACATCAATCACGCGATCCTTGATCTCCAAGCGTCCGACTTCAACACATATGACCGGCCGCTCAAGCAGCTAGGGCTGGCCGTGCAGGATGACGAACTGAAGGAGATCAACGCTGAACTGAAGGCTGGCCTCGACTTCGACCAGTTCCTGAAGGACGGCGAGAGCGACGGCGGGATGGCCGGGAGCGATCAGTTGGATTGGCCGCTGGAGCGAGCCAAGGTTCTCGGTCTCACGCTGATCTTGATCGAGCGGGCGGCGGCCGATCCCGACTGGTTTCTTAACTTCGCGCACCAGTTTTACTACGCCGGGTCGAAGCACATCGCGGTGATCAGAAAAGCCGTTGTCTCGGCTATCATCCCCTTCGGCCGCGACTACCGCGCCTACGTCGAAGCGCGACTGAAGCCCGTGAAGGTGGCGCGCACGGCGGGCGACTTCGACACGACGAAGGTCTTCATCGTGCACGGTCACGAAGAGGCGCCGCGTGAAATGGTGGCTCGTTTCGTCGAAAGCCTCGGCCTTGAGGCCATCATCCTCCACGAACAGCGCAACCGTGGTCTGACCATCGTGGAGAAGCTAGAGGCTTTCAGCGATGTGGGCTTCGCCGTGGTGCTGTTCACGCCGGATGATGTCGGCCGGGCAGTGACCGAAGAAGTTGATCAACCCCGCGCTCGCCAGAACGTAGTGCTGGAGCTTGGCTACTTCATGGGGAAACTCGGCCGAGGACGGGTCTGCGCTATCCGCAAAGGGAACGTGGAGTGGCCATCGGACTACGGCGGCGTCGTCTACACATCGTTCGATGGCGCCGGAGCGTGGAGACAAGCGCTGGCCGAAGAACTCGATGAAGCTGGCTATGATATCGACTTCAATGCCGTGATGAAGAAGAAGCGGGCCGACTAAGCAGCAGGGGCAATCTCGGCCCGAGCGATAGCGCCGACGCGATACCCTCTACCAAGCCAAACCATACGGGTGATAGGTGTGGTCCATGGTCGCATTCAACTTCAACGCTTACGGTCACGACTTCGAGCGTGGCCTCATGATCCTACGGGATAGCCTGACGGCAGCGCTCCGGGCGCTGGACGACCAAGGCGCGAAGGTCTTGGCCGAATACGACGCCTACAACGCGGCGCTTGCCGAGGGTAAGCCGCCGGTCGGCGAGTTTGATGAAGAGAGCGAGACGTGGGTTTGGGAGCAAAGCCAGTTTTTCGACTACGACCTCGAACTGATCGAAGAGACGAAGAGCGCGATACGCAAAACCCACGCGACCGCGATCTACCATCTGTGGGAGAGAGTGATCAGGAACTGGACCGACTCCCACGGTCGGGAAACCCACGACATGCTGGTCGATAAGCTGGCCGAAAAAGGCTTCGTCGTTAACGACCGGATGAAGACGATCAGCCACCTCAACAATGCCCTGAAGCACAACAGCCATCGCTTCGGTCCCTTACTTCTGGCGGCTTGGCCGGAGGTCTTCCCGGTTGACTATGCTGACCAGATCGAACGCCGGAAGGTGCAGGCGGCCGAGTGGAAGGAACGTGGCCACGGGGACGGGGAGTTCTGGCCAGACTGGTTCGACAACATCACCCTGACTGACGCGGACATGGATACCATTTTCGATGTCGTGCGGAGCAGCGGGCCACGGGCAAACACACCGTTCTAGGCGAAAGAATCTTATTTGATTTCGCATCTCAACGACGCGCTGAAATCGATTTGCAGTTGGTGCCGGTTCTTCATCCAGCGGCGATGATGCGATAAGCGCTCGCTCTGCTGATCGCGGTCGCACGAACAATATCCGCGACGCTTTTTCCTTCTGCGAGGAGCGTGAGCACCTCTTTCGATTTGGCGCGAGCGGTTGGTTGGCGCCCTTTGTATTTTCCAGCGGCCTTCGCGGCGGCGATCCCGTGGCGCTGGCGCTCCAACATCAAGTCTCGCTCAAAGGCTGCGACGCCGCCCAACAAAGTCAGCATGAGCTTACCGGTGGCGCTTGAAGTGTCGATATCCATAGAGAGCAGTTTCACCACCACACCGCGCGCGGTCATGTCTTCTACCATCTTCAGAAGCTCGACCGTGCTTCGAGCGAGACGGTCGGGTCGAGTGCAGATGAACTGGTCTCCCTCACGCAAGAATTCCAAAGCCGCGTTTAGTTGGGGGCGAACCGCATCGACGCTGGAGACCTGCTCCGAGAAAATCCGGGTTGCGCCAGCGGCTTTCAACTCTGCGATCTGCGCGTCCAGACCAGCCTGTTGGTCTGTCGTGGAAGTCCGGGCGTATCCGACAATTGCGCCAGTCATTATCTGCGATCCGTCTCATAGAAACTAAAGACATAGTGAGACGGCCTGTCTCAGATGTCAATAGCCACTTGTGTGAGACAGGAATTGGCTAGTCATGCGCGTCTCGCAGGGGCGTGCCTCAAAGAGATCAGAAGCGCGGCTTGCTCAGCGCTTGGAGAGACTCTGGTTGATCCGGTCGTGAGCCGCACTTTGAGCCGCGCCGAAGATGCGACGTGCATCGCTGTCTTTCCGATCAGCGGCTTTTAGACGCCGAGCGCGCTCAGGCCCGGCTGGCAGCGCTCGTGCCGCCGACTTGGCGTCCTGTATATCTAGTTGCTTGGATCGGAGACGTCTGAGAGCCTCGTGGGACTTTTGAGTCTGCTTCCATATATCAGGTGCGCCGCTGCCGGATTTCCCTGAAGCGCCCTCTATAATCTCGTAATATCTCATTCGATATTTATCATGAGTATATTCGAATTGTTTCACTAATGCGCTTGAACCACTTCGTCTGTATCGGTGATCACTTTCAGGCATGACTATCCTAATGCGGTAAATCCGCCTTCAGATAAAAATATCAGAAACTCTACACGCGGCGTTGGCACAACAGCCGCAAAATAGGGTCACTGCCCGAGTGAGTAAAACTCATCAAGCCAAAGTGTAGTCTCAGGGTCGGTCCACGGCTTTTGTTCTTTTGTAACGTAGTATGCCGCCGTTACCATATTTGAACCGGATGATATGTAATGCGAGCCGCTTGAGCAAACATTCGACCACAGGCCACATCCGTCTTCTGGAAACAACTTTTTGAATGCGATCATATTTTCATCACGAACCCTAATCAGCCCGTGACAGTGGATGTTGGTATCCACATGCTCAAAAAAGAACACTCCAGTCGTTCTGAGCGTCGGCTTCTTGTGAAATCTCGCACCAAGCAATTTCCTGTCCACTCGAAAAAATAGGTCTCCAACCTTCTTTCTTGCGTGGGTCAAGCTAGATGGCTGATTGAAGTTGAGCGTCAGTCCGACATTGAAATCCATTTGTCCGAGCCAGTTTGACAAATCAGATCGATAACGCTGAAGAGCGGCATACTTGAATCCGACATTCTCTATGACATTAGACATAAACCTATTTATCAGTCCATACGCAATACCGGTATATAATAATACCGTTACTACAACACGATTATAAATACATTAAACCGGGAGAATAGAATATGATGGTGGGAACACTGTATAATGAGATGGAACGGCGTGGTCTCACGACATCCATGCGATCTTGGTCCGAGGAATGGGCAGGTCGGTCGCATAATTTTGCGTCCACTCACTGGTCGAAGGAGTTGCCGCCGGAAGCACTCCTCTGTGTCCGAAGCCGTTTGGTGAGGCTAGGCTACCCAGACCTAGCTGCGACGCTGCTACTGGCGCTTATTGGCGACCTCCCCCCACTTGATGTTCATTCGGACGAGAGCGAGGCGTGGTATGCCGAGTGACCGACCAGACACCTACTTCGGCAACTTCAGTTTGATGGGTCTTCACAGGGCGGGACAGCGTGGTTCACTGCCGCCGGGTTACCTGAAGGAATATCTCGAAAATCAGAGACAGGCGCATGTGTGCGCTGAACGCCTCATCTCTTTGTCGCTGGGGGCGAAAAACGCAGCACACTGTCTTCGCTCCCCTTTATCTGGGCCGCGTCAGTAATGCTCGCCGATGACGAACCTCTAGCTCGCTGGAGCCGTTCGCATGGCTTGGATGATACTCTGCTGCATCGGGAGCCACGGACCACACTCTTCCTGATATTCGGCGATCCAAGCTTCGGGGTCATCGTTCCCCATGGCGATCCCGATTTCTCGGCGAGCCTTCAACTGATCGACCTTGATCTTTTGCAGGGTCAGGAAGGTCGTCTCGGTTTCAGTCTGACGGCTCTCGGCCAGCCCATCGACCAGCAAGAACATTCCGGCAAACCTCCAACCGCGTTCCATGCCTTCGATGGCCACCGCGCTGTCTTCCAAGCCCGCTGATCGAGCTACACCGGCGCCATACGCGAAGTAAGCGCTGCACGACGCGAACCGCTGGCCGACCTCATAGTGCTCGGCTTGCGTCTGTGGGAACTCTTGGCTCCACGCAGCCGAGGCCGTCAGGCTGGTGGCCAGCGCGATCATCGCCGTGATGTTCATGGTGGCGTCTCCCCGTGGGCGAAGATGATCTCACGGATCGCGACTCTGGCAACTTGAATCGGACGAAATAAATCCGGCTAGAAATGGGTGACAGATTTGGGTTCGGCCTCATGATTTGAATGTGGCCAAGACGGTCACGGCAACCCGGAGCCGCCATTGACCAGTGTCGTCAGCCTCGCCGATTTCCCCCTGACTAATCACAAGATGGAGACCGTTCCCAATCTGACCGCGCACCGATCCAGACAGCGCAACATCAACGCTCGCAGCCGCGCCGACACTCTGGACCGACACATCAAGGCTGAGGTGTTTCGGACGCCCGCCTACGCCTACACGCCGTTGCTGGACTACCGGTTTGAGTGGTTCGAAGGCGTGGGATTCGATCCCTCCGCTGGCGATGGTCGGATGCTCGCCGAGATCGTTCGACGGGGTAACGCTGGCCCGCACCACCTGAACGAACTTCGAGCCGAGGACGAAGCCCTCATGCGTTCGAACGTGCAGGGCTCGCACATCACCATTGGCGACTATCTCTCCAAACCCATCCAGCCGGTCGTGGACTTCACGATTACCAACCCGCCGTTCACGCTGGCCGTGGATTTTGTAAATAAGGCCCGCACCCACACGACCGGCCCGATCTGCATCCTCCAGTCGGTCGCTTGGCAAGGGACGCGCAAGCGTTCGGAGTGGTTGAAGAGCGCTGGGCTGGCCTACGTCCTGAACCTCGCCCGCCGACCGAAGTGGGAGGTGGAAATCGGGACGGCTCCGTCGAACATTTGGGATTTCGCTTGGTTCGTCTTCCTGCCTGACCAACACGAACTGCCGCGCATGGACTGGCTCCTGTAGCGGCACCGGCCTCTCCACAAACCATCCCTGAAATTAGCGCGGCCACCCGCTTCGACGGGGTGCAGCGAAGCCTGATCAGGCCAGATCGTAGAACCAGTCCACACGCTGCTGGATTGAGTAGTTCGCGGTCTCGCACTCGCATTCGTCGGGCGGGAGGATGTGCGCGGTCTCCGGTGTCGTCGGCTCGCCGTCCAGCTTGCGGCAGCATTCGCAGACCGGCGGGAGCATGTCGTATTTGTAGAGGATGGCTTCTCTAGCCACGCCGCGCCTGACCAGTTCGTCGGCCGACTGGAAAGAGCGCCAGCGCGACACCGTGAAGTAGGATCGCAGAAGTGTGGAGACGTGCGCCTCCAGTGGGTTCTCCAACCCGGCTGGTGTGATCTCGGCCCGCGCATCGCGGCTCATGAAGGCGTTGGCGCGTAGACCAATCGCCTTCAGTTCCTCCTTCGAAATCTGATCGCCCGCCTTCCGGTAGGCGGTGCACAGCGAACGCGGGTGCTGTCCTTGTTCGTCCTGCATCATGGTCAGGATGGCCGTTCGGGCGGTCGGGTGCAGCAAGCCGAGGCGGCGGATCGCTTCATCGACCGCGATCTCGCTGATCTGGTCCTTGGTGCACTTCAGAACGTCCATGGTCAGAAGCGGCCACCGCGCGCCATGATGTCTTCCAAGAGGACGTGCAGTGGACCGGGCCACACGATCCCCGTGTCCGTAGACTTCTTCACCAGTTCGGTGACATGCGCCGCGCTGACGGGGCCGGTGGAAGCCAGAGCCGCGTATACCCCGTTCATTTGATCCAGCATCCCGGTCAGCTTCTTTTGAGCCGCGTGCACCGCGAACCACTGCCTTGGAAGGATGATCAAAGACCACGCGCTCTCCAGAGCGAACAAGCCGACTAAGATCAACCCAACAATCCAGAGCCAGCTTTCGGGAAAGCCGACCTTGGAGGCGAGCCAGAAAAGACCATAGCCAATGAACCCGCAGAGCGCCGAGACGAACCGACCTGCAATCCAATCTAGGATCGGCTTCCGCTTGATCATGCTCGGCGCGATGATCGGGACGCTCGGCGCGTTCAGGACGCTATCGGCGAACTGATAGAACTCCATGGCCACCAACACGTCTACGAAGAGCCGATCCGCCTCGGCCGACTTCACAGTGCCTTCGACGTAACTCCCGGCGATTTGTTCGATCTCATGGCGCTGGAACTGTGGGACCATCCGGGCGCGCATGTCGGGCTTCGCGCGGACATCGCTCAACAGGAAGTCACGGTGTCCCCAAACCCGGCCGCTCTTATCGTTCTCCGGCGGCGTCATCGCCCACCGGAGATGATCTATAGGGATTGAAGCGTCTGTTAGCATCCCGTCGAACTGGTTGCGGCCCCAGCGCTCCGTCGGGTCGTCGTGGCGGTGGCCAGCCCTGATCGCGTCGATGGCGGCGGCGCGCGTCACACCGTCAAGCAGGCGGCCTAGCTCCGAATGCCGGGCGTTGTGATCGTCGCCGAGTAGCAATGCGATCTTCCGCGAGACCCACTCGCGCCGATATTCCTCGACTTCGTAATCCAGTTGATTAGCCATGGCCCCACCTAACGAAAGGCCGAGGCCATCTCCCGGCTAACGTCGTTCAACTGGCGTCGCGATACAACCTGCATCACATTCAGTCGAATGGTCTGGCCATGGATAGCGACGAGATTGACATCGAAGCCGAAGTTCGGGTGAGGCAGGTCTTCGCTTACTTCGGTCGCGCCATGTATGCGGCGAGTTGCGTCGAACAGGCGCTAATCATCGGCCTCATGCAAGCCGATCTGATGTCTCGCACCATCGGCCGCGCGCGAGGAACAGGCGACATCCCGAACCGTCAGGCGTGGGAAGCTATGTTCGATGAGTTCATGGAAAAACACGATGGGCTGATGTTCGGAAACCTGATCTCGCGGTTTCGAAGCGTCGTGAAGCTGACCGCTGAACTTGTCGTGCTGCTCGAAGAAAGCCTCGAAAAACGAAACCACCTCGCCCACTCATTTTTCCGAGAGAACGCCGTTGAGTTCGCTCACGAAGCGGGCTGCGTCCAGATGATTTCAGAGTTGGAGGGCATCCACGAACTCTTCCTTCGCACGGAAGAGGCGGTGACGGCGGCGAGCGCCCACGTCATTCCCAAGCTTGGGTTCGATCCAGAAAAACATCGGGCGGATGCCGAGAAGATCGCCGAAGACTTGCTTTCACAGGCTCGGGCGCGAGCGGCACACGGTGGAGATAGCGAATGAAGTTCGTCAATTTCGTGGGTGGACACGGGTCACCTCAAGCCGGGAAACCGGTTCATGTGAACGCGGACGCCGTGGGGATCATCGTCGAAGGCCAAGGCTCGAAGCCCGATCGCCCCGTCACCGCGATCCACTGTGGCGGGTTTCCGGTGCTTGTCGCTGGTAGCGTAGAAGAAACGCTCTCGGCACTGTCTCAATAAACTATCGTGCGATCCGCCGAAGCTGACGCATCCGGTCGGCGTCGCCGCCGGTGAACGCATCGGGCACCAGACCTGCCGCGACCCGGCCGGTCATGTCGATCATGTGCCAACCCGCTTCATCCCATCGGATGACCTTGGTGCCACCGAGGATGATGATCGTCACCACGCCGCTGGCCTCCACGACCAAATCGTCCACGATGGCCTTTACCGACGCAGCCAGCCTGCTCCGCATGGCGTAAAGATCGGTCGAAGTCTCCATCTGGCCGAGGAAGGCGCGGATGGCCTCTTGGTGGCTGTTGGGCGCGGACTTTGAGCGCAGGTCGTTCAGTTCGTTCTCCAGCGTCTTGATACTAGCCTGTAAGTCGTCCCGATTTCGTTCCGCCGTCAGCACTTTGGTTCGAAGCGTTGGACTTGGCTTGGTCCCGTCGGGCCTGTCCAGAATCTCCTCTTCCAACCGGTCGATCCGATGGATCACAGCGGCCAGCGCATGCTTCGCCTCGGCGATTTGCGCGCGAAGGCGGCTGTCGTCAGGCGCGTCACCGGTCAGTTCCAAGTCAAAGCCGACCAGCTTTAGGAAGCGATCCTCGATGATCTGGTAGGGGTGATGCGTCGTGGCCGTGCAGCGGAAGCGGCGGCGGGCGTTCGTGCACACCAGATACTGGCCACCCTTCGGCGCCGGTCCCTTGTTAAGGTAGACCATCGACCCGGAGCATTCGTCGCAGTGCGCCAGCCCGGAGAGGAGGTTGGAGTAGGTCTCGCCCTTTCGACCCGAGGAGCCGTTGCGACGGCTCCGCATCGCCGCTTGAGCGCGATGGTAGAGTTCGGGGTCGATGGTCTGGAAGTAGTAGTTCGGGATGGCCGGGCCATCGGGTTCGCGCTTGCCGGTGACTTTGTTGATCCGGTGCGGCTGATACTCGCCGAGGACCAGTCGGCCCTCGACCAACTTTTGGATGTAGGAGCCGTGCCAAGAGGTCTTCTTGCCTGACTTCTTGTCCGGTCCCCATGCGTCGATTTTCTCGGCGTTCAGGCGAAGGGCGATCTTCGTCTTCCCCATGCCGAGGTCGGCGATCTCGTGGAAGATGCGCCGCACCAGATCGGCCCGATGCTTGATCTCCACGAAGCCAGTCGGACCATCGGCGGGTTTGAGCCACGCAGGGCAAACGGTCGTGGCGCGCGCGTTGGCGATGTTTGCCCGCCGTTCTTCCCAAGAGTCGGTCAGACGTTCCGATTTCAAACGAACATCGGTGTTGGCTGTGGCGAACGCGACCAGAGCGATGATCAGCTTGGTCCAGTCCTGTGTGATGTTCTCACGGCTCCAGAAATTGCCGTCGAACAAGGTGACGATGGTGATCCCCGAGTTCGTGATCCGCAGGAAAAGTTCGAGGGCGTCGGGGACTTGCTCGCGGGTTAGGCGGTCGAAGGCTTCCACCAAGAGGAACGATCCCTTCTCGATGGCCCCCGCAGCGACAGCTTCGAGGAACTTCGAAAGCGCGCCCTCAGTATGGTTTTTTCCCTTCCAACCGCTAACGCCGAGGTCTTTGTAGGATTGCACTAGATCGAGATTGTGCGTGGCCGCGTAGGCGACCGACCGCGCGTCCTGACGACGTTCAGAGTCGCCGTCCCCCTGACCAGCGCTCGAAAACCGAACATACGAATACGCCTTCGCCAATCTGACCTCCGCTGCTGACACACCTCCATCAGACTCTCACGGAAAGCCAAGGGGTCAACCATTTCGGGTCATATCAATCGGACACACGAAGTTGTTCGTCGGCCCGCCTGGCTCCGGCAAGTCGATGATGGCCCAACGGCTGCCGGGCTTGCTGCCGCCGCTGACGCCGCAGGAACTGCTGGAGACCTCCATGGTCTGGTCGGTGGCCGGTCTGATCCAGCGCGGCGCCCTGACCCGCGACCGACCCTTCCGCTCGCCGCATCATTCCGCCTCCATGGCCGCCCTGACCGGCGGCGGGCTGCGGGCCAAGCCGGGCGAGGCCTCCCTGGCTCACAACGGCGTCCTCTTCCTCGACGAACTGCCGGAATATTCGGCCCAGGCGCTGGACAGCCTGCGTCAGCCGCTGGAGACGGGCGAAATCGTGGTGGCGCGGGCCAACGCCCATGTCCGCTACCCGGCGCGGTTCCAGCTGGTGGCGGCGATGAACCCCTGCCGCTGCGGCCTTGGCGGATCGGGACGCGGCGCCTGCGGCAAGGCTCCGCGCTGCCAGCG
>RCUQ01000903.1_pt1 | contig 12239 bp, 11 predicted proteins | sample 2166351 | NCBI WGS metagenome assembly RCUQ01 (sample SAMN09932597, study PRJNA488358) | compost metagenome | feature: garden; material: soil; isolation source: compost soil in acetonitrile-enriched culture | place: Germany: Experimental Botanical Garden Goettingen | collected 2016-01-27
TCGGTTGGTGGCGTGATAGGTGCGACCAGTCACGATGGGCTGGTCTGGGTCCCCTTCCAGAAAGCTCACGATGACCTCGTGACCGATGCGTGGGATGGCCATCATGCCGTATTGGCCGCCCGCCCACCCCTGGCTCACCCGCACCCAGCAGGAACTCTGGTCGTTGCTCGAGCCGTAGCGGTCCCACGGGAATTGCAGCTTCACCCTGCCATGTTCGTCACAGTAAATCTCCTCCCCGTCGGGCCCCACCACCATGGCGATTTGCGGGCCATCCACCATCGGCTTGTGGGGGGCTTGTGGGCTGCCGATGCGTGCACGCCAGGTGGTGCTCGCTTTCACCACACCAAATTCGTTGTGGTAGACGGTGGGCCCGCTCCCCCCCTCCTCTTCCAGCGCCTGGGGCTGCAAGCCGGTGTGGCTGATGCGCACCACTTGCCAGTCGGTGTTGAGGCTCCCGTTGGGATGCTCGGTGAGGGCGAAAGTCTGCCCCGGCAGCAAGGCCGCGCAGTTGGACTTGCCACTGCCTGCCACCGCATCATTGCGCAGGGCATCGAGTCGGTGCTGGGCAAAGGCCTTGCCGCTCGGGTCCAGCTTGTAGCGGCCCGGATAGTCGAAGTGCTGGTAGGTATCGCGCTGGTGGGTCAGCTCCACCCCCACCTTCTTGTGAGAGAGACCGTAAGCCGGCGTCTTGAAGCTGTAGTCTTTCAGCTCCACATCCGAGGGGCGTACCGCTTCCCGGTAGTGGAACTGACGTACATGAGGGCCTTGTTCCAGCGAGCGGTTGCCCAGATGGAAGAAGAGCTCGGGGCCGGTGGTCAGGGCCGCCGCGTCATCAGCAAACACGATACGATGCTTGCCTTGCTCGAATTCGTGGAAGTAGAACAAGCCTTCTTCTGCGGCCAATCGGTTGACGAAATCGAGGTCGGTCTCCCGGTACTGGACGCAGTATTCCCGCTGGGCGTGCTCGTTTTTCAGGGCAAAGGCATAATCGGTGATGCCGTGCTCTTGCAACAGAATGGAGAGGATTTCATCGGGCTTTTGCGCCTGGAAGATGCGGGAGTTCTGGCGAAGGGATAGCCGCCACAGCGCCGGTTTCACCTCCAGGGTGTAGCGGGTGCGGCGAAAGCCGCTGTCCCCTTGAGCAAACTCACTCACCACCCCGCACACCCGGCGCTGCAGCTCGCCGTTGTACCACACCAGCAGCTCGCACGGCTGGTCCAGCACGGCGCCAAAGTCGATGTCAGGCTGGCTGCTCGCCAGCTCCAGGCGCAGGTTGAATAGTTGGTTCAACCCCTCGTCCAGCGCAAACTCGGCCACCACCAAGGTGCTCTCGGGCAGAGTCCCCACCTTGACGGTAAATTGTAATCCTGTGCTGTCTGCCATCAGTGACTCCTTATCCTGCCTGTCCGCTGCTTGCAACTATCACCACACCGCCGATGACGGCTCCCCGACTGGCAACCCGGTATCAAAAAACCCAGGACCAATACCTCCTCCCGAGAGGCTGCACGGACGGGGGATTGTCGTGGAGGCCAGCGAATCCCCCGGCCAGGCCACTGGCTTGCCATCCAGGAATAGATCCGGACTGGCGGTAACTATCAGGGAGGGATGAAAATCCTCGTACTCGGTGCCGATGCCACCGAGCAACCCAATAGTGGGACACATCACGGCTGGCCTCTGTTGTGTTTTGCCATAAAGCCGCCTTGTGGCCATATGGCAAAACACAAAAGCTCCGACCACATCCGGTTGAACGGGTCGGAGAAAGCTTGCACGGGTCTGGCGACCGCTGACACTGACGACGCCAGAACTCTGGGGCACTACAAAGGAATAACGTTGATAAAAAATCGGGGCTTATGCCTCGATGGGGGCACGCCAGTCATCGGCGCCAGAGGTGCCGGCCACTGTGTGTTCCCAGTCAATCTTGCGATAGGCCATGGAGACCTGGATCAGCTGGGTGAAGTCAGACTTCGCCGGATCCTGGCAGTGAGGCATCTGGCAGTCGATGTCGACGATGGTGGCATCGGTCAGCACGGTAGAGAAGAAGTGTTCCTGCTTGCCCTCAACCGAGGTGCGATACCACTTCAGGGTCACTTTCGGCAGCATCTCGCCGGAGGCCAGGGAGTTGTACATCAGCGGCACGGCCTTGTTCAGGGCCACGGTGAACTTGAACGGCTTGTGGACACGCTGACCGGCGGGCTGGCCGGATTGCGGATCGGTCGGCACGGTAACGACGTGCTGGAACTCTTGGACCAGCATCTCGTCTTCGTGGCCCTGCACGAAGATGTTGCCGACGGAGTCGGAGGTGAAGGCACCGGCGGTGATGTTGCCCTGGGTTTTACCTTCGATGCTGATATAACATGGAGTTGGCATGAGTTTGCTCCTGATGGGTTGAACGGTAATGACACTCGACCGAAACCATTAGCAGTGACCATGCCATTCTTTTTAATTGAGCAATTTCAATAAGTTAACATCTTATCACGACAATGCCGCAGCATGTACGACGCAACAACTTGTGATTTTCAACGTTTTCATCCACCAATCATTGCCTTACCAGTTCAATATTCCGTTTTTTGAGCAACACATTGCGCCATGCGGACGAGATCACTGCTGTTCATCCACATTGGCAACGGATGCCAGCTCCACATTCAAGCGGACGACTCCCTGCTTGAGTGCCCAGGAGATGGCCTGGCACTTGCTGCTCGCCCCCAGCTTGCTCACCACATTGTTCAGATGAAATGTCACCGTACGGGGGGTGATCCCCAGGATCTGGGCAATATCACTCACCTGCTTGCCCTCCGCAGCCCAACGGCATACTTCCAGTTCACGCAGGCTCAGGGCATCGTGAGGTGACGACCCCACCAGACAGATCCGTACCACAGCCTCGAAGATATGCATGGAGAGCCAGGTCAGTGAGGGTACAACCGCCAACCACTCCTGCTCGGTGCGGGGTTCACGAGTGATCAGGGAGAGCAGACCCACATGCCCGTTGGCGCCATGCCAGGGGAAGGTGATGCCGTCACGCAACCCTGCCTCCTGTGCCAGCGTCATGACTGTCAGACTCTGCTCATCACATGTCCCCTGCGCCATGATCTCCGCCCACAGGATAGGAGTGCTCTGCACCATGGCACGCTGCACGACGGGATCAATGGCAAAGAAATTTGCCTGGGTATAGGCATTGACCCAGTCTTGGGGACAACCGTTGAAAATGATGACATCCGGGCGCTGTATGGAACTTGGAAACAGCAGAGCCAGCCGGAAATAGTCAAAGCCTGCCTGTACCGACAGCTGGCGCAACAACGCCACTATGGTGCGTTCATCGCTGGCCTGCTCAAACCGGGAGAGGAGGTCTAATGCGTAGGTTGTATTCATGTAATCAGGTTGCTTATAAACGGTGACGATATTGTTTAACATCAACCCCAATAGGGGCTGAATAACATGCCAACAAGTGGAAACAACACAGAGGCCTGATGTTTGAGCCATCCGGATGAGGCGGCTGAATGGCAGGCCCCTTTAGAACAGGGATCGCCAATAGAGAAACATGCTACCAATGAAACATTGGTAGTATTTAACTAGTTAAATACAATGTATTACATAGTGAACATATGACGATTGCACTTAAAACAAGCATTTCTCGCTTAAAAAAGAGAGCGTGATCACCAGCGTGCCTGCACCTTCCGGGCAATCTTTCTGCAATAAAGCCCCGGGCTTTCATGCCGCCACCCAGGCTGTTAACATGCGCTCCCTATGCCTGTTTTACGCTCTGGCGTGACCGTCACGCCGCCCTGACTCACCCTCTGCGCCGCCTGATTCCGGTTGCCCCAACCGGAGCGTTTTTGTTCACCCCTCACATACCAATACAACAATGCGATCCTGCCAGAATGCCACCTGACCCCAGATCTATGGCAACGAGTGGTCATGGATCCTCAACGAGCGAGAAAATCCCCATGCTGGAACGTGCAAGACAAGAGTGGTTCTCCAACATACGGGGCGATCTGCTGTCGGGTATCGTCGTCGCCCTGGCGCTGATCCCGGAGGCCATCGCCTTCTCCATCATCGCCGGAGTCGACCCCAAGGTCGGCCTCTATGCCTCCTTCTGTATTGCCGTGGTCATCGCTTTTGTCGGGGGTCGCCCCGGCATGATCTCCGCCGCGACCGGCGCCATGGCGCTCCTGATGGTGACCCTGGTCAAGGAGCATGGCCTGCAATATTTGCTGGCGGCGACTCTGCTCACCGGCCTCTTCCAGATAGCGGCGGGTTACCTCAGGCTCGGCAGCCTGATGCGGTTCGTCTCCCGCTCCGTGGTCACCGGCTTCGTCAACGCACTGGCCATCCTGATCTTCATGGCCCAGTTGCCGGAACTCACCAACGTCACCTGGCAGGTCTATGCCATGACCGCAGCAGGCCTTGGCATCATCTATCTGTTCCCGCTAATCCCCGTGGTGGGCAAGCTGGTGCCCTCCCCGCTACTGTGCATCGTCATCCTGACGGCGGTAGCCATCACCATGGACATCGATATTCGTACCGTGGGTGATATGGGGGAGCTGCCCGATACCCTGCCCATCTTCCTCTGGCCCGAGGTGCCCCTCAATCTGGAAACCCTGGCCATCATTTTCCCCTACTCTGCGGGTCTGGCTGTCGTTGGCCTGCTCGAATCCATGATGACGGCGGCCATCGTCGATGATCTGACCGATACTCCAAGTGATCGCAACCGCGAGTGCAAGGGCCAGGGGTTCGCCAACATAGGCGCGGGCCTGATGGGCGGCATGGCGGGGTGCGCCATGATTGGTCAGTCCATCATCAACATCAAATCCGGCGGTCGTGGTCGCCTCTCCACCTTTGTGGCGGGCACACTGCTCATCCTGATGGTGGTATTCATGGATGAGTGGATCCGCCAGATCCCCATGGCGGCACTGGTGGCCGTGATGATCATGGTCTCTATCGGAACGTTCTCCTGGGAGTCAGTGCGCAACCTGAAGACCCACCCTATTTCCACCAGCATCGTGATGGTGGCCACCGTCGCCGTGGTGGTCGCTACCCATAACCTGGCGCTCGGGGTCTTTGTCGGGGTACTGCTCGCCTCCCTGTTCTTCGCCAACAAGGTCGCCCGCTTCATGCTGGTCAAGAGCGACAGCGAGCGCAGCGGCGCGGTGCGCACCTATCAGGTTCGGGGCCAGGTATTCTTCGCCAGTGCCGAGCAATTCTTTGCCGGCTTCGACTTCAAGGAGGTGGTGGAGAAGGCGGTGATCGATCTCACCCATGCCCATTTCTGGGACATCACCGCCGTCACTGCGCTGGACAAGGTGGTCACCAAGTTCCGCCGCGAGGGGACTGAGGTGGAGATCCTCGGCCTGAACGAGGCCAGTGCCACCATAGTCGATCGCTTCGGGGTGCACGACAAACCGGAGAAAGTGGAAAAACTGCTGGCTGGCCACTGATCACGAAAACGAATCCATCCTGACAAACATTGCCGCCTGTATCGATGGCTCCCCGTCATAACGGCGGTGTGCGATGCCGTCGCATGAGCCTCTGCCGACACGGAGTTGCCCATCCCCCTGCTGCACATAGTGGAGAAAAATGCGTTTGATGGACCAACCGCTCTCTCCCGCAGCACAGGTCTTGGCAACCGCGAGCACCTGCTCAAAGCGCTCGCCGAGCTGGATCATCAGCGCAGCCGTCTCGCCCAGATGCTGGGTCGCTTGCTACTCAAGAGCGCCCAAGGTGAGCAGTCCGCGGCTCAAGGGGTTGCTGCGAGATCTGGCGATGGACGGTACGCAGAGTGATGAGCATGAACGCCAGCTAGCGCAGGTCAGCCAGGTGCTGAAGAGTGCAGCGTTCGAGGTCGATACCCGGTTGCGCCAGGAGACGTCGCCGCCGTGCTCAGCCGGCATGCCATCGAGGTAGGGAACAATCTTATCGTGATGGCGCTTATGACCATTCAGGTAGCAGACAATTTATCGTGGGCAGCAGCACCACGGGGATACTGAAAACCACCAATACCGCGGTGCTCTTGCTGAGATAGGCAACCGGGGGCGGGTCAACCCGCCCCTGTATTCATCCGAACCAGCTTAGCACCGCCTCTCTGGACGGGATCCCTCCGGCGTGGACCACCTTGTCATCGATGACGACTGCCGGCGTCGACATCACCTTGTACTTCATGATCTCGGGCAATGACTCCACCTTCTCAAGCTGGATAGAGATCCCTAGCTCATCCACGACCTGCTGAATGAGTTGCACCGTGTTCTTGCAGTTGGCACACCCCATACCCAGTACTTTGACCTGTTTCATCTCACACTCCTCATCAAGACATTAACGGCGACACGACATTCAAAACCCACCCAACCAGCGTGAAGGAAACCAGCAGCACCAGCAGCAGGGTGCCCAGCAGCTGCCACTTCATCACTTGTTTAAGCAAAATAAACTCGGGAAAACTGGCAGCCACCGTGCTCATGCAAAACGCCAGTGTCGTGCCGATGGGCAAGCCATTCACGATCAGACTCTCCATCACCGGGATCACCCCGGTGGCATTGGAGTAGAGGGGGATGCCGATTAAAACCGCCGCAGGCACTGACCACCATTGGCCTGCACCAAGGTGTGAGGCAATCCAGCCTTCAGGAACAAAGCCATGGAGTGCGGCGCCGAGCCCCACCCCGACAATGACCCAGAGCCAGACACGCTTGAAGATGGTGAGGGTTTCTGACTTGGCGAAGGCATGACGCTCCAACAGCGATAGGGGCGGCGCCGTCGTATCTGGCTGGATCACCTTATTGTGGTCATGCCGCCCCTGCTTGAGAGCCTCTGCGGCAAAATCGGCCAGCCAGCGCTCGGCCTTGATCTTGTCCAGAAAGGCACCTCCCAACATGCCAACCGCCATGCCGACCACCACGTAAATCAGGGTGAACTTCCAGCCAAGCAGGCTGACCAGCAACAGGACGGCCACTTCGTTGATAAGCGGTGAGGTGATGAGGAAGGCCATGGTGATCCCGAGCGGGATACCTGCCGAGGTAAAGCCCAGGAACACCGGGATACTCGAACAGGAGCAGAAGGGGGTAATGGCACCAAAGCCGGAGCCCAGTAAATAACCCAACCCCCTGTGCTTGCCCGCCAGATAGTCCCTCACCCGTTCGACCTTCAGGGAGGCCCGCAGCATGGCCACGATGTAGATCATGACCAGCAGCAGCGCAAAGATCTTGCTCACGTCCTCCACGAAGAAATGCAGTGCATCCCCCAGTCTGGTTTGCGGGCTCAGGCCAAGCTGCTGGTAGACCAGCCAACTGGCGAGGTCGGTGAAAATCTGAAACATAATGGCTCCATCAACATCGGTGATATCCAGAAGACGTTGCATGTCACCAAAGGATGCTTATATTTTTCGTTTTTCTTGCTAGCGCCGCGCTCTCATGGTTTTCGCCCCCCTCCATCAATCACTGAATACCAGCGAGTCAAGGACACCTTGCCCGCTATGAACGCCTCCTTCTGTCGATTCGGCCGATTTGCTACGGAGCAGATATCCTGCAAAGCTCTGCTCCGCACTGGCTGGATTGCCATCGATCTGAACGGTGAACATCCCCAGTTCGCTGATCAAATCCGTCACCCGATGCAGCTCCCCTTTGCGCACTACCCAGGCAGGCATCGCTCTGGGGACAGGATGCAAGCGACGCATCAACGACCAGGCCTGATATTGGAGTGGGTCAAGCGTTGCCAGTTTTACTTGGATGTCCGCCCCAAACAGACAATGCCCACCCCCTTCTCCCTGGTTTTTAAGTACCCAGCTATCGGAGGGCGCCGCTTTGATAAAGCATGCGCTCTCAGGGGTCACAGGATGCATCTCACCCAGAACACCTCTCACGGTGTCGGCCTCTTGCGGGGTCAAGCCAAATGCGACCAATCCATCGTCTTCCAGGCAGGACAGCAGCATTTGTACTCGCTTGCTGGTCGCCAACTGCTGAGCGACAGTGGCATTGACGGCGACTCTGTGTCGTTCAATCAACACACGGGTCGCCATCAACGCCTGGCAACATCTCTGCTCGTTGAGGTCGGCAGCCTCATAATCAGAATACTGGTATCCGGCACGCAGGTAGACGGTATCGAGTGGACCGATCCCATTGAGGATCAGCCTGTCGTTGGCGCCCGTGCTCAGTTGATTATGCAGTTCGCGAAAGGTTCTGCGCTGTGTCTCTATCCCTCTCTGCTGGAGAGCAAGCTCAAGCAGATGTTGATCAAACACATTGTTTTCATGTTCCTGCACAATCATCAGAAACCTGGCCGGGCCGGGGTCGCCAAACTCGCGCTTAATCTTGAACGTGGCTTCGGCAATGCCTGCTGACAACCCTTCAATGGCGTGATTGCAGACAAGCTCACCCACTGTCTGATGCGACTCCTGGATAGAGATGGCAGGCCATTGCCGTCGTAGATAGCGGTGCAGCTCATGGATCCGCTGGCCAAATGGTCCCATGCCAGCGGCGATGCCATTGAACTCGACCAACTGGTGGCCATTGCGCCTATCGCCCATAAAATCGCTGCGCATGATGAGCAAGGGCAGCCTGGGCGCGCTGCCGGGTGATGAATGTATGTGTTGATGCATGCTGAGCAAGGCTGAGAAGAAGGGATCTCCCGCCGCGATGGGATGAATGGCATCGTATAAAAAACCATGATCCTCAGAGACGGCATAGATCAGCTTGCTCAAGGTCTGCGCCACGCCTTTCAAATGCTGGTAGTCTCCCCGGCTGATCGGTGTCGGCGTCAGGGTAAACGGGGTATGCACGGCAGAATACAGCGACTCCTTGAAGGCCACGCCGTGAGTCAATGCCCACTCTATCGCATCATCTCTGACTTTCTGGATATCAAGAGAACTCATCATATGTTCCTGATTGTTGACTCACTACCCTCAAAACCGGGTTGCAGCACGCATATCCCATGGCGATCGGCCTATCTCCATCAGCAACAGCGTGTCTGGAGGTTCTGGGGGATTCACTTCACCACCGGGGTGAAGCAACAGACTCGACCGGTCTCATCCAGCCTGACCTGACAGTCCAGAGAGAGCTGCTGACGCAAGCGTTCCCTGGCCCGCAGCAAACGGGACTTGGTGGCAGCCTGGGTCAAACCATGCCTGACAGCAAAGTCCGCCTGCTTCATCCCCTCCAGATCACAGTGTCTCAGGATCTCCCTGTCACTCTGCGCCATTCTCTCCAGCACCCTCGGCAGACAGGGAGCAAGCGAATCCACCGCATCGAGCTCACCTTGCGCCATCGCCAAATCGTCGTGCAGTGGCAACCAGGTGCGCTGCCTGCGGCTGTTATCGATCACCAGATGTCTGGCGACTTCAAACAGCCAGGCCCTGGCATTCTCGATGGCGCAGAACTTGCTCTGCTGGCGGATTGCCCGCAAGAAGGTCTCTTGCAGCAGATCATCGGCATCCATCGGGCTGCCAGATTGCTTGAGCAGCCACCCATAGAGCTCATGTTCATGCTGTTGCCATGCCGTCATCAGGCAAGGTGGCGCACCGGTTAGTTGGGTCACTTGATGCGTTTTCCTTGTGCATCCACCACCGGCTCCCCATCCTCCTTGCTGAAGGCCCCTTGCTGAGGGCTCGGCAGGATGTCCAGCACCACTTCTGATGGGCGGCATAACATGGTGCCAAGCGGCGTCACCACGATGGGCCGGTTGATCAGGATGGGATGCGCCAGCATGGCGTCGATCAAGTCATCATCGCTGAACCTCTCTTCGGTCAGTCCTAACTCTTCAAAAGGCGGCACATTCTTGCGCAGCAGGTCCCGCACCGGCATCCCCATGGCGGCAATCAGGGCAACCAGGGTCTCGCGGCTCGGCGGTGTCTCCAGATAGTGGATAATGGCCGGCTCAACGCCCGAGTTGCGGATCAGCGCCAGCGTATTGCGAGAGGTGCCGCAGGCCGGGTTGTGGTAGATGGTAATAGCACTGTCACTCATGCCTGCGCCTCCGCTTTGCCATAGTGGCGCTTCATGCGCAGGGCCACGTTGACCAGAGCGATCAGCACGGGCACCTCTACCAAGGGGCCGATGACGCCGGCGAAGGCCTGATCCGAACTCAAGCCAAACACGGCGATGGAGACCGCGATGGCCAGCTCGAAGTTGTTGCCGGTCGCGGTAAAGGCGATGGAGGCGTTCTTGTCATAGGGAATACCCAGCTTCTTGCCCACCAGGAAGCTGGTGAAGAACATCAGCACGAAATAGACCACCAGGGGCACGGCGACCCGCAGCACATCCATGGGCAGCTCGACGATCATCTCCCCCTTGAGACTGAACATCAGCACTATGGTGGCCAGCAGGGCGATCAGCGTGATGGGGGAGATGGCCGGAATGAAGCGCTCGGTGTACCACTTCTCCCCTTTTGCCTTGACCAGATAGTGACGGCTCAAAAAGCCTGCCAGGAAGGGAATGCCGAGATAAATCAACACGCTCTGCGCGATATCCAGCATGGTGATGTCCACTGCGAAGCCCTGCAGGCCGAACAGCGGCGGCAGCACGGTAATGAACAGCCAGGCCAGGAAGCTGTAGGTGAGGATCTGAAACGCGCTGTTGAGGGCCACCAGGCCCGCACCGTACTCCTTGCTGCCACCGCCGAGATCGTTCCACACCAGCACCATGGCGATGCAGCGCGCCAGGCCGATCAGGATGAGACCCACCATGTAGCCCGGCTGATCATGCAAAAACACCAGGGCAATGACGAACATCAGGATGGGGCCGACCAGCCAGTTCATCACCAGGGAGAGGGTGATGGCTCGGCGGTCGCGAGTCATGGTGCCCATGGTGGCGTAATTCACCTTGGCGAGCGGCGGATACATCATCAGGATGAGGCCGATGGCGAGCGGCACGTTGGTGGTGCCAACCGACATCGCCTCGTTCCACTGGGCCACCTGGGGGAACAGATAGCCAATCCCCACCCCGATGCCCATGGCGACGAAGATCCAGAGGGTGAGGTTGCGATCGAGAAAACTCATTTTTTTGCTGACGGGCAGGTCAGAACAGGCGGTTGTACTCATCAAGAGACTCCATGAGAGTGGGATGAAACGGGCGGCTGATGGCGGGGTAAACCGAGGGAGATCAGCGCCGCCAACAGAATGAAGAGGGTGGAGAGCCAGAGGCAGACCTCGAGACCATGGAGCTGGAACACCAGCCCGGAGAGCAGGGTGCCGAGCAGGCGGCCCAGGGCATTGGCCATGTAATAGAAGCCCACATCGAGCGACACCCCGTCAGCTCCGGCATAGCTGACGATGAGGTAGCTGTGCAGGGAGGAGTTGATGGCAAACAGGGCACCGAACACCATCAAACCGCCCACCAGGCTGATGGCCGGATGCAGATCGAAATGGAGCGCCAGGGCAATCAGGGCCGGGGTCAAGGCCAATACCAGCGCCCAGCCCATGGCCACCTTGCCATCGGGCACCCGCCCCTCGCGTTTGCCGGTAAAGCGGGGGGCTTGGGTCTGCACCACGCCGTAGGCGATGATCCAAAGCGCAAGGAAGCTCCCCACATAGCCATTATCCCAGCCAAGGCTGGAGGCGAGGTAGACAGGCAGCGCCACCACAAACCAGACATCGCGGGCACCGAACAGGAACAGACGGGCGGCGGAGAGGTAATTGATGGCCCGGCTCTTGGAGAAGATCTCCCTGAACTTGGGCTTGTTCTTGGCCTTGCCCAGATCCCGTTTCAGGGTCAGCATGCTGATGCACCAGACCAGTGCCAACGCCAGTGCCATGACCAGCACGGCCCCCTGAAACCCGATCAGGGTCAGCAGGGCGCCACCGAGGAAGAAGCCCATCCCTTTCAGGGCATTCTTCGAACCGGTCAGCAGTGCTACCCACTGGTAGAGCTGACCCTGCGCCTCCCCCGGCACCAGCAACTTGATGGAGCTCTTGGCGCTCATCTTGTTGAGATCCTTGGCAATCCCGGAGAGCGCCTGGGCACCCATCACCCAGGGCACCGTCAGCCAGAGCGACGGTGCCAGCAACATGCCGAGCGCCAGCACCTGGAGAGCGAGGCCGATGTTCATGGTGCGGTTGAGCCCGAGGCGAGCCCCGAGCCAGCCCCCCACCAGATTGGTCACCACCCCGAAGATCTCGTAGAAGAGGAACAGGGAGGCGATGGCCAAGGGGCTGTAACCCAGCCCATGGAAGTAGAGCACCACCAGCATGCGCAGGGCGCCGTCGGTCAGGGTAAAGGCCCAGTAGTTGCCGGTCACCAGCAGATACTGGCGAGCCTCGGGGGAGAGTC
>RCUQ01000906.1_pt1 | contig 12210 bp, 9 predicted proteins | sample 2166351 | NCBI WGS metagenome assembly RCUQ01 (sample SAMN09932597, study PRJNA488358) | compost metagenome | feature: garden; material: soil; isolation source: compost soil in acetonitrile-enriched culture | place: Germany: Experimental Botanical Garden Goettingen | collected 2016-01-27
CGAGAAGGTCAACCACGCCCGTTGCGGCATGGTCGACAGCGTCAACCCGCTGGGCCTGGAAGCCACCCGTGTCGCCTACAGCGAAGCCGGGCCATGGCTGGTCGAGTTGAAGGATTATTTGCAGAGCAACCGCGATTATCTGGTCGACGCCGTGCGCACCCGCCTGCCGGGCGTTACCATGAACGTGCCGCAAAGCACTTACCTGGCCTGGCTCGACTGCACGGCGCTGGGGCTGGATAACCCGCAACAATTCTTCCTCGAACAGGCCAAGGTCGGTCTGAGCCCGGGCCTGGACTTTGGCGACGACTGCAAACAGTTCGTACGCCTGAACTTCGGCTGCCCACGGTCGTTGCTGGAAGAAGGGATTGCGCGGATGGAGGGTAGTTTGCGTAACCTGAAGGCCTGAAGACCCTACAAATCCCCTGTGGGAGCGAGCTTGCTCGCGATAGCGTACTAAGCGTCGACATTTATGTTGACTGACATGCCGCCATCGCGAGCAAGCTCGCTCCCACAGGGTCCGATGCGTTCTCAAGGCATCGAAAATCCAACCGAACTCAAGCCAAAACGCCAGGGTCAACCCTTTGACTCTTCAGACTTGATATCGGAGATGGATGATGAACGACTACCCAAAACCACCCTTCCCCAAACAACAGCAACCCGTGCCCGGCTCGCAACGCAAGATGGACCCGTATCCCGATTGCGGCGAGCAGAGCTACAAGGGCTCGGGTCGTTTGAATGGCAAGATCGCCCTGATTACCGGTGGCGACAGCGGGATTGGCCGCGCGGTCGCCATCGCCTTCGCCCGTGAAGGCGCCGATGTAGCGGTTGCCTACCTCGACGAACAGGAAGATGCCGAAGAAACCGCACGCTGGGTCGAACAGGCCGGCCGTCAAAGCCTGCTGCTGCCCGGTGACCTGGCGCACAAGGTGCATTGCCGGGCACTGGTGGAAAAAACCGTCGAGCGTTTCGGCCGTATCGATATTCTGGTGAACAACGCCGCGTTCCAGATGACCCACGAAAAGCTCGAAGACATCCCCGATGAAGAATGGGTGATGACCTTCGACGTCAACATCACCGCCATTTTCAGGATTTGTCAGGCTGCGCTGAAACACATGCCGTCCGGCAGTTCGATCATCAATACCAGTTCGGTCAACTCGGACTTTCCCAATCCCACCCTGCTCGCCTACGCCACCACCAAGGGCGCAATCGCCAACTTCAGCGCCGGTCTGGCGCAAATGCTCGGGCCTAAGAACATCCGCGTAAACAGCGTGGCTCCGGGGCCGATCTGGACGCCGTTGATCGTCTCGACCATGCCCGAGGAAACGGTGCAGAACTTTGGGGCCAATACCCCGCTAGGCCGCCCTGGCCAACCGGTGGAAGTGGCGCCGATTTACGTGCTGCTGGCTTCCGATGAAGGCAGCTACATCACCGGCCAGCGTTTTGGCGTGACCGGTGGCAAGCCGATTCTCTGACGTAAAAATGGAACCCCGGTGCAACTGCGGCGCTCCACAGTTTATGGGCCCGGTAATGGCGGGCCCTTCGATATCTGGAGGTCGCCATGTCCGCACCTATCGTCAAGCTGTTCACTCAACCGAACTTCGCCTGGACGGATATCCGCAAGGAAGAGGAAGCCCATCCGCGCCACTACCTCGCCCATTTGATCCTGCTCGCCCTGATTCCGCCGGTGTGCCTGTTCATCGGCACCACCTACGTCGGCTGGAGCCTGGCGGAAAACGAAACCGTCCGGCTCAGCGCCCGTAGCGCCCTGCACCTGTGTGCCTTGCTGTACGTGAGCATCCTGGTCGGCGTTGCCGTGATGGGGCTGTTCATCCGCTGGATGTCGCGCACTTTCGACGCCCGGCCGACGGTCAATCAGTGCATCGGCTTTGCCGCCTACACCGTGACGCCGTTTTTCCTGGCAGGCATCGCCGGTCTGTACCCGAGTCGCTGGCTGGCCATCCTGGTGTTGATGGCCGCTTCGGCCTACTCGACGTTTCTGCTGTTCGTGGGCTTGCCGACATTCATGCACGAACGCAAGGAACAAGGCCTGCTCAACTCCGCCTGCGTCTGGGGCGTCGGGTTGCTGGTGCTGGTCACCATTCTGGTGGAAATGATCCTGGTCTGGTTCAACGTGCTGACGCCTGAGTACATTCGCGCCACCGTCGGTTGATGACCCGAAGCCATGAGCTTCATTGCCTGGGTCGCGGTGCTTGGAGCCGTGCTGCTGACACTGGCACTGACCTCGTCGTACCTGCGCTGGATGCCGGTGACCACTTCCGCCGTGTGCCTGGCGCTGGGGGTGGCCATCGGCCCGGCCGGATTGGGTTGGCTCAGGCTGGACATCAACGACGCGACTTTTTGGATGGAACACCTGACGGAAGTCGCGGTGCTGTTTTCGCTGTTCGTTTGCGGGCTCAAGCTGCGGTTGCCACTCAAGGACCGCAAGTGGCGAGTGGCCTACGGGCTCGCGGGGCCGGTGATGCTCCTGACCATCATCGGCGTCAGCCTGTTACTGCATTTTGTCTTCGGGTTGGCGTGGGGGCCATCGTTGCTGATCGGGGCGATTCTGGCGCCCACCGATCCGGTGTTGGCGTCGCTGGTGCAGGTCAATGATGCCAAGGATGACGACCCCGTCCGTTTCGGACTCTCCGGCGAGGCCGGGCTAAACGACGGCATCGCATTCCCGTTTGTCATCCTCGGCTTGTTGTTTCTGCAACAGAGCGCGGGGTCGTCCCTTGCCTGGCTTGATGACTGGGCGCTCAAACGCCTGTTGTGGGCCGTGCCCGCCGGTTTGCTGATCGGTTACTGCATGGGCCGCGGAATCGGCCGTTTGACCCTGTCGATGCGCATCCGCAATGCCGACAGCACCCTTTCCCCCAACGACTACCTGACGTTCGCCCTGATTGCGCTAGCGTATGTCGCCGCCGAATCAGTTCATGGCTATGGCTTTTTGTCGGTATTTGCTGCCGGTCTGGGCTTGCGCCGGGCGGAGGTCAAAACAACGGGAGATTCGCACACCCCCGCCGAGCACCTGGTGCAGCCAGTGGTCGGTCACCAGAACGTCGAACCCGGTGCCGCCGTACATGGCGATGTGGAAAACCTGGAGGACACCCAGGTTGCTGCCGGAATTATGATGGGCGACATGCTGTCCTTCGGCAGTCTGGTGGAACGGGCCATGGAGGTGTTTCTGGTGACGCTGCTCGGGGTGGTGCTGGTTGGTCACTGGGACTGGCGCGCGCTGGCTATTTCCCTGGCGCTGTTCTGCGTGGTTCGCCCCTTGAGTGTTGCCCTGGTGCCTTGGGGCGGTTTGCTGAGCGGCCCGCAGCGACTGTTGATTGGCTGGTTCGGGATTCGCGGCATCGGGAGTTTCTACTATCTGTTCTACGCCTTGAATCATGACATGCCGCCAGCGGTGGCCAGCGTGTGCACCGACATCACGCTGTCGGTGGTGGCGCTGAGCATTCTGCTGCACGGCATCAGCACCCAACCGATGCTGGCGCGTTATGAACGACACAGTCGCGAACTTACTTCATTGCCAAGGCAATGATTTCCACCAGATTGCTTTGAGTAAAGGGCTTGGGCAAGCGCGGGAGTCTGGCGGCGAAGCCCTCCAGCCTTTCGGCGTAACCGGTGGCCAGGACGATCGGGATCGTTGGCTTCAAGATTCGAATGGCCTGGGCCAGTTGTGCGCCGTTCATCTGCGGCATGGCCATATCGGTGATGACCAGATCGAAGTGCTGCTCGCTTTCGATCAACCGTAACGCCTGCGCGCCGGACTCGGCGATGCTGACATGATGCCCGAGGTCCTCCAGCAGCAGGCACGTGCTGGTCAACACCAGGCTATCGTCATCGACCACGAGCACATTCAATCGCGGAACCTGTGGTGTCTCTGCTTCGGTGACTGCAGATTCGGCCACCGAATCTGCCCCGGCCACGGGCAACCAGAGTTCGGCGGTGGTGCCTTTTTCTTTCTCGCTCTTGAGTATGAAGCGCCCACCCATTTGTTCGATAAAACCATGCACCATCGACAGCCCAAGCCCCGTGCCCTTGCCGACGCCTTTGGTGGTGAAAAACGGGTCCATCGCCGATGCCAGCGTTTTGGCGTCCATGCCCTCCCCGGTATCGGTCACGCTCAAGCAGACATAACGTCCCGGTGCCAGGGATGATTGAGGCTGATCGAGAATGACCTCCGTGCGAGTACCGATAACGATTTTTCCACCATTGGGCATCGCATCGCGGGCGTTGGTGGCCAGGTTGAGCACCGCCAGTTCCAGCTGATTGACATCGGCCAGGACCGGTTCGGGCTCAGGTAAAAAGCAGGTTTCTATTTTCACCGACGGGCCAAGGGAGCTGCGCAATAGCCCGGTAATGCCTTGCACCAGAGCCGGAATCTCGACGGATTCGGCCTTGAGCTCTTGACGCCGGGCAAACGCCAGCATGCGTTGGGTCAGGGACACACCGCGCAAGGCGCCCTGGGTGGCGTTGTCCAGCAAACGGGCGATTCTTGGATCGTCCGGCATGCGTTTGCGGACAATTTCCAGGTTGCCGAGGATCACGGTCAGCAGATTGTTGAAGTCGTGGGCAATCCCGCCGCTGAGTTGCCCGATGGCCTGCATTTTCTGCGCCTGAAACAGCGCCTCGCGGGTTTGCTCAAGGGCCTGCTGCGCTTGGGTCGCCTCGGTGATATCCCGGGTGATCTTGGCGAAGCCGAGCAATGTACCGGTCTCGCCCCAGATCGGGTCCACCACGACATGGGCAAAAAAGCGCGTGCCGTCCTTGCGCAGACGCCAGCCCTTGTTCTCGAAACGCCCGTCGCGCACCGCAACCTCCAACGTGCGCTGCGGTTCGCCGGCAGCACGATCTTCCGGGGTGTAGAACATGGAAAAATGCTGGCCGATGACTTCTTCAGGCCGGTAGCCCTTGATGCGCTGCGCCCCGGGATTCCAGTTGGTCAGGCGTCCATCCGGAGCGAGCATGTAGATGGCGTAATCCGTGACGCTTTGCACCAACAGGCGAAACTGCTGTTCGCTTTGCTTGAGTGTTTCTTCGGCCATTTTACGGTCGGTCAGATCGCGGGTGATCTTGGCAAAACCGAGCAAAGTACCCGACGCGTCGCGTATTGGGTCGATCACCACGTGGCACCAGAAGCGCGTGCCGTCCTTGCGCACCCGCCAGCCCTCTCCTTCGAAACGTCCTTCGCGAATCGCCGTGTCCAGCGCCCTTTGGGGCAAACCGGCACGGCGATCGTCTTCGGTGTAGAACTGCGAGAAATGATGACCGAGAATTTCGGCTTCTTCATAACCCTTGAAACGCCTGGCGCCAGCGTTCCAGCTGCTGATGATGCCCGTGGGATCAATCATGTAGATCGCATAGTCGACCACCGCATCGATCAGCAGACGAAAGCGCGTTTCATCATTCACGTCCGCCCTGGTTCGATCCACGCTCATTGAGTTCTCGCGTCATGATTGTATTTCTGGAGTATGCGACAAACTGCCGATTTGAAAAGCCGGTATATCGGCAGTTTGCTGATCACATCGAGCCAGTTAACGATATACGTGTTTGATGATGTAGGTGTACAGGTCGTTGAAGACAAAGTCGGGAACCTGTTTGCCGTAAGTTCCGGCTTTCAGTAGCGCCAGATGGCATTCCTTGACCATTTCGTCACGCTCCGCCATGGCGTAGATGTGGTTGTTGATGATGGCGCTGTAGGCACTGTACGAATACGGCCCCCCGGTAGAGGTTATGGTGAGATCGCCATTGCCTGCTTGGGTGTAGGTGCTGTGGCCGCGCAAGGTTCGTTCTTTCAACACCCCCAAGCCACGCTCGTATAAATAGAGCTGCGAGCCGCTGATGGCCTTGGCAAGCGTTTCGAACGCAAGAATGATCGCCTGGGCGTTGCTCATGCTCGATTCCAGTGCCGAGTGGCTGACAAACCGTTCCAGTTCTTTTTGTTCCAGGCTTTTCAACGCCCTTTTGATGCTCGACAGGTGAGCGAACGCTTGATTGCAGCCCACGATATGGGCTTCCAGTTGATAACCGGCGGGTTTGGCGTAAGTCCCGATACTGGCAAAGTCGATGCTGTCGAACGCACACTCCATGATGATGTTGTATTTGCGTGTGAACACCTCGGTGAAGATTTTTGCGCCGAGCTCCCGGACAAAGTTCTCGGTGTGGGTATACGCGTGCAGTACCCCCAGTTTGATCATGTCGGCGTATTGCGGGTGCTTTTCTCGGTATTCGGGCAAGTACAGTCGAACATAATTGGCGTAGCGCCCAGACGGCAGCAGGCTTTTTTCCAGCAGGTAGGTTTTACCTGAGCCTTGCAATCCTGCGGTGATCAGCAGTTTGGGTACGGCGTCGGCGGTTTTATCAGTGAACAACGTTGCCGTGATGTCATCGAACGCGTTGGTCACGTCCGCTTCGGTGTAGGTGTAATTCGGTGCTTGCGACATGTCTTGATTTCCTTATCAAAGAGTTGGGCAGTGGTATCCAGCCCTTTCAATAAAGTGTGCTTTCGCCGATTGTTCAAATGTGCGTTTGCATCAAGTTATGTCACTGTTTTTAAAGGTAAATAATCCTACGGCGCCGAGGGAGAAAACGTCGGCTCGACCGACCACCAGCGCGGCAGCAATTGCCTGACTTTGCTCTCGCCAAACCGGTCGTCGATCAACATCACCACCCCTTGGTCTTGCTGCGTACGGATCACCCGACCTGCGGCCTGCACCACTTTCTGTACGCCGGGAAACAGGTAGGTGTAGTCGTAGCCGGAACCGAAAATCGCGGCCATTCGCCGTTTCAGCTGCTCGTTGACCGGGTTGAGTTGTGCCAGCCCCAGGGTCGCGATGAACGCACCAATCAATCGTGCACCGGGCAAGTCGATGCCTTCGCCAAACGCCCCACCCAGTACCGCGAAGCCAATGCCCTCGCCGCTTTCGGTGAATTGATCGAGAAACTGCTGGCGTTGCTCTTCTCCCATGCCCCGGGATTGCGACCACAGGTTGATTTGTGGGTGCCGTTCGGCCAGTGCCTGAGCCACTTGCTGCAAGTAATCGAAGCTGCTGAAAAACGCCAGATAGTTGCCTGGCCGTTGGCCGAACTGGTGGGCGATCAGCTCGACAATCGGTGCTACGGAGGCCTGACGATGGACGAAACGGGTAGAGATACGGTCAACGATGTGCACTTGCAACTGCTCTGCGGAAAACGGCGATTCGACGTCGACGCACACGGTGTTTGCCGGCGTCCCCAACAGATCGGCGTAATAGTGGCGCGGGCTGAGCGTTGCCGAAAACAGCACGGTGCTGCGCGCTGCCGTCAGGCGCGGCCCGATGAAGCCGGCGGGCACCACGTTGCGCAGGCACAGCTGCGAGAGACTTGGTTTGCGCTCTAGGTCGCGCCTGCTGATATCGAACAAAAAGTTCTCGTCGAACAGCTCGGCCACTCGACTGAACTGCAACATGTCGAAGTAAAAGCCCTGCAGTGCGCTGTCCAGCCCTTGCGGGTGATCGTTCAGGTAGTCGCCGATACTGGCGCTGCACGATGACAACGCCTGGAGCAGTTTTTCCGGGGCCTTGTCATAAGCCTGATAGGCGTCGATTTGCTGATTGTGCAGGGTGTTCCATTCGCGATTGACCCGTTGCAGGGGCTTTTTCAAAGCGTAGGGGGCGGTTTTTCGGACAGCATTGAGGGTCGCTTGATCGAGGTTGGCGCTGTACATCTGACGACCGCGCTCCACCAGGTTGTGGGCTTCGTCCACCAGTACCGCGACTCTCCAGTTATTGGCCTGTGCCAATCCGAACAGCAGCGCGCTGAAGTCGAAGTAATAGTTGTAATCGGCAACCACCACGTCGGCCCAACGGGCCATCTCCTGGCTCAGGTAATACGGGCACACCTTGTGGTCGAGCGCGATTTGTCTCAACGCACTCTGATTGAGCTGGCTCTGTTCACTGGCAGCCTGGCGCGCTGCCGGCAAGCGATCATAGAAACCCTGGGCCAACGGGCAGGATTCGCCGTGACAGGCCTTGTCGGGATGCTCGCAAGCCTTGTCCCGGGCGATCATTTCCAGAACCCGCAAGGGCGGTGCATCGGCGCGATCAAGGATTACCTGCGCGGCATCCAGTGCCAGTTTTCGCCCCGGGGTCTTTGCCGTGAGGAAGAACACCTTGTCCAATTGCTGTGGCGCCAAGGCCTTGAGCATCGGAAACAGGGTGCCAACGGTCTTGCCGATCCCGGTCGGCGCCTGGGCCATCAGGCACCGGCCGGTACTGACGGCCTTGAACACCGATTCGGCCAGATGACGCTGCCCTGGCCGAAAGCCGGCGTGGGGAAACGCCAATTGTTGCGCCGCCCGGTTGCGCCCTTCGCGATGAGCCATTTCCTGCTCGGCCCAGCGCAGGAACCGTGCGCAATGCTGCTCGAAGAACAATTGCAGTTGCGCGGCACTGAAGGACTCGACCAGGCAGGTTTCCTTTTCGCTGACGATGTCGAAATACACCAGCGCCAAATTGATCTGCTCAAGATCCAGTTTGCGGCACATCAACCAGCCGTAGATTTTCGCCTGGGCCCAGTGCAATTGTCGGTGGTTGTCCGGTTGCTTGCTCAAGTCGCCCCGGTAGGTCTTGACCTCTTCCAGGCAGTTTTGCGCGGGATCGTAGCCGTCCGCCCTGCCCTTGACGGTCAGGCTTTGGTAATGGCCTTCGAGGGCCACTTCACTCTGGTAGCTTTCGCTGCGCCGCGAGGCGACCGTACGATGGCCGACAATGCCTTCCAGGGCAGTCGGTGACGGGGTGAAACGCAGGTCGAGGTCGCCGACCTTGGCGGTGAACTCACACAGTGCCCGCACGGCGATGTTGTAGCTCAAGCGTCCTGCTCCGCCCACTGCACGTAGCACACGGCAATCGGCATGCGGTGCTCATGGCAGAACTCCAGCCAGCGCAACTGGTTATCCTGAAGCCGATCCCCCGGCCCTTTGACTTCGATCATGCGGTAGGTCTTTTGCTCCGGCCAGAACTGGATCAGGTCGGGCATGCCGGCGCGATTGGCCTGGATGTCCAGCAACAAGCGATTGAACCAGTGTTTGAGGTGCTCGGCCGGCAAGCAGTCGAGGGCCTGTTCCAGCAGTTCCTCGCTGAGTACACCCCAGAATACAAAGGGTGACTGCACGCCCCATTTCTCGGCATAGCGCTGGCGAATGGTCTGCCGATAGCGCCCGTCGTCGAGTTGCTCGAGGCAGGTCTGGAACAGGTCAGCCCGACGCACATGGAAATCTTCATTGAGCAGGTCGACCGGACCGCGCTGGAACGGGTGGAAAAACGCCCCCGGCAGCGGCGCGAAAATCGCCGGCCAGCACAGCAGGCCGAACAGCGAATTGATCAGGCTGTTTTCGACGTAATGCACCGGTGCCGACTCTTCCGACAAGTGCTCCTGAACGTAGTACTCCACCGACATCACCGGATCGGTCCTGGGCAGTTGCAGGTCCAGGCGCAGCATTTCCCGCGGAGTCGCACGTTTCATCGCTGGCCCGCCCAGCTTGCGGCGCAACCGGGGCAACACGCGGAGCAATTGCTGCTGTTCGGCGGCGCTTTGCGGTGACTGTTGCGCCTCAGTGGCCAGATCCAGGGCCAATTCGTACTCCCCGCAACGCTCCAGCACGCGGATCATTCGCGCGCGTGCGCCGGGGTAGGCGCACTGGCGGTACAACGTCAGCGCTGTGGAAAAATCAACGATGCGTTCGCAGTGCTGGGCCATCTGGAACAGCAGTTTGTCGCGACGCCTCTGCAACCAGGGATTGATCAGCGTCAGACTGTGGATCCGCTCGACAATGTCAGCCACCGCTTCACCGGCCTCGAAGTGTTGCTGGCATTCATAGAGGAACATGCAGGCGTCCACGTCCTCACGGCTGCGCAAACCCCTGGAATCGGAGCAGAATTCGACTTTCTCGTAGGTGTAGATGCCAAGGTCAGCCAACACGAATTCGGACCAGTCCTGGTAAAGATTGCCGAAAAACATCAAGCGCAGGCGATCGCACAGGCCCATGATGGTCAGACTGAACAGGCGATCCGCCAGCGAGGGACACCAGTCTCCGAAGCTACGTGTCTCGGGAAACAGCTCGCACACAGTTGGCAGCCAATCGGCCTTCTTGCCTTTGGGCTGGTCGATGGCGCTCCCCAGGCACTGGACGACTTCAGCCTTGAGCAATACCTCGAACAGTGTCTCGACCGACAACGGCAGCTGTTCATCGACCCAACCGAGGGCCACGAGCGGTTTGGCTGCGTTGGCGATGTCACCGATTTCGGCGTAGTGCAGCTTGCTGGCCCGGAAATGAATCCCCTTGCGCATGACCATCCGGACCAGCAACGCCCGGGACTCGCGCGGCAATCCATTGAAGTCGACAATGAACCGTTGCTCTTCAACGCTGAGTACATCGGCATAGCGAAGCCCAAGCCAATCAAGCACTTGCATGAAGTTGTTCAGGTAATAGAACGGATCGTCGAGCGGGTTTGGAGTCACAGGAAAATGGGCCATGGCGAGCAAGTACTGGTTATGCGTACAGATACCAGCAAGCCCCGCCCGGCGCAATCGGAAAAGGATGGGCGGAAGCGCTGCCAGGAAATTTTTTCGGCACGTAGAACTTTCTGCCGATCCGTGGCACCAACCGCGTTAGAGGCGCTGTCGTGCTCGACAGTCGTGGCGATTTTTTGAAGGATGAGAGGTGGTTATGAACATCAAGACTTTGGGTTTGCCTTTGGCGGTAGCGGCCTTTCTGGCCCTGGCCGGTTGCTCGACGCCCACAGTGGTGACCCTGCAGAACGGCACCCAGTATCTGACCAAGGACATGCCGAAAACCAAGACCAAGGACGGCTTCTTTGAGTTCGAGGATATTTCCGGGGCGAAGGTGAAGGTCAAGGCTGATGAAGTGAGCACGATTCGGCAGGAAGACTGAGGACCCGCTACTGCTTTGCGTCGGCGAGGTATCGGGACATCCTGTCCCGAATACTTGAGCGATGACTTAACTACCGGTCCGGATCTTGTTCCAAACCCGCGTACGAATCCGGTCGATGTTCAGTGGCATCGCTTCCAGGGCGAACAATTTGCCCATCATGTCCGGGCTCGGGTAGACCTTGGTGTCGTTCTTGATCGCCGGGTCGATGAGGCTGTCCGCCTGTTCGTTGCCATTGGCGTAGTGCACGTAGTTGCTGATGCCGGCCATCACTTCCGGGCGCAGCAGGTAGTTCATGAAGGCGTAACCCGCCTTTTCGTCCGGGGCATCGACCGGCATGGCGACCATGTCGAACCAGATCGCTGCGCCTTCCTTGGGAATCGAATAGCCGATGTCGATGCCGTTCTTGGCTTCCTTGGCGCGGTTCTCGGCTTGCAGGATGTCGCCGGAGAAACCGACCGCCACGCAGATGTCGCCGTTGGCCAGGTCGCTGGTGTACTTGGACGAGTGGAAATAGCTGACGTACGGCCGAACTTTCAGCAGCAGCGCTTCGGCCTTTTTGTAGTCTTCCGGGTTTTTACTGTGGTGCGGCAAGCCCAGGTAATTCAGAGCGGCAGGCAGCAGTTCGGGGCCGTTGTCGAGGATGGCCACGCCGCACTTCTGCAGTTTCTGCATGTTTTCCGGCTTGAAAATCAGGTCCCAGGAATCCACGGGGGCGTTGTCGCCAAGCACCGCTTTGACCTTGGCGATGTTGTAGCCGATGCCGGTGCTGCCCCACAGATACGGGAAGCCGTGCTCGTTGCCCGGATCGTTGGTTTGCAAAGCCTTGAGCAATACAGGATTGAGATTCTTCCAGTTCGGCAACTGGCTCTTGTCGAGCTTTTTCAGCGCCCCGCCTTCGATCTGCCGTGCCATGAAGTGGTTGGACGGAAACACTACGTCGTAACCGGATTTGCCCGTCATCAGCTTGCCATCGAGGGTTTCGTTGCTGTCGTAGACGTCGTAAGTAAAGCCGATGCCGGTTTCTTTCTGGAAGTTCTTGGTGGTGTCCGGTGCGATGTAGTCAGACCAGTTGTAGATTTTGACGGTTTCAGCCGCCTGGCTGATTGAAGCGACGAGCATCAGCGGCGCCAGGGTCAGGGTCTTTCGGATCATGAGTCGATTCCTGTATGGGTTTGTTTTTGTTGGCAGGCAATCAAAGGATCAGCTATTAATTTTTTAGAGATTTCAGAAAATTAAAACGTAGGTCTTGCGCACGGTTTCCTGGATATCCC
>RCUQ01000909.1_pt1 | contig 12172 bp, 9 predicted proteins | sample 2166351 | NCBI WGS metagenome assembly RCUQ01 (sample SAMN09932597, study PRJNA488358) | compost metagenome | feature: garden; material: soil; isolation source: compost soil in acetonitrile-enriched culture | place: Germany: Experimental Botanical Garden Goettingen | collected 2016-01-27
TTGTGCCAGAGGCCGAGGCCTATGCCGGGCAGGCGCAGGCCGTGGCGACCGGCGGGGCGGTAGGGCTGGCGCTGGTAACGATCCGGCGCGGCGAGGTAGTGATCATCCATGGGTACTCCTGAATCAGCTTTCATGTGCAGGACCTTCGGCCTCAAGCCGTTGCTGGTGTGGGTATGAACACGCTGGGGGTGATGTCTGAATGCATCGCCATACAACGCCAGAAGCCATCGTGGTTGTCAATGGCAATGACGGCTGCAACCACTGTCTGGGTCTATATTGTAAATCCAATATAAAACAAAGGGTTGGCATCATTCCTATGCCAACCCTTTGCGCCTCAATTCCTGCCGGTTATCAGCCCCTATCCCTGTGGAGCATGGGGATCGGCAGTGGATCCTGGCCGGGTGGTTACCACCATACGTTGGCTTGCAGGCCGACAGTCCAGGTGTCATCGGCGGTGCCGTTGTCGAAGGCGTGGGAGCCATCCCAGTCGGTGTTGTCGCTGTCGAGGTAGCTGGCGAACACGCGCAGCTCCGGCTCGCCACGGCCGAACGAGAAGGCCTGGGCTATGGTGGTCTTGGAGCCACTGCGGGAGTCGACGTCACCGTTTTCGGTCTTCTCGTCCTCGAAGTAACCGGCTTCCACATAGGTGCGGGTGATGTCGGTCCAGTGGTAGGTCACCTTGGCGCTCACGGCGAAGGCGTTTGCGTCACCTTCGACGCCATCCCACTGCTTGATGTCGTTCGCTTCGGCGTAGTTGATGGCGTGGCTCAGATCCCAGTCTGCGGCCAGAGGGATGATGCCGTAGTTGCGGATGGCGAAGCCGTTGCCACTCTCGACACGGCCGCTCAGGGTATCGGCAGAACCGAAGGTGACCCCTTGCAGGGCGGAGCCGTCTGCGTAGTACTGGAGGGTGGTCTTGTTCCAACCTGTCCCCAGGAGGGACTGATTCAGCTCCAGCATCACCGCATGGCCATCGGCGTAGTCATGGTTGCCCAGATCGGCATCGATCTGCTCGGCGGTGGCGTCGGCCTTCAGGAACTTGTAACCCATGGCCAGGGTGGCGCCGTTCCATAACGGCAGGTCGGTGTAGAGCAGATCCAGCTGATTGGAGTCGATCATCTCCTCAATCGGATAACCGGCGCTGTTGTTGTAGGTACCGGCGATGTCGCGGTGCAGTGCGGCAACGGAGAGCTTGCCCTGACCCAGCTTCATGTCTTCGATACCGCCACCCAGGTTGGTCTGGTTCCAGTAGAAGAAATCATTCGAGTCGATGACGAAGCCTTTCTTGTACTGGCGGATACCGACCCAGGAGGTCTCCCCCAGGCCCATGAAGTTGCGCAACTGCATGTTCATGTTTTCCCAACCGAAGTTGGAATCGCCCATGTTGCTGTTGGTGTCGCCATCGTACATGTTGAACATGGTCTGGATATAAACGGACTTGGTCTCGTCGGTCTTCAGCTCTTTGCCGAAACCCACCTCGGCATAGGTATCGAATTCGTTGCCCAGACGGCCGACCTTGTTCTTCTGGAAACTGCCCCCCACTGCATCCTGCATGGAGCCGCTATCGCCCGTTCCCATGCCGGAGCGGAAATAGCCGTAATAATCGAAGCCAGCCGCCTCGGCAGAAACAGCAGCTTGCGCGGAGAGCGCAGACACGACGGCGACGGCAATTGGGAGCCATTTGGTTTTCATGATTTCTTCCTTATAACAATGATGGATTGGGTAACGCCCAAAACAATCAGCGCACCACTGAGTCAATTCCCTGACCGATTTGAAACTCGACACTTCTCTGTGCTGAGCCTTGAAAACATAATTAACTGGAATAGCGGCGTGACGGCATGGGAGCCTGCCACAGGTGATCGTTATTTTATGAGGTTATGTTGTCCACGCTTTAATAAAAGAATAGGGTTTCTTCAGGGCATAATTACCTGCGGCCCGTCTTCGTAACAAACATTAATTTATCGCAATGGTTAACAACGAGGGCGCGATAATGGCAAATCCGTTGACCGTTTTTCGAAACAACATTGGGTCGACTCGAACATCTGTCAGAACCTCACCTGGCGAGCAGTCCGCTGCCTGTCACAGGCGAACATCACCGCTTTCTCGACCCTTATCATGGCGTTCAGCTGGCGTGGATAAACACGTAGGAGCATGTTCGGCTGTGCGCTCAAACCTTGCCTGCCCTTGGTTGAGCAGCCTTCATGGCACATCAAAAATAGATGGAACCTTTTCACGCATATTTTTACCTTGCCAGAGAAGCGCATCAAAAAGGCATTGTTGTGGAGTCAGCCTGACTATAGCAAACAGGCCAGGTGAGAACATCAGTAGAAATTTATTTTGCCATGCGCTTCACACAATTCTTTCTATATTTAATTCGAATGGACTCATTCCAGTTCATATTGATTTGATGATGCGTTTGTCCAGCGTTTAAACTGAACTGGAACTTAATTAAGAAAATAATCAAGATCGTTCAGCTTGCTTGATTAAAGCTGAATAAAACAAATTGATATTTAATTCATATCACCGCCATATTGACAATTATTGCTGTGTGGTGAGGTCGATATATGACCCGATACATCGCGCCGAGTGATGTGGTGAATTTTATGGGTCAAATGACGCTCCCCTGCATCAGGTTGCTGCCGGCAACCACAGAAAAGCCTCTCAGGAAGCTTCTTAGGGACGTGGAGTGAGTGGCGAGAGAAGCGCCAGACCCGGAAAGTTCATCGTGATGCCGGTCGCCTCGCCGCTCCAAGTGGCCGAAGCAGAGAGCAGGCGATGGCGCTGTCGCGGGCAGCATCCTGGCCTCTCTCACGGGCGGCGAGTGCACGGTGCTCTCCTCCCACCATGTCGTTGAGGCCCCCACATCGGGGTCTCCATCAGTGCGGGGCTGTCCGTGGGCGTCCGGCCCCCAGGGGGGAGCCAAACAGAGGCTGGCCCTGCTCGTTCCAGTGGAAGGGCTGCATGTGTATCTCGCGGCTCCAGCCTGCCCCCTTGAACTTGGCGGCGTGATAGATCAGCCAGGGCTGTCCTGCGCCATCGGTAAAGAAGCCGTTATGACCGGGGCCGAAGACCTCCTTGCCTTCGTCTTTGCTAAACACTGGCTCTGGCCGCTTGCGCCAGTGTGCCGGATTCATCGGATCCTCCCCCTCCAGCGTCAGCAGGCCGAGGCAATAATCGTCAGTCCAACTGCCGCTGGCGGAGTAGACGAGGAAGAGTCGCCCTTCCGGGCCCAGCAGGACTTGCGGGGCCTCATTGACCAGGGGCGTGCCGATGCGCTCCCACGCCAGCTCGGGGCGGGAAATCTCGACCCGCGCTCCTGCCAGTCGCCAGGGGGAGCTCATCCTGGCGATGTAGATGCGCTGCTGCTCGTTGACGTCCCCCTCCCAGCCCGACCAGATGAAGTAGCGCTGGCCCTCGTATTCCAGCACTGTGCCATCGATGGCCCACTTGTCGCTGGCATCGGAGATCTTGCCGGCGTCGGTATCTTGCGGGAAGGCATAGCTGCCGAACGGGTCGTCCCCCTCGGATTGCAGCACGTACATGCGCTGCCGGGTCATATCACCGTCCGATGCGGCGAAATAGATGTACCAGCGGCCGTCGAGCCGGTGCAGCTCGGGAGCCCAGATGTGGGAGCCGTTGACGGCGCCCTGAGCCGGCATCCAGACCACCTTGCGCTCGGCATGCTCAAGGTCGGCGATATCTCTGGTTCGCCATAGGGTGATGTCGTTGCCGGTTGTCTGGGTGTAGTAGTAAAAGCCGTCGTCATGGCGCACGACCCAGGGGTCTGCGCCATCACTCAGGATGGGATTGGTAAACGTTGAACGGGCCTGCGCTGGCATGATGGCTCCCACCAGGATGAACAGAGAGAACAGGATGCGAAACATGACTGATGCTCCATGACGGGGCGAGGCTTGCCCGCCCCTAGGCTCAACGCCGCAGGCTCTGTCCCTGCTCGCCGAAGAGGTGGATGTATTCGAGGGCGACGGTGAGGGAGACGGCCTCGTCGCACGCGGGCACCCGCCGATCCGTGTTGACCTTGGCCAGCAGCAGTCGCTCCAGACCCTCGCACTTGATGTGCAGGATGGCGGAATCGCCGAGGTTCTCTACCAGAGAGACCCGGCCCTGGAGATGGGCGCCCGACGCCCCCTCTGCACCGACCAGCAGATGTTCGGGGCGGATCCCCAGCTTGATGCTGTGCTGGTCGGGGCAGTCGAACGAGGACTCAGGCACGGCCAGCGCGATCCCTCTGCCCGGTGTCAGCTGCCAGTGTTTCCCCTCTGCTCCCGTCAGTTTGCAGGTCAGCAGGTTCATTTTTGGCATGCCGAGGAAGGTGGCCACGAACTCGGTGGCGGGGCGCTGGTAGAGCTCCAGCGGTGAACCCACCTGCTCGATATGTCCCTTGTTGAAGACCACGATCCTGTCCCCCAGGGTCATCGCCTCCACCTGATCGTGCGTCACGTAAATCATGGTGGTGCCGAGCTTCTGGTGCAGGCGCGCCAGCTCGGTACGCATCTGGCCGCGCAGGGCTGCATCCAGGTTGGAGAGCGGCTCGTCGAACAGGAAGACATCGGGCTCGCGCACTATGGCGCGACCGATGGCAACCCGCTGACGCTGTCCCCCCGAGAGCTCGGCAGGCTTGCGATCCAGCAGGTGGGCCAGTTGCAGGGTCTCCGCCACCCGGTTCACCTTGGTGGTGATCTCGTCCTTCGGCGTGCCGTTGAACAACAGGGAGAAGCCCATGTTCTCGGCCACCGTCAGGTGGGGGTAGAGCGCATAGGACTGGAACACCATGGCGACCCCCCGCCTGGCGGGATCCAGATCGTTGGCGCGCTTGTTGCCGATGTGCAGATCCCCTTCGGAGATCGCCTCCAGCCCGGCGATCATGCGCAGCAGGGTGGATTTGCCGCAGCCGGAGGGGCCGACGAAGACGACGAATTCCCCCTGCTTTATTTCCAGATCCACGCCGTGGATGACGGCATTGCCGTTGGGATAGGTCTTCTTGATGTTGTTAAGCAATACGCAGGACATATGAATGTTCTCTCACGAGGGCCCGTGCTGGCCGTAAAACAAAGGGCTCGCCTCGGCGGGCCCGTGAATGGTCAACCCTTGAGGCCGGTGGCAGCGAGGAAGCCCGATGCGACTCGTTTCTGGAATATGACGTAGAGGATGGCGACCGGCAGGCCACCTATCAGGGCCGAGGCCATGTTCTGGGCATAGCGCACCCCGTAGGTGTCGTTGAGCTGGGTCAGGCCGATGGGGATGGTCATGTTCTCGGTGGAGCTGACCACCAGGAATGGCCAGAGGAAATTATTCCACGCCCCCATGAAGGTGATGATCGCCATGGCATAAATGATGTTCCGGGAGAGAGGCAGATAGACGCGGAGCAATACCTGCCACTCCCGGGCGCCATCGAGGATGGCCGCCTCGCGAAAATCCTTGGGGATCTGATCGAAGAAGCGCTTGAGAACGAAGAGCACCATGGGTGACACCACCTGAGGCAATATGATCCCCCCCAGAGAGTCGGCCAACCCCATGTGGTAGACCTGGCGAAAGAGCGGGATCACCAAGGCTTCGAAGGGGAAGATGATGCCAAACATGCAGCACCAGAACAGCAGGTTCGCCCCCTTGAAACGCAGTTGAGAGAAGCTGTAGGCCGCCAGCACAGTGATCAGCAGCGTCACCAGGGTAACCGCCAGCGAGGTGACCACGCTGTTCATGAAGAAGACGGGCAGATCCCCCATGGTCAGCACCTTGATGAAGGCATCGAAGATGACGGGATCGGGCAGCCACTGCAGACCGGCGACTGTCTGAGCCTCCGGGCGCAGCGCCGTGCTGATCGCCCACAGCAGAGGGGCGCCCCACAGCAGGCAGAGCAGCACAGTCAACGTGATGGCGAGCAAGGCGGTAAATGTCAGTTTGCTATTCATCTTAGCCTCGACGATTGATGAAGCGATTAGCCAGGGATTGCAGCACCAGAATGAGCAGCACTATCAGCACGAAGACCACGGCGATGGCCGAGGCATAGCCGGCGTTCTGGTTGACGAACCCGGTCTCGTACATGTAGTGCAGAACGACCTTGGTGCTGTCGAAGGGGCCGCCGCCAGTCAGCAGGTAGGTCTGGCCGAAGATCTTCAGGGAGGCCACCAGTTGCAGGCCGAAGACCATGATGGTCACGGGGCGCAGCTGGCGCCAGGTGATGTAACGGAAGATGCCCCACTCCGAGGCGCCGTCGAGCCGGGCCGCCTCGTAGAGATCCTGAGGGATGTTCTTGAGCGCCGCGAGGAACAACAGCACGTTGAAGCCGACGGTCCACCAGATGGTCGCCATCGCGACCATGGGCATGGCGAAGTCCGGGTCGTTGAACCAGGCGATCTCGGTACCCGTGATCAGGTTGACCACCCCAAAGGTGGGGTGCAGCATCCATCCGCCTATCATCGCCATGACGGCGATAGGCAAGATATTGGGGATGAAGAAGATGGCCTGCACCAGGCCGGCGAAGCGGGTGAGCCGGTTGATCAGCATCGCCATCACCAGCCCCAGGGCGGTCAGGGGGAGCACGGTCAGCAGGGCGAAGTAGGCGGTTTGCAGCAGCGAATCCCAGAAGCTCGGGTCTTGCAGCAGTTCCACATAGTTGGCAAGGCCAACATAGCCGTGGGTCTCGGTCAGCCCGCTGTCGGTAAAGCTCAACTGCAACGTTTGCAGGGCCGGAATGACAAAGAAGAGCAAAAAGGCGAGCAGGAAGGGGGCCAGCATGAGCCAGGGCGTCATGAGGGCCCCCAGGCTGCCGGCGGGGGTTCTGGTAGTGTCTTTATGATCCATGTCTGCGATCGAGCCTGGAATGGGAGAAACGGAGGGGCAGGGGGTGACCCTCTGCCCCGGGGTCATTAACGGGCCGGACGGCTCATGAACTTGCCCGCGTCGCGCTCGAACATCTGCAGTGCCTTTTCGGTGGGCAGCTGACCGGTCAGGGCGGCAGGGAAGTACTTGGAGGCGGTGGCCTGCAGGGGGCCTGCGGCTCCGCTGTACCAGCCGTCCGGGTCATAGATGATATGGCTGGCGGTGTCGCTGACATAGTCGGCGAGCAGCGGCATCTCCTTGAATTCCTTGGTCTCCACTACCGGTTCATAGGCCGGGATATGGCCACCCTCGGCCCAGGTGATGGCGTGCCGGTTGATGTAGGTGGCGAACCGGGCTACCCCTTTCATCTTCTCGGCCGAGATGGGCTTGCCCTTGTTGTTCGGGATGGCGAGCGCGTGGGAGTCGGCCCAGGCCGCCTGCACGCCGTTGAAGAAGGAGGGCAGCGAAGCCACCCCCACCTCGAAGCCGAGCCTGCCGCCCTTCATGCCGTCGTTGACGGAAGGCAGCTCCCAGACGCCGTTGAGCATGAAGGCGGATTTTCCCGTCATGAATTCGGTGGTGGAAGAGGCGTAATCCAGCCCCTTGGTGGCGTAGCCGTCGGCATACCACCCGGCCATGGCCTCCATGGCCTTCTGGCCCGCCTCACCGTAGACGAACTTGTTGTTCTCTATGGTCTTGCCCCCCTGCTGGGTGATCATGGAGAGCCAGAGGCGGTACGGCATATAGGACATGGGAGAGGTCTCCATGCTCAGCCCCATGGCGCTCTGATCTTTGACGCTCTTGAGCGCCGCGTCGAACTGTGCCAGCGAGGTGATGGGCTTGAGCTTGCCCTGCTCGTCCAGCAGGCCGGCCTTGGCCGCGATGGACTTGTTGTAGTAGAGCACTAGGGCATGGGTATCGATGGGCAGCGCATAGGTCTTGCCATCGACGTTCGATTGTTTCCAGAGCAGCGGGAACAGCTTGCCGCTGTCATAGCCGGCGGCCCGCATTGCCTGTGCCGTGATGGGCTCCAGGCCCTGGGTCTGGGTGAAACCGGAGATCTTGGAGAGGTGGATGGTGGCCATGTCCGGACCGCTGCCCATGGCGGAGGCGGTCTTGAGCTTGGTGTAGAAGGGTTCACCCCAGTTCAGGGTGGTGGTCTCTATTCTGTAGTCGCCCTGGCTGGCGTTGAAACCGTCGACCAGCTGTTTCATGCGGGCGCCGTCGCCGCCGTTGAGCAGGGTCCAGTATTGCAGTGTGGTCTGTGCCAGGGTGACGGGAGAGAGCGTCGCGCCCGCGACCAGCAATGCCAGCAGCTTCATCTTTTTCATCATTTGACCTCTATGCGTAGGGTGAGGCGATGCCTGGGGGATCGCCCCGGAGGGTTTTTTATTCGTCGGTCAGGGACCGGATCAGGGCAACTTCGCGTCCGTCATAAGGGGAGCCATCCGCCTCGAGCAGGTCGTGGAACCAGGTGTCCGCATACTCTGGGAGTTCGCGCTGGATATTGGGCCAGGGCAGATGGGTCTGGGTTTTCCCCTTGACCAACCCCCACTGGTAGCAGGCGATTTTCCGTTCCTTGAAGAGGGGCAGTTGTTCATGCATGAAGGACTGGGCGTGGCGAACGAGCCATTCGGTGCAGAGCAGTGGGCGATCATAGGCCGCGACTATTGCCAGGCTCTTTTCCAGCAGCGCCAGGGGCTGATAGGTATGGAAACTGATCACGTCTGACAGCTCCATGGCCCGGATGTCGGTGGGATGGGCAAAGATGGGCTCATCCGGGCTGAAGTGGTTGGCGGCATGCCAGGCACAGACGGTGAGCGGTTGGCTGGGATCCGCTTCGCGTGCCCAGGCGAAGACCAGCTCCATCAGATGGTGGCTGTAGGGCTCCATGGCCGGATCGAACTCTTCAGACAGACCGGGGCCGCGGAAGATGCCGCGATTGGTCGGCTCGTTGTAGAGGTCCCACACCAGGATGCGATCGTCCTTGGCAAAGGTGCCGACGATGTCCTTGATATAACGCCCAATCTCATTCCACTGCGTAATATCCATGACGACGTTGCGCCCGGGGCTTGCCGCCGCCTGGCTGTTGTGCAACTGCTCGACAGGTCCTTTCTGCGGGCCAAGGTAGGGGTGATCGCCGGAGAAACCACAATCATCCATGGGGGTCAGCATGACGCCGATCCCTTCTACGGCCGCGGCCGCGAGAAAATGGTCGATGCGGGCGATCAGACCCTCCCTGTCTGCCTGCCAGACGATGAAGGGCAGGTTGGTGCGCAGGGTGTTGTAGCCCACCTCTCTGGCCCAGGCCAGCTCCTGCCTGATGGTCGGGAGATCGAAGGTGTCCCGCTGCCACATCTCCGTCCAGTTGACGGCGGTTCTGGGCAAGTAATTGAACCCTCTCAACCAGGGTTGCCTGCTCCACCATTGCCAGGCCTGGTCTGTGGACCACTGTTGTACCGCCATCGAGACACCCCATTGCTAATCTTTGTTTTTAATTAGCTAATTTTTATTAGCTAATCATGTTGATGGCAAAGGATGAAGAGTGAAATTTGGTGGCTGGTCACAAAATGAGCCTGATCAGGGCTCATTCTAATCTCTGGTTTCGCCGTCGCTGTTCACCGCATGGCGCCTATAGAGTGAGAGATGCAAGCCGCACGACGCCATGGTGAGGGTGATAACTTGGCTGGCTCCCCCCTGTCCCCTGGGTTATGATTGGCGAGAAAAAATAACTAATAATATTACCTGGGCGACAGGGACAGCCCGTAATCAATGGCCATATCGATGAACAAGAAACGCATAACCATGAGTGCCATCGCCGCTGCGGCTGGCGTCTCCCAATCCACCGTCTCCTTGGTGCTCAATGGATCTACCGCGGTGAAGCTCTCCGAAGAGACGAGGCGTCGGGTGATCGAGAAGGCGTCCGAGTTGGGTTACCAGCACAAGCGGGTGGAGCATCAGCCCAAGGGCCCGGCTCCTCGCAAGATTGCCTTTGTGTTCAACGGGCTCACCCTCTATGACCCCTTCTTGGATGCGATCAATGCCTGCAATGAACGCGCCTGGGAGGCCGATCGCATGCTGGTGACCTTCGATTATCGCAACAGCCGGGATCTCACCGAGCTGATCGAGCAGGAGATCAATCAGGGAGACTATATGGGGATGATCTTTGCTTCCTCGATGACGCGACTGCTCCCCGAGATGGAACTCTCTCCCCAGGTTCCCACTGTCCTACTCAACTGCTATCTGGAGGCATCAGGCTCACCCGATCGCCCCTCCATCCTGCCTGCCGACAAGCTCGGGGGATACAAGATGACGGCACACCTGTTGGCGCAGGGCTGCCGGCGTATCGCGCTGATTCAGGGAGAGCCCTGGATGGAGGCCAACAACCTGCGATTGGAGGGGTATCGCCAGGCGCTGATCAATCATGACGTGATCCCGGACCCACAACTGGTGCGCGTCGCTAACTGGTCCTTGCATGAGGCCTATGAGCAGACGCGGCAGTTGCTGGCACTCCCCCAGGCACCCGACGGTATCTTCTGCTGCAGCGACTACATGGCGCAGGGCTGTTATCAGGCCATTGCGGAGGCAGGGCTACGCATTCCGGAAGATATCCTGGTGGCTGGTCACGATAATCAGATGCTGGCCAACGAGATGGTCCCTCCGCTGAGCTCCATCGAGCTACCCTACGACGAAATGGGCAAGCTGGCGGTAGAGACACTGATGCAGCTGGCGCAGGGGGAGAAACCTATTGCCCCTCTGATGAAGCTGGAGGGGGAGCTCTTTATCCGGACATCCAGCCAGCGATTGGCGCATGAGTCGTGAGAGGGGGGTTGGTATGAAATCGTCAATGCCAGGCGATTGGCATCACGCATGGGATTGAGATAAAGACATTTTTCTCTCTTTTAAAGCACGCCATCGCCCTTCTGAGTCTGCGTCAGTGTTTATCTGGCATCGGCCCGGCTGCAACCAGATGCTCGGCGTCTCGCTGGAGGCCTGCTGGACAGTCGCTGGCGGCCGAGGGCGCCCGGAACAGCCAGTCGTCAAGGCGCCTTGTCCACAGGCGGGAAACGGCTGGCCGGCTTGAACCTCACATTCCGGATGGTGGGCGCGACCAGATGCGCCCGTTTTCTCCCCATCGGATCCTCAGATGCGCGGTTCGTTGCGCAGCTTGAGCAGCAGCACAGTACTGGCCAGCGCCAGCGTGATGCTGTTTGCGATGGTGACCGGCCTATCGTCAATCTTCAGACCGTACACCAGCCACAGCAGCACGCCACAGCTGAAGGCGAGATACATGCCGAGGGAGATGGCCTTGGTCTCCCGGGTTTTCAGGATGTGGGCAACTTGTAGGGCAAAGGAGCCGGTGGTGAGGAAGGCGGCGCAGAGGCCGAGATAGGCATCATCCAGCCAGAGCACCAGGGCACCCAGGGAGAGTGACAGGGCGATGGCACCGGGCCAGAACAGGGGCGGCATAATCAGATTCCTCGATAGCGATGGGGGCGGCGATGACCGGAGGGCGAGCCAGATGATGATCCGACTCGCCGCTTCTTTGTGTCGCCCGGTTAAATAACGTTGGTGGAGCGCCATTTCAGCAGGGCATGACGGACCTTCGCATGTTTGTCTTCGGTAAAGTTGTAACGGGTCATGATGATGATGCGCATGATGCCGCCCACTATCGGCACCAGTGAGATGCAGATGAAGAGCCCGTCCATGGTGGCCTGCGTCTGCGCCATGTTCGGCTGATAGCCGAGCCAGATCAGCAGGGAGCCGGAGATGCCACCCGCGATGGCCCAGGCCAGTTTGCCGGTAAAGGTCTGCCCGGAGAAGGCGATGGCGGCGCAGCGGCGGCCGGACTTGAGCTCGGCATATTCGATGGTCTCGCTCAGCATGGCGGAGATCAGCGGGTTGGTGATGACGTTGGCGGCGTGGATCAGGGCGAGGAAGCCGAACACCAGCATCAGGTTGTCGTAACCCGTCGTGTAGAAGCCCAGGCGCAGGGCGATCTCCAGCATGGTGAGCATCAGGAAGAGATCGCGCTTCCTGAAGCGCTTGGTCAACACCGGCACCAGCATGCAGGCCATGGAGGTGACCACGCCTATGGTCCCCATCACAGAGAGCAGCCCGGCATCACCCATGTTGTAGGTGAAGAAGAAGATGTAGAGCCCGGTTGCCAGATTGAAGAAGACGTTGCAGAAGAAGGATCCCAGCACATATGCCAGCGGCTTGTTGGATCGCAGGACGCGGAAGGAGTCCCGGATGGTGATCTTGTCATCCGGGTTGGGTTTGACGCGCTCCTTCATCTGGCTGGCGCCGATCACCATCAGCGGCAGGGCGATCA
>RCUQ01000912.1_pt1 | contig 12151 bp, 9 predicted proteins | sample 2166351 | NCBI WGS metagenome assembly RCUQ01 (sample SAMN09932597, study PRJNA488358) | compost metagenome | feature: garden; material: soil; isolation source: compost soil in acetonitrile-enriched culture | place: Germany: Experimental Botanical Garden Goettingen | collected 2016-01-27
ACTCGAAGGACCTGAAGTCGGTCGCCGCCAAGCTGGCCGCGCGCGGCTATGGCCTAACCCTGGGCGTCCACAGCCGCATCGAGGCCTTCGCCGACGAGGTCGTGCGTCTGGTCCCGGCCGGCAACGTCTATGTGAACCGCTCGATCATCGGCGCCGTCGTCGGCGTCCAGCCCTTCGGCGGCGAGGGCCTCAGCGGCACCGGCCCCAAGGCCGGCGGCCCCAACAGCCTGATCCGCTACGCCGCCGAAAAGGCCATCAGCGTCAACATCGCGGCCCAAGGCGGCGATCCGGCGTTATTGAATTTGTAGGGTGGAGGCGGGCCAGGATGCCTCGCTTGCCTCGAATCTTTCTACAGTATATCGGTCAGGGGAAGCCATTCGCCGTGGCGGGGCCATACTCTGGCTTCGTTTTATGGGAGTTTCTTCTGCTCTCTAAACTGAGGCTGGCCGGTCTGCATAAATGCTAGCGTTCATTCGATATCACAGTCGCATAATCGGCGCGCTGTTCATGCGTGAAACGATCACGCGGTATGGCCGTGAGGGGCTGGGTTTCCTTTGGCTCATCGGCGAGCCGTTGATATTCTGTCTTGGCGTCATGGGGCTCTGGACGCTGATCAAGCCGGAATATGAACACGGCATACGCATCGCGCCGTTCGTCATGACCGGATACATGTGTTTGCTGATGCTTCGGCATGTGGTCAGTCACAGCCTGAATGCGCTGCAGGCGAATGTCGGGCTGATGCACCACAAGGCGGTGAAACCGCTTCATATCTATATATCGCGAGTCCTGATCGAGTTCGCTGGGTCCACTATCGCCTTTGTGGTTCTTTACGCCATTCTTTTTGTACTCGGCGTTGTAGATTTACCTAACAATGTCCTTTTGCTTTACAGTGGATGGTTCATATTGTTCTGGTTTTCGACTGGTTTGGCGATTACGTTTTCAGCATTGTCTCTTCAGTTTGAAGTTATTGAGAGAATTGTTCCCGTTTTCATGTATCTCATGATACCTCTTTCGGGCGCGTTTCTGATGGTTGATTGGCTGCCCAGCACCTATCAGAAATATTATCTCATGATCCCCATGCCTCATACGGTGGAGATGGTGCGAAGCGCGACGTTCGGGGAGTTCGTGCCGACTCACTATAATCCTGCCTATCCTGCGGCTTGGGCTGCGGTGCTGACGTTTGTGGGCTTGGTTCTACTGGCGAATGTTAGACGGCACGTCGATGTCGAGTAGTGACAGCTTCGTTATTTTCTATCCCCGGTTGATCGCACATGAATAGACCAGATCTACGTTTCCTTGGTCCTTTGACCGCCAAGGAAGAGCCGAAAAGCAGGGCGGCGCGGGCAGGGGTCTATCTTCGCCGCCTGCCGCTTCCGTTCCTGGCAATCGTGGTCGTGCCCACTGTGGTGTCGGCCATCTATCTGTCTTTCATCGCCTCGCCGCGATACGTCGCCGAAGCGCGCTTCATCGTGCGCTCCGCCAGTCAGCAACAACCATCATCGTTGGGCGTGGTCCTTCAGGGTGTGGGCCTGAGCCCGGCCTCGATGGATAATTACGCCATCCAAGAGTATCTGATCTCGGCCGATGCCGCCCGGGACCTGCAGGCGAGGGTTGATCTACGTCATGCCTTCGGTCGCCCAGGGATTGATCCCATCTCCCGCCTACCTGGCCTCTTCGGCGATGAGTCTTTCGAAACGTTGCGGAAGGGTCTGAAGCGGTACATTACGGTCGGATACGATTCCACGACGGGGATCAGCACGCTGCGAGTCCAGGCGTTTACCGCCGAGGACGCGGTTCGTATCAACCAGGTGCTGTTGGACAGCAGCGAAACTCTCGTGAACCGGTTGAACGAGCGCTCGGCGGCTGACGCTGTTCGCGAAGCAGAGGCTACGCTACGGGAAGCGCAGGCGCGCCTGCAAATGGCCCAGACGCAACTTACCGGCTTCCGGACCCGTGAGCGATTTATCGATCCTGCTGTGACGGCGCGGGAATCCGCGACCCTGATCGGCGAATTGTCGGTGCAACTGGCGAAGTTGCGGGCTGAGCGTTCGCAGATCGCTTCCACGGCTCCGGACAGTCCTCAACTGGACGCAATCGACAGCAGCATCACCGCCTATCAAGCGCAGATCGGAGTCGAAGAAAGCAAGCTAGCTGGCCGGGCAGACTCGCTGGCGCCTAAACTCAGCACTTATGAGACGCTCATGCTGGAGCGGGAGTTTGCTGACAAGCTGGTCGCGTCGGCGACGGCGGCTCTCAACTCTGCTCAGTTGGAGGCGCGCCGCCAGCAGTTGTACCTCGACCGTATCGTGAACCCGGACAAGCCGGACAAGGCGGCGGAGCCAAAACGTCTGGTTGGCCTTCTGGCGATCTTCAGCACCCTGTTGCTTGCTTACGGCATAGGCTGGATGATTTGGAGGGGTGTACGAGAAAGCAGGATCGGCGAATGACCGCGGAGCGCGGCGTCGGCCTTAGGGTTTGCGATCTTGGAAAGACGTACAGCACGCCGGGATCGAGGCCGCTGTTTCGTGATTTGAACTTCACCTTGGAGCGCCAAGGGCGGTTGGCCATCCTGGGTCGGAACGGCCAAGGAAAGTCCACCTTGATCAAGATTCTGGGGGGCGTTCTGCCGCCCAGTGAGGGGGCCGTGCAGTGGTCTATGTCGTCGTCGTGGCCGATCGGATTTGGGGGCGGCTTCCAAGGCAGCCTGAGCGGCATCGACAACATACGCTTCATCAGTCGAATCTATTCTTGCCGATACGAAGACGTGTTCGACCGGGTGGAGGGCTTCGCCGAACTAGGCAAGGCTCTAAAACAGCCGGTGAAACACTATTCTTCTGGGATGCGCGCGCGTTTGGCGTTCGGCCTATCTCTGGCCATCGAGTTCGATTGCTATCTTATCGACGAACTAGTGGCCGTCGGCGATGCTCGTTTTCAACGTAAATGTAATGAAGAGTTGTTCGAGCGGCGCGCTGATCGCGCCTTTTTGATGGCGTCTCATAGCATGGATATGATCAAGAATACATGCCAACGCGCGCTAATCATCGAAAGCGGGAAGGCTAAAATCTTTGAAGACATCGAGGAGGCTATCGATATCTATACTTGGTTGAGAGCGGCGTGAGTAAGCCCGTAGTCCTTCGCATATTGTTGTCGCCTGCTCCGCGAACCAAGGTTTGGACGGCTGCTATTGCTGAGGCTTGCCGCCTCGCGCAGTGGGATTATTTCGAAAGCTGGGGCGGTCCTCTTCCCAAGTTGAAGGCCGGCCGCAACACCGTGGTTGTGGGCTGGAGTTATGACCGTGATGTTCCAGGGGCGCATTGGAGCGTACTAGCCTGCGATCCTCAGTCCGCCGTTGTCTACCTAAGGCAACACCACGACTTGTCAGAGGCGGAGTTACTTTATCACGTCGCTGGCCGGTTTGCGATCATGAGCAAACTGGCGATCGAGGGCGCCTTGGTCTGGCGAGACGACAGTGAGGCGATCGATTTCCCATTTCTAGGGCAAGTGAGGACGGTAGACGGCGCTTATACTCCACCGGCAGTCTCTGGGCCTCTCAGCTTCTATGAAGCGATCCCGCCGTTGGCTGGGGCGACTGCGGAATGGCCGGTAGGCTATTTCAACTACCCCGGCGTGGCGGCGCCTACCGACGCCACGATGACGCTTGAATTGACGGGCAGGCGGCGACTGCTGTTCAACGGTCCCAATTTCTCATTGCCGCCGGGACTGTGGACCGCGCGCGCCAGATTCGATCTGGACCCCAAATGGGCGACCGTTGATCTTCTTATGGAGTGGGGGCATGGCGAGCATGTCCAGGCGTTGAGGCAGGCGTTGACCACGCCGGGGCGCTACGAACTCAAGTTGTCTCATCTGTGGGAGGTCGCAGCCCCAGGTGATTTCCGAGTCAGCATCATGATGCCTGTGCTTGACGGGACGCTGACCTTCCACGGTGTGACGGTTGAATGCGAGGGGGCTGATCAGTCCCGTCTGTAGATGCCGAACATGAAGTCGTGCTGAAGGGCTCCGGCCCTGGTTAATTCGTCCTCCATCGTGATCAGCATTTTCGTCAGGCTCTGGCTTTCAGGGCTGCCGTTGTTGATGCGGTCGCCGTTCAAATAGCCGAACAGGGGATGAAGCAGGCCGCCGGCCATGGGGCGGAGGTGTTCGGCTCGAAAATACAGGGGCAGCAAGGTGGGGATGATGGCCGCCCGGACGCCTTCAGTTGGGTCGCTGGCCATGATGGCTTCGATGCTGGGCAGTACGAGGCGCTCGTCTGGGTGCATCCGAAACGTCTGGGGAATGCCGGTGAGCACCCGGTTCACGATGTCGATTTGCGACTGCGGGTATAATTGATAGCAGGGGCCGACGTACTCGTTGACGATCACCCATCCGCCCGGCCGAACGACGCGCCGCACGGCGGCTAGCATGCCTTCGAGGTCCGTCACATGGTGCAGGGATCCCGCGAACAGGACGGCGTCGAATGAGGCCTCTGGGCCCGGGTCCGCTGTGAATTCCTCAAACAGACGCACTGAGAAATCGACTGGCAAACCTTCGGCGGCCGCGGTGCTGGAAGCGATCTCAATGGCGCGGGGGGAGGCGTCGAACGCCACCGTCTGCGCGGCGAAACGACGACGTGCGATGGAGATCTCATGAGCTCCGTCGCCACAGCCTATCGACAGCAGGCGATCAATCCTCGGCATGCCTTCCGTGAAAAGCCATTCGAGCCAGTAGCCGGGCTTGCCTGTCATGCGCTGGTACAGAGCTTGGGTTACGAGCGAGTTTTGCGTCCACGCGGAACGCGTGCCGCTCTCATACATGCGGTCCCAATGGGTGCTTGCGTTGGTAGCGCTGGATCTATTGACCATGAATCGTCAATCCTTGGTGGGGAGGTGAGGCGGCGGCGATTGCGAACTTGTGAGCGCAGCTTCCCGCACCAGACTAGAATACTGAGCGAGCATCTCCTTGTAGCCTGGCTTGCTAAAAAGAACGTCGCGGCTATCAGCCGCGAGGCTTTGCCGCGCTTCAGTGTTGTCCGCAAGGCGGGAAATCAGCGACGCCAAGGCCTGCGTGTCGCCTGGGCGGTAGAATAGCGCGTTGACGTCCTCGTCCACGAGCTCGGGAATTCCGAACACCGGCGTTGTCACGATTGGAAGCGAAAACAACATGGATTCAACGATGACGCGCGGTGCGCTTTCAATCCTGGACGTGCAAACCGAGATGTCCGCCGCAGCGTAGTAGAGCGTCATATCACCGACGGCTCCTGTGACGGTTATGCGATCACGCGTAGCCGCCGGGAGCGCGTTCAAAGCGGCTTCCAACTGTTTGGCGTACCCTTCGTCATGAGTGGTCGCTCCGACGATGTAGACGCGCAGGTTGGGGCGGACAGGATCTATCGCGGCCAGCGCCTGCACGAGGTCCAACTGCCCTTTACGGCTGCAGACTGTGCCCATCAGGATCGCCACGCAATCGTGGTCGCTCAGCCCCAGCCGGTCACGCGCGCTAGCCCTGGTCCAACGCGCCAGTTCTTCGGCGACGCGCTCTGGCGGGATGCCATGCCGGATCACTTGGGCGTTCTGGCGCATCTGTACAGGAGCCCAGGCTCGGCGCGTGGCCTCGGCGACGTAGGTGACGCGGTACGCCTGACCGAAGGCGGCGTAGGCCATGGCGCGCACTTCGGGCGTTTCGGCGTTGAAATAGGTCTCCCACGGTTCGCTTTCGTGCTGGCACCAGACGGCGCCGATGCCGGCGTCATGCGCAGCGTTGATCGCAAAAAACATCGGCAGGGTGTTGGCCACCACAACCGAAGCGCCGAGCTCCTTGAACAGCTCAGACAAGGCGTTTGTGAGCGCGCGGTGGTCGGCTGGAGAGCATCCGGTCGGCGGGGCGTTGAACAGGCGAACTTCAATGCCGGCTTCTTCATAGGCTTGCTTGAGGGGGCCTGGGCCGGGAGCCAGGACGATCGGGTCTATGGCACCTTGGCGCGTTAACCCTACGGCGAGGTCAAACAGCGTATTCGGCGCGCCCTCGAAATTGAGGTTGTGAGACACCACGCAGGCCCGGATCGGGGCGGTGGATCGACAGGGTGCGCGCCGAGTGTCGACCTCAAATCGCTCGTTTTCTAGCGACAGGTTGGGGTTGTAGTAGGCATCGTTGAACGCGCCGTATCTGGACCGGAAGTTGATCACCTCCTTCGGATTGTCCTTTTTGCTCCGCGTTTTGCCTTCATAGTGGAACAATTCGGCTTCCGGGCAATAGATATTCAGCATGCCCTGTTTGGCCAGCCGATAGCCGTAGTCGACGTCATTGTAGGCGACGGCGAAATCGGTTTCGTCGAAACCGCCCAGACTTTCAAATAGGGTGCGCCGAGTTAGCATGCAGGCCGCCGTGACGGCCGAGTATTCGCGGGCCGCCTTGACGAAGCTCAGGTATCCCCAGTCGTGCGGCGCGGCGGCTCTGAAGGCATGGCCTACAAGACCTTCGTGATAGCCGTGCACGATCCCCCCGTGCTGGAGTGTGCCGTCAGAGAAGTATAGGCGCGCGCCAACCGAACCTACGGCGTCAATCTGACCGTATCCGACCATCTGGCTTAGCCAGGAAGGCGATAAGATCTTTGTATCGTTATTGAGAAAGAGCACGAATTCACTGGAGACGTGCCGTACAGCCTCGTTCATCAGAGCTGAGAAACTGAACCCGGCGGGGCGACGTTCTATGCGCACGATGCTGTGTCGTGGCTGTTCTCTCACGTCTTCCAGGTAGGCGAGCGTCGCAGGGTCGTCGCTGCCATTATCGATAATCAGCACGTCGTAATCGGCGTAGGCCGTCGCGCGAAGCGATTCGATGCAGTCGCGCAGCAGGTGCGCGTTGTTGTAGGTCGGCACGATGATCGTCACCGACGGGCCGTGATCCGGGAAAGCCAACGAAAACATGCCGATGCGCGCGGCCTTGGCCCAGTCCGGGTGGACGGGGGTGGCGTCGATGTTTCGACGCGCCAGTGCCTCGCTGATCGCCTTGAGGCCGGCGCCGAAACTCGCCGGCTTGGCGTCTCCTGATCGAGCGGTCGATCCTTCGGCCGCCCGCCAGTGATAGAGAATCTTCGGAATATGTCCGACGCTGTTGGCCCGCTCGGTCGCTCGCAAGGCGAAGTCATAGTCCTGAGAGCCTTCAAAGCCCTTGCGAATCCCGCCGACTGCTTCGAACAGCGCTCGCCGCACGCCGACGATGTGGCTCATGTACATGAAGGACAGCAGGAGAACCGGCGAAAAGTCGGGCTTGAACTGCGGCGCGTATCGGCGGCCATCGTCGTCGATCTTGTCATCGTCGCTATAGACGAAATCGACGCCCGGTTCGGACGCAAACTTCAGGGCGACTTCCGCCAGACAGTCCGGGGTGAGGAGGTCGTCGTGGTCGACGAACACGAAAACGTCGCCGACGGCGATCATGGCCGCAGCATTGGTCGCTTCCGCGATGCCGCCATTTTCAGGGGATCGAATGACGCGAACTCGCGTCATTGAGGATTCGAACTCCTCCAGAACGGCTAGCGTTTCTGGCCGGGTGCTGCCGTCGTCCGAAAGGCAAAGTTCCCAATTTTCATACACCTGGTCCGAGATCGAGGCTACTAGAGCTCTAAGGTGTGGCTCTGGCGTATTGAACACCGGAGTTAGGATTGAGATTTTCGGCAACTCGGGCGCTTTCGCCAGCGTCTCGAGAAGATCGCGCTTGGCTGCGGCAGTGAAGCGGTTTGTCTCCTGCCAAGCCTCGTACCCGTGTTTAGGGTGCAGGTAGGGCGCGATGGCCGGCGTGGCCGCTGCACGCAGGGCCTCATAAAGGGATTCGATAACGGGGGAGGTCGCAACCGTCTCCGTTCTGGAAGGCCACAATCCCCAACTGCGAAGGCGCTTGCGCAGCACGCGCATTGGTTTCGGCAAACTGGATGCTGACCGATCTGATACGAGTTTCACTGTGTTTCGATTGCCTGTTAAGCTTGGCGATGACTGAGCGGACCGAATGTCTTCCTTCGGCCAGCTTAAAAGCGCGCGCAAGCTTTAGCTGGCGACCAGCGCCGCGAGAGGGATGGTCGTGGGTAAGAGGGCTGTTCCGAGGGGCGGCTTCATCGCTGGCAAGGTTGCGCGCTTCGCTCTTGAGCGGACGGCGATCTTGCGGATTCGATTCACGATGCTCTAACTGGTGGAGTTGTCGCGCAACTCGAGTCACCGTGCTTGCGCGTGTCCACGGGGGCTGTCGAACAGGATGATGGCGGTGGATCGCCCTCAGTTTATGGGGGGCGTCGGTGATGTCGGTGAAATTGAGGTCGCCTTGTGAGGGCTGCAGGTTGGTCTCAGATGTTTATTGCAGCGCTGTTGGCGCGAAGGGTTTCGGCTAGATGATATTTAAGAAACGATCGTCAGGTGATCGGGCGAAGATCTTGGTTGATGAAAGCCTTGATGGGTTCGACGCTGAGTATTATGCGCGAAGCTATGCTGAATTGCGCGGGTTGGGTGGCGACCTGATAAGGCATTATATTAAAGTTGGATGGGTCGAGGGGCGAAATCCATCGGCCGATTTTGATACCTTTTACTATCGGCGCGTCGTGTCGGGGGCCACTCACCCTGACCTTTGCCCCTTAGTGCACTATCGGGATTACGGTGCCGCGACAAAAGCCCCGAGAAACCGGGTCGAAGCGTTGGAGGGGGCGAGCTTTGCGATTGACGCGAACGCTCTGATCAACGCCCTGCCTGAACTTCGCGAAGAGTTTGACGAAGCCTATTATGTTGAACGCTATGCCGATCTGAAGATCGGGCAGGCGTCTCCGCTTGAGCACTTTATTCGCGTAGGGTGGCGACGAGGCGCCAACCCTTCTGCACGCTTTGACACCCTGTTTTACCGCGAACGGTTCATGTACCGGGATGACAGCCTCTGTCCGCTCGAACACTATGTGCGTTTCGGGCGCAAGGCTGGCCTGCCGACAACGGCGGTCGAGGCAGCAAGACGCAAAACGGCAGTCCTGGCGGGTCAGCAGGACGTGTCCATCGCTCGCATGGCAGGACTAGATGGAGAAACGATCGCGGCTCTGCTGGAGCCGTATTTTGACGCGCCGTTCTACCTGCAGGGCAATGGGGACGTCGCCAAGGCTCAGGTCGAGCCGTATTGGCACTATATCCACTATGGCCACAACGAAGGTCGCGTTCCCAACCCACGTTTTGACCCGGCTTGGTACGCCAAGCGCTATATGACCGGCAAGGACGCTCGCGGCCTCAATCCGCTGCTGCACTATGCCATTGTGGGGCGTTTGTGCGATCTGCCCCTATCAGAGCCGGGCGCTGTGCCGCCGAGAGTCTCCATGGAGGATTCCATTTGGGGGGATTGGCTCCAAGAATTCCTGCGCCGCATCGGTGTGAACATGAAGATTTTTGACGGCGGGAAGGTCCGCCGTTACGTTCTTCCTTTGTTCTCGGTGGCCCGCTACCGCGCTGCGGCCGGCCTCGACGAGAGCGTTTCCGATGTCGCGGCCCTGCTTCGTTATATTTCGGTGGATTTTCCAGGAGGTATGTCGCCGGGGCCGTTCTTTGACGGCAAGCACTATCAAGCCGAGGTCTTGCGTTTGAATCTTCCGCCGCTGCAGGCGGGCGTCACGCCGTTTCACCATTGGCTTCTTCACGGCGTTCAGGCGGGGGCGTCGCCAAACCCCGCGTTCAACGGCGCTGAGTATCTCGCGCTCAACCGCGACCTGGCGAAGTATCCGGGTACGCCGCTCGAGCATTTCTTGTTGCACGGCCTATCGGAAGGAAGGCGGTTCAATCGTTTGACCGGCGTTGCGGCGAGCCACGCGATGCAACGGGCAGGCCGGAAGGGCGCGCGGGCCAATGACTTTTGCGAAGTCGCTGGCTGCGGGGGCGATGATGCGCTCGGTATCCTGCCGATGAAGCATTTCATGGAATCTGGTCGTCTGGAGCGGACGATTAACGAGGCGGCCGAGATCGAACCGGATATCCGGGGGCTGGACGCCAATATGGTGTCGATGATCCCGCCGTGGCACGATGGCCCTTGGGCGGACTATGAGCAGGTTCTCAAGGTCCTGCCTCAGGGACGGTTCGACTCGGTCGTGCTCATGCCGTTCTGCAAGCTGGGCGGGGCTGATTTCGTAGCAGGCGTTCTGGCTACGCAGTTGAACCGTTCCGGTCGCGTGCTGGTCATACGAACCGATGCGGGAGACTGGGCGCGTCCAGACTGGTTCCCTGAGGGGGTCGAAACGGTCGACCTCTCCCCCTTGCTCGGACCTATACCGAAAGCGATGAGGATGCGCACTCTCTACGAGGTGCTTCTGAGAGTCGAAGCGCGCGATATCTACAACGTAAATAGCCGCCTGGCCTTTGATACATTCGTTAAGTACGGAGAACGCCTCGCGACGATAACGCGGATTTACGCATACTATTTCTGCGCAGATAGAACGGCCGATGGAGTCGAAACGGGATACCCGATTTGGTATTTCTCAAACATTCTACCTTATTTATCAGGCGCGTTGATTGATAATGCGACACTCGCTCAGCAGTTGATTGATCGCTTCTGCCTGACGGGGAAGTTCCATGACAAGGTTCGCGTGCTCTATACGCCAGTGATGTCGCCTCCGAACGAGGCTACCGTGGCTGTCGCGCAATGTGCGTCGAGCGCTAGGCGCGGCCGCAAGCGTATTCTCTGGGCGGGGCGACTGGACGTCCAGAAGCGTTTCGACCTGCTGGTGAACGTGGCGCGCCTGTTGCCGGATATCGATTTCGTCGGTTGGGGCACGGCGGTTCTAAGCAGTCCGCCTGACATGAGCGCCTTGCCGTCAAACCTGACGGTCAATCCGCCTTTCCAGTCCTATGACGAACTGCCGCTGACCGATGCGGATGGTTGGTTTTATACGTCGGCCTGGGATGGCATTCCAACTATTTTGATCGAGTTGGGCAGCATGGGCTTGCCGATTGTCGCAAGCGCCGCCGGCGGTGTGCCGGAATTGATTGACGAGACAACAGGCTGGTGCGTGCCGGCAGATGCTCCGGCTGAAACCTACGCCGAGGCGATCAGGGAGATGTTGGCCTTGCCCGAAGAGCGGGTGCGCCGAGCCGCGGCCCTGCAACAGCGGGTTCGTCAGCAACACAGTCGCGAAGCTTATAGTACAACACTTGGCGAGCTTTCCGGCCAGGTCGGGGTGGAGACCGGAAATGGCTGAAGAGTTCGATATTTCGATTGTCCTGACCGCTCATCGCGAGGGGATTCTAGCCGGCGCTACCGCGCGCAGCGCACATAAGGCGATTGCGCGGGCGAGCGGCGAAGGGTTGAGATGCGAAGTCGTCTTGGTGTTCGATCGAGCGACAGAAGCGACCGTATCGGTCCTGGAAGGCAGTTTCGACGGCTATGCGTTGCAGGTTCTGCAGACGGACGAGGGCGATCCTGGGCAAGCTCGAAATCGGGGCGTCGATGTCGCCAAAGGCGCCTGTACGACCTTCCTGGACGGTGACGACCTTTGGTCGGCGAACTGGCTCATTGCCGCGCATGCCCTGGTCGAGGCGCGGCCCGACTGTGTCGCCCATTCGGCCTGCAACATGGTGTTCGGCGACGATCGAAACCTGTGGTGGCATATCGATTCCGAAGGGCCGTTCTTCAATCCGGAGTATCTGGCCTGGGGTAATTATTGGGACGCGATGAGTTTCGCGCGGACGTCCACCTACCGACAGTTTCCCTTCAGGCGGAATGACCTGAAACTCGGGTTCGGACATGAAGATTGGCATTGGAACGCCATGACCATTGCGGCGAATGTGCCGCACAAGCCTGCGCCGGAGACCATGCATTTCAAGCGCCGTCGACCGGGGTCCCAGATGGCCCTCGTCGATCAGGTCGGCTCGGTGCGCCTGCCCTCCTTGACCCCGTAGTCGGAGCGGCCCGATGCCCTCTTCGACCGATTGCGGGGAGGGGGCGTCGGGTTGTTCAACGTCTATAGTCGGCCGTGTCGAACGGGCCCAGTTGCGGGTCGACCTGGTAGTCGGCCAGGTGCTTGTAAAACAGGCGGCCGACGTTGGGATCTGACTGGTGGGCGGGCGGGACCACGTCGCCGCGCCATGCGAGGCCGATGATCTGAGCCGTGTTGAACAGTTTCGTGTTGAAACCGGCGTTGCGGAAGACG
>RCUQ01000913.1_pt1 | contig 12144 bp, 8 predicted proteins | sample 2166351 | NCBI WGS metagenome assembly RCUQ01 (sample SAMN09932597, study PRJNA488358) | compost metagenome | feature: garden; material: soil; isolation source: compost soil in acetonitrile-enriched culture | place: Germany: Experimental Botanical Garden Goettingen | collected 2016-01-27
CGGGCAGATCCAGCCCCTCGGTCGTCACCACCTGTTCGGTCGAGACGAAGACCTGATCGGCGGCGCGGGCCATCAGGTCGTCGAAGAAGGGGTCGGGGCTGAAGATCAGGGTGTTGCCCGCCTGATCGGCGCGGTGGACGTGCAGAATGGCGGCGTCCAGCTTGATCGCCGGCATGGCCAGCAAGGTCTGGCCGTCCTCATAGGGCGAGCGGATCGTCTTGATGCCCTGCGAGGGAATGTCCGTCGCCAGGCCGAAGTTGGCGGGCAGGAAGGGCAGGCGCATGGCCGCGGCCCGCAGGCCCCAGTGCAGCAGGCCTTCGTCCAGTTCCAGGATCTCCAGCGCGCCCGCCTGTCGTGCGGCGCGGAAATGCGGGTCCAAGGGGAAATGATCCAGAGAAACAAAGCCGAAGATCAGCTTCTTCACCTTGCCCGACGCCACCAAGGTCCCGACGTCGGGGCCGCCGTAGCCGACGATGGTCAGGTCCTTAAGGTCAGAACGCGCGATGGCGCGCACGAGGGCCATGGGCTTGCGGCGCGTGGCCCAACCCCCGATTCCGATGGTCATTCCGTCGCGCAGGCTGGCGACAAAGCCATCCAGATCCAGCCGTTTATCCAGCACGCCGTGACACTCCGTGAAGCAGGGAAGATTGGTTCCTGTCACGACGCTATGAGACCGGCCGGAGACGGTGAAGGGTCCCCAAAGGAACGGATTGTTTGCGTCCGAAGACAATGCGGACGACCCCCGAAATAGGGCTGCTGACGAAACACTCTGGTCGTGTTCCGCGCCTTATCGCGGCGGTCGGCTTGGGCTCTATTTTCCCGACCGGCGGCCTGGTCCGCCCGCGACATTCATAAGGTCGCCGCGCGGGAGACCCGTTTGCTTCAGAGACTTCGCAACACCCCCGGCGCGCCCCTGACGGGTGAAACCACCCTGTCCAAAGGCGTGTTCGCCCTGATCTTCGTGGTGTCGATGGCCATGGCCGTGGGCAACCTGGGCCTGGTTTCAGTCATGCCCGCTATCGGACGCGCCATAGGCATTTCTGATCATCTGGTGGCGGCGATCTTCTCGCTGTCGGCCCTGCTGTGGGCCATCAGTGCGCCGTACTGGGCCAAGGTCTCGGACGTGCGGGGGCGCAAGCCGATGATGATGCTGGGGCTGGGCGGCTTTGTTTTCTCCATGCTGGGCTGCGCCCTGGTGGTCTGGGCCGGGCTGCAGGCCCTGCTGGCGCCCATGGCGGTCTTTCTGGCCTTCGCCGCGATCCGCGGGGTGTTCGGTCTGCTGGGCTCGGCTACCGCTTCGTCCAGCCAGGCCTATGTGGCCGAGCGCACGTCCGAGAAGGATCGGACGGCCGCCCTGTCGGCCCTGGCCGGCGCCCTGGGCATGGGAACCATCATCGGTCCGGCGGTGTCGCCGCTTCTGGTCTTCGGCTTCCTTGGTCTGGCTGGGCCCATGACCATCTTCGCCTTGATCGCGGCGGTGATCCTGATTGCGGTGGCGGTGATGATTCCGTCGGATCGTCCGCCCGTGTCGGTGCGCGAGGCGGGGCTGAAGGCGAACGCGGCGGGCGGCAAGCCAGCCCGCGCCAAGGCGGGAACGGGAGTCTGGCGCGACAAGAACATCGGACCCTATCTCTGGTACGGCCTGCTGTCGGCCTGCGCCCAGGCGATCAATGTCTATACCCTGGGTTTCGTCATCATGGACGAGATGGCCCTGCCGGCGGCGGAGGCTCAGGGCTATATCGGCATCGCCATGGCGGCGGGCGCGGCGGCGGGCCTGGCGGGTCAGTGGGTCCTGATCCCTGGGCTGAAGATGTCGCCGCGACAACTGTTGCGGGCTGGAGCGGTTCTGGCGCTGGCGGGCAATCTGATCACCGTCTTCGCCGGCGACATCTGGCTTCTGACGCTCGGCTATGTGGTGCTGACCCTGGGCTTCAGCTTCTGCCGGCCCGGCTTTACGGCGGGCTCTTCGCTGGCGGCTCGCCCTGATCAGCAAGGCCTCGTGGCGGGCATGGTCTCCAGCCTGTCGGGGGCGGCCATCGTCGTCACCCCTGTGATCGGGGTGCTGCTTTACGAGTTCGCACCTGCGGCGCCCTTCATCCTGAACTGCGTCGTCATGGCCGGACTGGCGCTCTACGCCTGGAAAAACCCCTCGCTGCGGCGCGGCGAGCCCGGCCTGGCGCGGACTTCGATTGTTTCCTGATGCGGATAAACCGTCTGCGTCCACGTGCTTGTTGTCGACGAGCGTCGGGTAATAATCGTTCCATCAAGATTTAAAAATCGGCTGACGAACAGACTAGTTCGTGATGGTCAAAGAAACGTGGGAGTGTTCCGTGGATCGGTATCTGGTAATTTCGTCCGATGGTCATGCCGGTTTGCCCCCGGAAAAGTATCGCGAGTATCTGGACCCACAGTATCGGGCCGAGTTTGACGAGCGCATCGTCAAGGAAATCGCGGCCCGCGAACAGCACGAGAAGAACTTCCTCCTCGACGACTTCAACAACAAATGGCGCGCCGATGCCGGCGAAGGCATGGAGGGCGCCTGGGACTCGACGATCCGCAGCCGTATTCTGGATGAGGACGGCGTCGCCGCCGAGGTCCTCTATCCCGATGGCATCACCGAGCGGAACGCCCCGCCCTTCGGCGCCGACATCGGCCTGAGGCCGGTCCTGAAGGACGCGCATCTGCAATGGGCCGGCGCCCGCGCCCACAATCGCTGGATGGCCGAGTTCTGTCAGATGGACCCGGTGCGCCGCATCGGCCTGGCCATCATCCCGGCCCTCTACGACATGGAAGAGAACCTCAAGGAAATCCGTTGGGCCAAGGAGAATGGTCTGAAGGGCGTGGTCCTGCCGACCTTGATGGAGGGCTACGACTTCTACAACCATCCGAAATACCACCCGATGTGGGCCATGCTGCAAGAGTTCAACATGCCCGTGAACTTCCACTCGGGCGCGGCGCCGGCTTATGACACGGCCCAGCCTGGCTGGATCGGCATCTACCTTTCGGAGTACGCCTTCTTCCTCACCCGCCCGATGTCGGCCCTGATCTTCGGCGGCGTGTTCGAGCAGTTCCCGAACCTGAAGGTCACCTTCACCGAAGCGGGCGGCGAGTTCTGGTTCCCGTGGATGCTGGAGCTGATGGACGTCCGCGCCTCGGTCAAGCACACCAGCGGCAAGCTGGGCGATCACCGCTCCAACCTGTCGATGAAGCCGAGCGATTACTTCAAGCGCAACATCTGGGTCGGCTGCTCGGCCCTGCCGGACGAAGAGACCACCGAGTCCTACTACAACATCGGCATCGACCGGGTGCTGTGGGGCACCGACTATCCGCACCCCGAGGGCACCTGGCCCCACACCCTGCCCAAGATGATCGCCAGCCTGGGCGGCCTGCCCGAAGCCGACATCTCCAGGATGTTCGCGGGCAACGCCCTGGAAGTCTACGACCTGGATGAGAAGGCGCTGAACGCCATCGCGGCCCGCATCGGCCCGCAGAAGACCAACTTCATCAAGGCCGCCGCCTGATACCGACCGGGAGCGGTCGCGTTCGCGCCGCTCCCGTCCAAATCCTCATAAAAAACGACTGGGAGAGACGACGTTGGCCAAGCTTCGCTACGTTCAGGACGTGAATAAACTCAAGGCCGCGATGGAGGCTCGCGCTTCTGGCGGCGGGCTCAAGAACACCGTGCAGACCCTGCGCGCCTTCTATGAGACCGATCCCGAGATCGTGGCGGCCCTGCTGCCCAAGCCGCTGCAGCCGACGGCGACGCCGAAGATCCTGATCCAGTTCTCTTATGTTGAAATGCGTCCGACGCCCGACAATGTCGTCGTGTCGGCGGCCATGACGGTCGGCGTCGAGTCCACCTACAAGGGCAAGACCGGCTGGTACGTTCTGGCCATGCCCATGGGCGGCGAGTTCGTCGTCATCAGCGGCCGTGAGCGTTTCGGCGAGCCCAAGAAGATCGCCGACGTCAAGTTCACCAAGGACGGCGACCGCCTGCACGTCACCTGCACCCGCAACGGCATCGCCTTCGTCGAGCTGGAAGGTCAGATCGGCGAGAGCCTGGGCGGCAAGAAGTTCACCGAGAACCTGTTCTGCTACAAGGGCATGCCGGGCATCGACAACGGCTTCGGCTTCGACGGCGATGTCTTCCTGACCCAGCTGAACTGGGATCGTGACTGGGACATGCACCATGTCGTCAATGGCGGCAAAGTCACGCTGCGCGAGTCCGCCGCCGACCCGCTGGTCGATGTGCCGGTGCGCAAGCTGCTGAAGATGGAATACTCGGAAGGTCGCAGCATCACCGGCGGCGAAATCCTCGAGAAGGTGCCGGGCGAGTGGCTGCAGCCCTTCTGGTTCGGCCGCTACGACGACAACCCTACCGGCGGCATCGAGATCGCGCTCGCTTCGGAGGCGGCGCTTCAGGATGCGTGATCTGAAGGGGAAGGTCGCCGTCGTCACCGGCGGCGCCAGCGGGGTCGGGCGTGCGCTGGGTGAAGCCCTGATCGAACGCGGCGCCAAGGTGGTTCTCAGCGACATCAACGCCGAGGCGCTGGAGGCGACCGCCGCCGAACTGCGCGCCAAGGGCGGGGACGTCGTCGGCGTCGTCGCCGACGTGATGAAGCAGGATTCCATCGAGTCCCTGGCTGATCAGGCCTATGCCCGTCACGGCGCGGTCCATCTGCTGTTCAACAACGCCGGCGTCGGTCTGGGCGACTTCCGTGAGCCGATCTGGACCCTGGCGCTCAAGGACTGGGAGTGGGGCCACAACATCCACGTCATGGGCGTGGTCCACGGCATCCGGGCCTTCGTGCCCCGGATGCTGGCGGGGGGTGAAGACGGCTATGTCGTCAACACCACCTCCACCAACGGCGGGCTGGTGCCCTCGGCGCGAACTCCCGTATACGCCTCGACCAAGGCAGCGGTGACGAGCCTGACGGAGGTGCTCCATCATCAGCTCACGGCCCAGGACGCCAAGGTCAAGGCGGCGCTGTTGTTCCCCGGACCGCACCTGGTCAACACCAACCTGATGCGCTCGGCGCGACCGGCCGACTATGTCGATCCGGCCAGCCCGCAGCCTGCTGGCAAGTCGATGGCGGAACTGGCCCAGCAGAACGGCGGGGTCCCGGTGACGGAACCGGAAGAAGTGGCTGCCTTCGCCCTGGACGGGGTCGCGGCAGGTCGCTTCTGGCTGCTGCCGGAAAGCGAGCGGTCGGACGGCAACATCCGCCGCCGCACCGACAGCATACTGGCCCGCAGCGCGCCCATCGGGCTCGGAGGCTAAGGCCGCAAGAGACTGGAACACGGCGAGGAGGAGGGGGCTCGTCTCTGCCGTAGATCCACAGTGACGTTATATAAAAACAAAATAAAAACAGCCAATTAGATCAGAAAATGGTCATAGGCTATTAGGGAGGGTTACATGACACGACGCATGACTCGCACCGCGACCATTCTGCTGGCGAGCACCGCTCTGGCCGGCGCCTGGCCCGCCATGGCCCTGGCTCAGGAGGGTCCGGCGCCCGAACAGGCGACCAGCCTTTCTGACGTGGTGGTCACGGCTCAACGCCGCGAAGAACGCCTGATCGACGTGCCGCTTTCGGTCTCGACCCTGGGGGGCGAGGCTCTGCAACGCGCCGGGGTGGCCGACATTTCCGCCATCGGCGGCTATGTGCCGAATATTCAGATCAACCAGACGGTCGGCGGCGCCTTCGGGCCGCTGATCTCGATGCGCGGCCTGGCGCCCTCGGCCGACACCAGCCTGGGTCGCGACCAGCCGGTCGGCATGTATATCGACGGCGTGCCGATCGCCAAATCGACGGGCGCCGCCTTCGACACGGTGGACCTGGAACGCATCGAAGTGCTGCGCGGCCCGCAAGGGACGCTGTATGGCAAGAACACCATCGGCGGCGCCGTCAACCTGGTGACACGCCAACCGACCGGCGTCTTCGGCGGCAAGTTCATGCTGGGCGTCGGCAGCGCCGACCTGTTCGAGCAGCGGCTGTCGCTGGATCTGCCGCGCATCGGCGAGATCGGCCAGGGCATCGGCGCCTTTGACGTCAAGGTCGCCTATTCGGGCCGCACGCGCGACGGCTTCTTCGACAACACCCATCCCAACGCCCGTTTCTCGACCTTCGGCGAGCAGAACCAGCAGGCCGGTCGCGTCGATGTGGTCTGGCGTCCGACCGAGGATATCAAGGTCGCCTACGGCTACGACGACACCTCCAGCCGCAGCTCGCCGGCCATGCTGGCGATCAGCGCACCGGGCGCCATCGGGCCGGGCGGCGCCTATGCCTCCCTCTATCCCTATATTCAGAACGCCATCTACACCTCGCGCCCGGACGGCATCGCCAACGACTACGCCAACCGCAGCGACTTCTTCGTCAAGGGTCACTCGCTGACGGCCGAGTACAACGCCGACGCCGTGCCCTTCTTCGGCGACGTCACGATCAAGTCGATTTCGGCCTACCGGAACATGAAATCGCGCAGCCAGACCGATTTTGACGGGACGGGCGTGGACCTGATGCACTTCACGCTCAACAACAACTACGAGCAGTGGTCGCAGGAACTGCAGCTGATCGGCGCGAACGGACCGGTGAAGTACACCTTCGGTCTATTCGGTTTCAAGGAAGAGTACGGCGTCTTCAACCCGCGCTGGAACTTCCAGTTCGGCGGCAACAAGTACGACCTTCAGGAGCGCTCCGCCGACAACAGCTCCATCGCCGCCTATGGTCAGATGACCTGGACGCCGACCGCCTTCGACGAGCGGCTCAGCCTGACCCTGGGCGGGCGGATCAACAAGGACGAGAAGTCGGCGACCTCGCTGAGCCAGTCCTATAGCGCCTATCTGGCCAATCCGGCGGCGCCGGGTTCGGGCGTGTTCCAGCGCGACGCTGCCGGCAACCCGATCACGCGCAGCGGCGGCCCGGCTCTCGGCGCGCTTCCCGGTCCGGGCAATATCGGTCCGTCTGATCTGATCCCGCTAACGGCGACGGGTTCCTGGTCGGAGTTCACGCCCGAGTTCAATGCGTCGTGGAAACTGGCAGAAGACTGGAACGTCTATGGTCGTGTGGCGACGGGCTTCAAGAGCGGCGGCAACAACGACGTCGCCGCCACCAACGCCAGCTTCATGACGCCCTATGAGCCCGAGAAGCTGACGGCCTATGAGATCGGCACCAAGGGGCAATGGTTCGACCGTCGCCTGAACCTGTCGGCGGCGGTCTATTACAGCGATTACCGTGACTTCCAGGTCGGGGTCTTCGTGCCGGCCCTGATCACGACGACCATCATCAACGCCGGCAAGGCCCATATGTCGGGCGTCGAGCTGGAAGGCACGGTGCGGCCCGTCGACAACCTGCGGATCAACTTCGGCTACGGCTACACCAAGGCCGAGTATGACGAGTTCATCCTGCCCTCGGGTCAGGACGTGACCAACACCTACGTCTTCCCGCTGATCCCCAAGCACAACTACACCCTGGGGGTCGACTATCGCTGGCCGGGCGTGGCGGGCGGCGAGGTCGTGGCCAGCCTGAACTACAGCTGGCGCAGCGAGCAGGCGGGCGGGATCACCAACGACCCGCTGTCCTACCGCAAGGCCTACGGCCTGCTGGACGGCCGCCTGTCGCTCGCCGACATCAACATCGGCGACGGACGCACGGCTGAAATCTCGCTGTGGGGCAAGAACCTGCTGGATGAGGAATACTGGGTCTCGGGCATCAACCTGACCCTGTTCACCATCCGCCAGTGGGGCGATCCGCGCAGCCTGGGTCTGCAGGCCAGCGTGAAGTTCTAGGCCGATACCTCGGCAGGAGATCGGCGGCGTCAGCCTCGCCGGTCTCCTGATCGGGACTTCGTTATTCCGGGTAGAGCCAGGGTTCATGAGCGACAGCGCGCGCATCGTCATCGTCGGAGCCGGACATGCGGGCGGAACCGCCGCCGCCCTGTTGCGCCAGTACGGCCACGTCGGCGCAGTCTCCCTGATCGGCGCCGAGCCTGTGGCGCCCTATCAACGACCGCCGCTGTCCAAGGCCTGGCTGAAGGGCGAGGCTGATGAAGACGCCCTGCGGCTCAAGGCCCCCGAATGGTATGGCGACAACCAGGTCGATCTGCGCCTGGCGCAGGCAGTTGAGGCCATCGACCGAGCCGGGCAGACGGTTCGGCTGAGCGATGGCGAAACATTGGCCTACGATCATCTGATCCTGGCGACGGGCGCACGGGCGCGCCGGCTGGATATCGACGGCGTTGAGCTGGACGGCGTCATGGCCTTGCGCACAGCCGCTGACGCCGAGGCGCTGAAGACGGCGCTTGCGCCAGTGCGCCATCGCGTAAAGCGGCTGGTCGTGATCGGCGGCGGCTATGTCGGCCTGGAGGCGGCGGCCTCGGCCCGTGCGCTCGGCGCCGAGGTGGTCATCGTGGAGCGCGAAAGTCGCATCCTGGCCCGCGTCGCCTGTCCGATTCTGTCACGCTTCTTCCAGGCCTATCACCGCGAACGCGGGGTTCATTTCATTCTCGATGCCACGGTTGAGCGCCTGAGCGGCGAGGACGGGCGGGTGAAGGCCGTCCATCTCGGCGACGGCTCCGTGCTGGATTGCGACGCGGTTCTGGTCGGGGTCGGCGCCCAGCCCAACGACGAGCTGGCGCGGGCGGCGGGCTTGGAGTGCCAGGACGGAGTCCTGGTCGACCTGGCGGCGCGAACCAGCGACACGGCGATCTTCGCCATAGGCGATGTGACCCGACGACCCCTGCCGCTTTATGACACGGTCATGCGGCTGGAGAGCGTGCCCAATGCGCTGGAGCAGGCGCGTCAGGCCGCCGCCGCCATCGTGGGACGGCCCGCGCCGGAACCCGAGACGCCGTGGTTCTGGTCGGACCAGTATGACCTCAAGCTGCAGATCGCGGGCGTGCCGATCAGCTGCGACGACATGGTCGTGCGCGGCGTCCCTGACGCCCCGGGCTTCGCCCTGTTCCACATGGCGGGCGACCTGATACAGGCCGTCGAAGCTGTCAACGCGCCCGCCGAGTTTCTGGTCGGACGCCAGTTGATCGGCCGCCGCACGCCCGTTTGTCGCGCAAGGCTGGCCGACCGTGCGACGCCGATGAAGGCGGTCGCGCTGTGATTATATCTTGCCCAATTCCCTCGTCCCTGGAGGCGTCATGACCGACCATCTGAAATTCTACATTGACGGCGCCTGGGTCGATCCCGTTGCGGCCCGCACCCTGGATGTCATCAACCCGGCGACCGAGCAGGCCGTGGCCCGCATCAGCCTGGGCGGGGCGGAAGACGTGGATCGCGCGGTCAAGGCGGCTCAGCGCGCCTTCATCAGCTTCAGCCGAACCTCGCGGCAGGAACGGATCGACCTGCTGGAAGCCATCCTGGCCGAGTACGTCCGTCGTCAGGACGAGATGGCCCTGGCCATCACGACCGAGATGGGCGCCCCCGCCGCCCTGGCGCGTAATGCTCAGGCCTATATGGGCGCGGCCCATCTGAGCACGGCCATCGCCGTGCTCAAGGACTATGAGTTCGAGGAGGCGCGGGGTTCGACCCTGATCAGCCGCGAGCCCATCGGTGTCTGCGCCTTCATCACCCCGTGGAACTGGCCGTCGAACCAGATCGGCTGCAAGGTCGCCCCGGCCCTGGCCGTGGGCTGCACCATGGTGCTGAAGCCGTCAGAGGTCGCGCCCCTGTCGGGCCTTCTCTGGGCCGAAATCATGGACGCGGCGGGCGTTCCGGCGGGCGTGTTCAACCTGATCAACGGCGACGGGCCGGGTGTCGGCGCGGCCCTGTCCGGCCACCCTGGCGTGGACATGGTCAGCTTCACCGGCTCGACCCGCGCGGGCGTCGAGGTGGCCCGAAACGCCGCCCCCACCATCAAGCGCGTGCATCAGGAACTGGGCGGCAAGTCGGCCAATATCATCCTCGACGACGCCGACATTCCGGCCGCCGTGGCGGCGGGCGTGGCCCGCATCATGAACAACAGCGGCCAGTCCTGTAACGCCCCCACACGGATGCTGGTCCCTCGCGCGCGGATGGACGAGGTCAAGGCCGCCGCCAAGGCCGCCGCCGAGGGTCTGACCGTCGGCGATCCGACCGGCGACGTCACCCTGGGTCCGGTGGTGTCGGACGTGCAGTGGAACAAGATCCAGACCCTGATCGCCAAGGGCATCGATGAGGGCGCGACCCTGGTCGCCGGCGGCGTCGGGCGTCCAGACGGCCTGACCGCCGGCTATTTCGTCAAACCGACCGTCTTCGCCGACGTGGCACCTGACGCCACCATCGCCCGCGAGGAAATCTTCGGCCCGGTCCTGTCGATCATTCCCTACGACACCGAGGAAGAGGCGGTCGAGATCGCCAACGACACCGTCTATGGCCTGGCCGCCTATGTGCAGTCCGGCGACATTGCTCATGCCCGCGACATCGCCCGCCAGTTGCGCGCGGGTCAGGTGATCATCAACAACGCGGGACCTGACCTGATGGCGCCGTTCGGCGGCTTCAAGCAGTCGGGCAATGGCCGTGAATGGGGCGACCACGCCTTCGCCGAGTTCCTGGAGGTCAAGGCCACGCTCGGCCACGCCTGACGCGCGGCCAGACGGAGACAGACGGCGTCGCCCCTCGGGACGGCGCCGTTCTCTTTTGTCAGGCCAGACGACGCAGGTTGGCCCGGTCAAAGGGCAGGGCGGACTGGCCGGTTCTGACGCGCTGCGGCCACTGCGGGTCGTTCAGGATGGCCCGGCCGACGCCGGCCAGATCGAACTCGCCGCGCGCGATCCGCTCGCGCACCGCGTCCAGATTGTCGAGAGGCGTGGTTTCGCTGCTGCCGCTCAGGGTTTCACCCAGACCATTGCCCAGACCGATCCCGCCGATGGCGACTGTGGGCTTGCCCGTTAGCCGACGCGCCCAGCCCGCCAGCGACAGGGGCGAGCCGTCAAAGGCCGGCCGGTCGAAATGCCGCCCGCTGGCGTCGAACAGATCGACGCCGCTCTGGGCCAGGGGCTTCAGCAGGGCGCCCAGCTCCTCTGGCGTCTGGCCCAGGCGGGCGCCGTAGTCCTGCTGCTTGTGCTGCGAGAAGCGGAACATGATCGGGGCGTTGCCGATCTCGGCCCGCACCGCCGCCACGATCTCGGCCCCGAAGGCCGCTCGCCTGGCCGGATCGCCGCCATAGCGGTCGGTGCGCAGGTTGGTTTCGGCCCACAGGAAGCTGTCGATCAGATAACCGTGCCCGGCGTGCAGGGCGACGCCGTCGAAGCCGACGTCCATGGCGTTGCGCGCTGCGCTGGCGAAGGCCGCGATCACGGCCTTGATCTCGGCGGTGGTCATGGGCTCGGTCGGCGCCCGCATCGCATCGACATAGTCGTCGCCATAGGAGGTGTGGCCGGGCCTGCCCCAGTGCCCAGAGGGCCGGGCGCCAATCAGGTCGGGACGCAGCGACCGCGACGGATCGCGCAGCGGTCCCTGATGCCAAAGTTGCGGGAAGATGCGCCCGCCCGCCGCGTGGACCTCCGCGACCACGCGCCGCCAGCCGTCCAGGGCGGCCTTGCCGTGCATGTGGGGAATAGCCGGGTCGTCAACGGCGGAGGGATGATCCACGCCCACACCCTCAGTGACGATCAGCCCGGCGCCGCCCTCGGCCCGACGGCGGTAATAGGCGGCCACGTCCTCGCCCGGCACGCCGCCCGGCGAGAAGTAGCGGGTCATCGGCGACATGACGATGCGGTTGGCCAGGGTCAGGTTGCGGATCGTCAGCGGCGTGAACAGAACGTCTGTCTGGACCGGGGCGTCGACCTTCATGTCCATGGTCAGGCCGCCTGGTCGATGGTGCGCAGCACGGCGCGGGCCTCGTCGGAGCCGTTCAGCAGACGGTTCGTGCGGCGCAAGACCTTCCAGCCGTCCTCGGTGCGCGCCAGCGTCCAGTGGTTGACCGACACCCGCCACACCGTGAAGGCGCCGTCCACGTGCTTATAGACGCGAGAATAGTTGACCGCCGTGGCGCGGTCGCCATCGACCGCTACATGCGGCGCGCTGGGAATATGGGCCGCGCCATCGCGCACCAGGGCGCGGTGCACGTCGTTGTCGAGCAGACCCGCGATCCCTTCCGGCCCCTGACCCGCCCAGCCCTCGGCCAGTTCATAGACCCCGTCCTCGGCCCACAACGC
>RCUQ01000914.1_pt1 | contig 12141 bp, 9 predicted proteins | sample 2166351 | NCBI WGS metagenome assembly RCUQ01 (sample SAMN09932597, study PRJNA488358) | compost metagenome | feature: garden; material: soil; isolation source: compost soil in acetonitrile-enriched culture | place: Germany: Experimental Botanical Garden Goettingen | collected 2016-01-27
TCCTGGCTGGAAAAGCTGAAGCTGTCGCCTTCATTGAGCTGGAAATGGCGCTCGCCAACCCACAGTTCGAAACTGCCGGACAGCAGAAAACCGGCTTCTTCGCCGTCGTGGCTGTAGCTTTGCTGGCTGTAGGTGCCGGGCGGGAACCGTGAGTGGAGCATTTCCAGTTGGCGGTTGGCTTGCGGGGTCAGCAACTGGTCGACGATGCCGTCTTCGTAATGCACGTTCAGGCGGCTGTTCTTGCGCACCACGACGCCATCGTCTTCGGGCGCGGTGACCGCTTCACTGGCGAAGAACCACTGGATGGTGACGCCGAGGCTGCGGGCAATGTTGAACAGCGCCGGAATCGACGGGTAGGCGAGGTTGCGTTCCAGCTGGCTGATGTAGCCGGCGGTGAGTTCGCTCTGTTGCGCCAGTTCCGCCAGGGTCATGCCCCGGCGTTTGCGCAGGCCGCGAATGCGCGTGCCGAGGAAATGCGGTTCGGCGTTGCCGGGTGCGGGCTGTGTGGTGCTGCTGTTGCTCATGGTCAAATCCGAACCGGGAGGAGTGGCGCAAATCCCTGTAGGAGCGAGCTTGCTCGCGATGGTCGCCAACGATAACGCTGCAAGCCTGACACCCAGCGGTGTTCTCGGGTTCATCGCGAGCAGGCTCGCTCCTACAGGGATGGTGTTAGCCGTCTAAGCCCCGGAGTATAAACAGCCTTAAAGCTCCCACGCGACTTTAAGGCCTTCATAAATTGCTTCTTCGGCGGTGCGCGGCGCCAGGCAGTCACCGATCCGGCGAAACTCCACCAGCCCTTGCAACTCCGCACCCAGGGTATCGACCGGCTGATGCCCCTGGCACAGCACCAGCGTGTCGATGTTCTCCATCAGCATCGGTTCGCCACTGGCGGTGTGTTGCAGGTAGACCGTGTTGTCATCGCAGCCATACAGCCGCGCGTACGGCGTGATCGGCACGCCCAGTTTATGCAGCTCGCCGGCCAGTTGATCGCGCACGTACAGCGGCAGGTTTTCCCCGCAATGGGTGCCGTTGACCGCCAGTTGTACCTGGTGCCCGGCGCGAACCAGGCGTTCGGCGATGCCGGGGCCGATCCAGTCGCAGCGCCAGTCGACCACCACCACCGAACGGCCGATCCGTACTTCATCGCGCAATACCTGCCAGGCGTCCACCACCTGCAACTCACCACCGCGCTCGAAGGGCGGCCAGTAGGGCTCGGCACCGGTAGCGACGATCACCATGTCCGGTTTTTCCTGTTCCACCAGTGCCCGGTCGACTCGGGTATTGCGCACTACGCGCACGCCGGCCAGTTCCATTTCCCGCTGCAGGTTGGTGCTGGCACCGCCGAATTCGCTGCGCCGTGGCAGCAATTGCGCGAGCAACACCTGACCGCCCAGTTGCGAATTGGCTTCGTACAACGTCACCTCATGGCCGCGCTGGGCCGCGACGGTGGCGGCTTTCATCCCGGCCGGGCCACCGCCGGCGATCATGATGCGTTTGCGCTGTGGCGCTTGTCGCCGTTCGCCGAAGATCAGTTCGCGTCCGGTTTCCGGGTGCTGGATACAGGAAATCGGCAAGCCCTTGTGGAAGTGGCCGATGCACGCCTGATTGCAGGCAATGCACGCCCGCACGTCTTCGACGCGGCCGGTGTCGGTCTTGTTGGGCATTTGCGGATCGCAGATCAGTGCCCGGGTCATGCCGCACACATCGGCCTGGCCACGAGCCAGGATCAGCTCGGCTTCCTGGGGCTGGTTGATGCGCCCGGTGACGAACAACGGAATGTTCAAACTGGCCTTGAACGTCCCGGCTTCCCTGGCCAGGTACGCGGCTTCGATCGCCATGGGCGGCACGATATGTACCGCGCCCCCAAGGGAAGCCGAGGTGCCGGCGACGATATGCACGTAATCGAGCTGCGCTTGCAGTGACTGCACGGCGGCCAGGGATTCGTCCTCGGTCAGGCCTTCCGGGTCGCGCTCGTCGGCGGAAATGCGCAGGCCGATGATGAACTGCTGGTCGGTCGCCGCGCGCACGGCGGCGATGACCTCGCGCAGAAAACGCAAACGCTGGTCCAGCTCACCGTTGTAGCCATCGGTACGCCGGTTGACCCGCGGATTGATGAACTGTGCCGGCAGGTAACCGTGGCTGGCCACGACCTCGACGCCATCAATGCCTGCCTGATGCAGGCGGCGGGCGGCAGCGGCATAACCGGCGACGATCTCGTCGATCATTGCCTGGTCCAGCGCGCGGGGCATCACCCGGAAACGTTCGTTGGGCACCGACGATGCGGAGTAGGCCACCGCCAGCAGGCCATCGCTGGACTCCATGATCTCCCGCCCCGGATGGAACACTTGGGACAACACCAGGGTGCCGTGGGCATGGCAGGTTTGCGCCAGTTTGCGGTAGCCCTCGATGCACGCATCGTCGGTGGCCATCAGCACGTGGGAGGTGTAGCGCGCACTGTCATGTACCCCGGCCACTTGCAGCACGATCAGCCCGGCTCCGCCTTCGGCCCGTGCCCGGTGATAGGCGATCAATTGTTCATTGACCAGGTTGTCGGTGGGCATCGAGGTGTCGTGTCCGCTGGACATGATGCGGTTCTTCAGGCGCTTGCCACGGATCTCCAGGGGTTCGAACAGGTGCGCGAAGGCGGGTGCAGAGGTCGGCATGGTGCGGGTACTCCTGGCAGGCTACCTCTGTAGGAGCGAGCTTGCTCGCGATGGACGTTAACGATAACGCGTGTTGTCTGGATGAACGCGTCGCCCTCAGGTCCATCGCGAGCAAGCTCGCTCCTACAGAGGCATAAGGTTTTCGGTGTTGTTATTTTTATCTATAGAAATTTACCTTCAGTAAAAAATCAACTTGTTTTTTTACTATGCCTTGCAGTAGTTTCGTCTCGAGCCCGCTCCAGGGCCAAACCTCACAACAATAAAAAAGGGCTGCGCGGGCCTTGGGTCCCGTGGCACCTGCAAGAGGAACCACTGATGAAATCGCACACGCTCAAGCACGGTTTTTATCCCTTGGTGTTGTCCGTGGCCATGGGCCTGGGCAGCGCTCAGGCAGCATCGGACATGGTGGTGGTCGGATACGGCGGAGCCGGACAAAAAGCCCAGGACGTGGCGTTCTTTCAACCCTTCGCCGCCGTGGATCAAAGCAAAGTGATCCAGAGCGAATACAACGGCGAAATGGCCAAAATCAAAGTGATGGTCGATACCGGCAACGTCGACTGGGACGTAGTGCAGATCGAAGGCCCGGACCTGATGCGCGGTTGCGAGGAAGGCATGTACGAGCGCCTGGACTGGACCCGTCTGGGCCATGCCGACCAGTTGATCCCCGAAGCGGCACAGGAATGCGGCTCCGCTGCGCTGGTGTGGAGCGTGGCCATTGCCTACGACACCGACAAACTGGCCCAGGCCCCGACCTCGTGGGCAGACTTTTGGGACGTGAAGAAAACCCCCGGCAAGCGTGGGCTGCGTAAACGCGCGGTGTACAACCTGGAATTCGCCTTGCTGGCGGACGGGGTCAAGACCGAAGACGTCTACAAGGTACTCAGCACCCCGCAGGGCGTGGACCGGGCATTCGCCAAACTCACTGAACTCAAGCCTTACATCCAGTGGTGGGAGGCGGGCGCGCAACCGCCGCAATGGCTGACCGCCGGCGATGTGGTAATGACCTCGACCTACAGCGGGCGCATCGCCGACGCCGCGCAGAAAGGCAGCCACCTGGGGCTGGTCTGGCCCGGCAGCCTGTACGGCATGGATTACTGGGCGATCATCAAAGGGTCCAAACATGTGGATCAGGCCAAGCGATTCATTGCCTTCGCCAATCAACCGGACGCCCAGGTCAACTACGTGCAACAGATCCCCTACGGCCCGACCAACACCCAGGCCGCCGCACGGCTGGACGACAAACTGGCGCAATGGGTGCCCACCGCGCCGCAGAACCTCAAGGGCGCACTGTCGATGAACGTCGGTTTCTGGGTCGATCATGGCGAAGAGCTCGAAGAGCGCTTCAACGCCTGGGCCAGCAAATAACTGCCGATGGCTGGACGTGTCCGAGCGTCCAGCCTTACTGTCTGCCCCAGCCGATCAGCCTGGAGAACCACAAGAATGAACAACATCGCCACCCACCTGGCACCCGAACGCAGCGCCACCGAGCAGCGCCTGCGTGAGGAACTGGCGGCCTGTTACCGCTTGATTGCGCACTTTCGCATGACCGATTTGATCTTCACCCACATCTCGGTGCGCATTCCGGGGCCGGAGCATCACTTTCTGATCAACCCTTACGGGCTGATGTTCGATGAAATAACCGCGTCCAATCTGGTGAAGATCGACCTTGATGGTCACGCTGTGGAACCGTCGCCGTACCCGGTCAATCCGGCTGGCTTCGTGATCCACAGCGCTATTCATGGCGCCCGCGAAGATGCGCAATGCGTGCTGCACACCCACACCAAATCCGGTTGCGCGGTGGCGGCGTTGAAGTGCGGGCTGTTGCCGGTGAACCAGATTTCCATGGAGTTCTACGGCCGTGTTGCCTACCACGACTACGAGGGCGTGGCGCTGGATTTGAGCGAGCAAAAAAGGCTGGTGGCGGACCTGGGCGACAAATCGGTACTGATGCTGCGCAACCATGGTTTGCTGACCGTCGGTGAGACGGTGAGCCAGGCGTTCCTGCGCATGTACTACCTGGAAAAGGCCTGTGAAATCCAGTTGGCCGCCCAGGCCGCCGGTGAGGTTGTACTGCCGTCGGACGAGGTCTGCGCGCATACCGAGCGGCAGTTCAATGATCCGGGGCGGCCGTTGGAGGAAGGGGAGCTGAGTGATCCGGATGCCATGCAACTTGCCTGGGCGGCGTTGTTGAGAATGCTGGATCGAGTGGCGCCGGGTTACCGCGACTGATCCAGATCCTGTGTTGTATGGACTGACGCCATCGCGAGCAAGCTCGCTCCCACAGGGCAAACCACTGTGGGAGCGAGCTTGCTCGCGATGGGCGCGCCACGGTCCCCCTGGCTTACACCCGACTAGAGAAACTGCCCGCTCTTGCTGTACATTCGTTCAGCCCGCCGCTACCCCGCGCGGGCCTAAACGATTGAACCAAGGAGCGTGTCGCCCATGAATCAGGAAGCCCGTTTTTCCCGCATGGAACCGGAGTTGCGTAAAGCCAACCTGATCGAGGCGACGCTGGTGTGCCTCAAGCGTCACGGCTTCCAGGGCGCGTCGATCCGCAAGATTTCCGCCGAGGCCGGGGTCTCGGTGGGGCTGATCAGCCATCACTATTCCGGCAAGGATGAACTGGTGGCCGAGGCCTACATGGCGATTACCGGGCGGGTCATGACCTTGCTGCGCGACGCCATGGAGCAAGCCGCGCCGAATGCCCGGGAACGCTTGTCGGCGTTTTTCCGTGGATCGTTTTCCGCCGAGCTGCTCGATCCGCAACTGATCGATGCGTGGCTGGCGTTCTGGGGCGCAGTGAAAACCGCCGAGGCCATCAACCAGGCCCACGATCATTCCTATGGCGAGTATCGCGGCATCCTGCGCAAGGTGCTGGCGGAACTGGCCCGGGAGGAGGGTTGGGAAAACTTCGACGCCGACCTCGCCGCCATCAGCCTCAGCGCCTTGCTCGACGGCTTGTGGCTGGAGTCCGGGCTGAACCCCGGCACCTTCACCCCGGAGCAGGGCATCCAGATTTGCGAGGCCTGGGTCGATGGTTTGCAGGCCGGCGGACGACAGCGCTTCTGCGTGCAGACGAGCGACTGTTGATCAGTCGTTCAGCAATCGATACTCTCTGGCGCCGACGCAGGAAAACACTCTAATAAGAAACTGGCCCTCGGGCCTATGCCGGACACCAAGCGATGACTCCTCGGGTATTGATCGTCGATGACGATCCGCTGATTCGCGATCTGCTGCACGCCTACCTGTCCCAGGAAGGCTACGACGTCCATTGCGCCGCCACGGCGGAACTGGCGGAAACCTTCCTCGCCAGCCAGACCGTCGACCTGGTGATGCTCGACATCCGCCTGCCGGGCAAGGACGGCCTGACCCTGACCCGCGAGCTGCGGGTGCGTTCGGAAGTCGGGATCATCCTGATCACCGGGCGCAACGATGAAATCGACCGCATCGTCGGCCTCGAATGCGGCGCCGATGACTACGTGATCAAACCCCTCAATCCAAGGGAACTGGTGTCCCGGGCGAAAAACCTGATTCGCCGGGTACGTCATGCGCAGATACCACAGCCAGCCGTTGCGCAGGCCAAACCGGTCAAGCAGTTCGCCGATTGGGCACTGGACACCGACCGCCGTCGCCTGATCGATCCATCGGGCAACGAAACCCTGCTGACCCACGGCGAATACCAGTTGCTCAGCGTGTTCCTGCGCAACAGCGGCCACACCCTCAGCCGCGACCAGTTGATGGACCAGATCCGCAACCGCGAATGGGTGCCCAACGACCGCTCCATCGACGTGCTGGTGGGCCGTTTGCGCCGCAAGTTGCACGACGACCCGGCCGAACCGCAACTGATCATCACCATCCACGGCGCCGGTTACCTGTTCACTGCCAGCCTGGCGGCGTGATTGCCTTGAGGCGATTGCTCTTGTTGATGTTGGTGTTGGCGGGCACTGCGCAGGCGGCGGAAAAAGTTCGTTATTGCGACTACCCGGTGTATCCGCCGATTTCCTGGAGCGACGGCAAACAGGTTCGTGGTCTGGCGCCGAGCGTGGTGAAAAAACTGTTCGGCCAACTCGGCTACGAAGTCGAGATCGTGGTGCTGGGCAACTGGAAGCGTTGCCTGCTTGACGCCGCCGAGGGCCGGGTCGACGTGGTACTTGCCTACAGCACTTCGCAGCGGGAACAGAGCATGCTGTTTTCCTCGGTGCCGGTGTTGCGCGAAGAGGTGGCGTTGTTCGTCAATCGCCAGCATCCGGTGAAGTTCGAGAGGCTGGAAGATCTGTCCCGTTACCGTGGCGGCCTGCTGTTCGGTGAAAGTTATGGCGTGGAATTCGATCGCATGGTCGCGCAAAACAACAACATCGAATGGGTCTCCGACAGCCGCCAGAACTTCGGCAAGCTGATTCGCGGGCGCATCGATTTCATCACCCAGGAGCGCCGCACCGGCGAGCTCTACGTGCAGAACCTGCCCGGTGCCCAAGACATCGTGGCCTTGCCCAAGGCCCTGAGCGTGGATTACTTGCGGGTCGCGGTTTCCCGTCGTTCGCCGCTGGCCGTGCTCATGCCGCAGATCAACGAGCAATTGCAGCGCATGGTCGATGCCGGTGACATCGAACGCCTGCTCAATGAAAGCGAAGTGACTTACCGCGACATGATCAACCTGCCGGCGAACGCGCAATGATCCGCGCCCGACCCGGTGGACTGTTGCGACGGCTGTTGCTGTTCATTCTGTTGTTCAGCCTGTGCTTCACCGTACTCGCCAGCAGCGTGCAGCTGTACATCGAATACCGCCGGGAAATGCGCGATATCGACGCGCGCATGGAGCTGATCCGCGCCGGCTACCTGGCGAGCCTGGAACGCAGCCTGTGGGATTTGAACCAGGAGCAGTTGAACGTGCAATTGCGCGGTCTGGTGGATTTTTCCGATGTGGCGCGGGTACACCTGAGCAGCCCCGATTTCGATTTGCTGCACGGCAATCCTGAACCGATCGGCCCACTGCGTATCGAGCGATTTGCCCTGGATTATCAACCGCCATCCGGCCCGTTGCGTCACCTCGGCGAACTGGAAGTCAGCACCGATCTGGGCGCGGTGTATCAGCGTCTGTATGCCACCGGTTTGACCAGCCTGTTGTGGATGGCAGTATTTCTCTGTGGCCTGGCGGTGGCGCTGTCGGGGTTGTTTTACCGATTGGTGACCCGACACCTGAAAGTCATGGCTGAATTTGCCCGGCGTATTGCTGCCGGTGATTGGCACGAGCCGCTGCGTCTCGACAAGCAGCGCAGCGCACAAAAAGACGAGATCGACACCGTGGCCTACGCCCTGGACGACATGCGCCGGGCGATCCTCAATGACATCGATCGCCGCGAAAGCGATCGCCTGGCTTTGCAGGACAACCGTGATGAATTGCTGAAAATGGTCGAGCGGCGCACCGCCAGCCTGATGCGCGCCAAGGACGAAGCGGAAGCGGCCAACCTCGCCAAGTCGCGTTTTTTGGCGACCATGAGTCACGAGCTACGCACGCCACTCAACGGCATCCTCGGCATGGCCGAGTTACTGCGCGGCGCGAGCCTGGATCAGCAGGACAGCAAACGGCTGGATGCCTTGCACAAGGCGGGCGAGGGTTTGCTGACCATCCTCAATGAAGTGCTGTTTTTCGCCAAACTGGAGGAGGGCGTGAGCCTGCCCGAGCCGGTGGACTTCTCGATTCGTCAGTTGCTCGACGAAGTGCTGACCCTGCTGGAACCCAAGGCGCTGAACAACGACACGATCCTGCATTGCCGGGTCGATCAGCGGGTGGCCGAACATCACCACGGTGCCGAGCAATTCTTGCGACAAGTCTTGAGTAACCTGTTGGCCAACGCCATCAAGTTCACTGAGGGCGGCGAGGTCAGTGTCGAAGTGGCGCTGCTCACGGAGCCCGAAGGGGTTAGCGGCGATCGCCTGCGGGTGAGCGTCACCGACAACGGCATCGGCATTGCGCCGCAGATGCAGGCGAAGATTTTCGAGCGCTTCACCCAGGCCAGCGAGGAAGTGGCGCAGCGCTTTGGCGGTACCGGGTTGGGCCTGGCGATTTGCAAACACCTGGTGGAGCAAATGGGCGGCAGCATTGGAGTTACCAGTGAAGTCGCGCAGGGCAGTTGTTTCTGGTTCGAGCTGACGTTGCAGCCTGCTGCCGGTGTGACGGCGCAGGTGCCGATGGCGGTTGCCGGGCCGGCATTGAAGGTGCTGGTGGTCGAAGACGTGGCGCTCAATCGTGAAGTGGTCAAGGGCCTGCTGCAACGGGATGGCCATCAGGTGTGGCTGGCCGAGGAGGGCGAACAGGCGTTGGTGCAGTGCGCCGCGCAAACATTCGATCTGATTCTGCTGGATGTACATCTGCCGGGCATGAGCGGTGTGCAATTGTGCAAACAGATCCGCAGCCTCGACGGGCCGAACCGCACGGCACGCATTTTCGCCCTGACCGCCAGTGTGCAGCCGGCGCTAGTACGCGGTTATCTGGATACCGGTATGGATGGCGTGCTGTCCAAGCCACTGAAGCTGGACAATCTGCGCAAGGTGCTGAACGGGCAATTGATAACGCCAAAACCGGTGCAGGATGACGTCGCCATCGACTGGCCGCTGCTGCAAACCCACCGCAATCTGCTCGGCGAGCAGAAGGTGCAAGGGTTGCTGGCGGTGCTGCGCGATTCGATCGTCCAGCATCGCGAGGCATTGAGCGAAGCCATTGAAGCCGACGACTTCACTGAAATCGCGCACCTGGCCCACCGTTTGGCGGGAAGCTGCGACTCACTGGGCTTTCGTGCCTTGGCTGGCGTGCTGAGATCGGTGGAAGAAGCCGCGCTGATTAACGATCAATCGGCCATTGAGCAGTTGGCGCCTACGGTTCATGAGCACTGCAAGCACGCGCTACAGACGCTGGAACACCTGTTGCAGAGCTGACGTACAAGTTTGTTACGACTTTTCACAACTTCGATCTTTACGTTCAACTCGACCTTACATGGCTTTCCAATAATCGACGCAACCGCCGCAGCGCGGTCTTCGAAGCTTATTGGAGATAATAATAATGAATTGCCGTAAAGCTGATCCTTCCCCGCGCCGTGACGTCCTGTCATGCGCTGTCTGCCTCATCAACTGTTGAGGTGCCGGACATGAGTGAAAACATCGATCGCAAAGGCATCCAGCTCACCCGCGCCCTGAAGAGCCGGCACATTTTCATGCTGTCGCTGGGCGGCGTGATCGGTACCGGGCTGTTCATGGGCTCCGGTGTGATCATCAATCAGGGCGGTCCGGTGGGCGCGATTCTGGCGTACCTGGTCGCCGGATTCCTGATGTACCTGGTGATGGTCTGCCTCGGTGAACTGTCGGTGCAGATGCCGGTATCCGGCTCGTTCCAGACCCACGCCACCCAATACATCGGGCCAGCCACCGGTTTCATGATCGGCTGGGTCTACTGGATGAGCTGGGCGACCACCGTCGGCCTGGAGTTCACCGCTGCCGGCATGCTGATGACCCGCTGGTTTCCGGAGGTGCCGATCTGGTATTGGTCGGCGCTGTTCGTGGTGGTGCTGTTCGGCATCAATGCCATGGCGACCCGTGCGTTCGGTGAAGCGGAGTACTGGTTTTCCGGGATCAAGGTCGCGGCGATTCTTGGTTTTATCGTGGTTGGCGTGCTGGTGATCTTCGGCGCGATACCGCTGAGCAGCGGAGCGCCCGCGCCAATGGCGACCAACCTGATTGGCGATTCGTTGTTTCCCAACGGTTTGTCCGCCGTGTTCGCGGTGATGATGACCGTGGTCTACGCCTTCCAGGGTTGCGAGATCATGGGCGTGGCTGCCGGTGAAACCGATCAGCCGGAAAAGAGCATTCCCCGTGCCGTGCGCAACGTGGTATTCCGCGTGCTGATCTTCTACGTGCTGGCGATCATCGTGCTGTCGGCCATCGTGCCGTGGCAGCAGGCGGGGCTGATGGAAAGTCCGTTCGTGCAGGTGTTCGACATGGTTGGCATTCCGTACGCCGCTGACCTGATGAACTTCGTGATCCTCACAGCGATCCTGTCGGTGGGCAACTCCGGGCTGTACGCGTCGACGCGCATTCTGTGGGCGATGTCGAAAACCGGTATGGCGCCGAAAAGCCTGTCGCCGCTGAGCAAGCGCGGCGTGCCGCTGCGAGCGTTGAGCATCACCCTGTGCTTTGCGTTGGTGTCGTTGATGACCAGTTTTGTCGCGGCGGACACCTTGTTCATGGTGCTGATGGCGGTGAGCGGCATGTCCGGCACCGTGACCTGGATCGTCATCGCCCTGGCGCAATACAAGTTCCGCAAGGCGTACCTGCGTGACGGCGGCAAACTCAGCGACCTGAAATACCGCGCGCCGTGGTTCCCGGTATTGCCGCTGATGTGCATCACGCTGTGCTGCTCGCTGTTCGTGTTCCTGGCCCTGGATGAAACCCAGCGTCCGTCGCTGTATTGGGGTTTTGGATTTATTGCGCTGTGCTATGGCGCGTACTTCCTGATTCATCGCAAGCGTCAGGGCGTGTTGGCACCGAGCTTGCCGACTGTTTAATTCCTTCAATCCAACACATTCCCTGTGGGAGCGAGCTTGCTCGCGATGGCGGCATCAGGTTCAACATCACTGTTGACTGGTCTACCGCTATCGCGAGCAAGCTCGCTCCCACAGGGGTTTACGGTGTTCGGTAAATTTGCGACCGGCCTCCTGTCGTCAGTTGTTCGAAGTTGTAACAGCGCAAACGGCTTATGCTCACGCATCTATAAAAAATACAATAAAACCAATGTGTTACAGATTCTTTTGGCTTGTTACAGCCCATTTCCCCGCCGATTGCCGCCTTACTGAACACTCGTTTAGTATGACCTCAAGTCGCATCACCTCAGACCAATCACAATAATTCGAGGATTCGCATGACTACTCATGATTCGTTGCTCAGTCAGGTCGAAGCAGGCGTTGCCTGGATCACGCTCAATCGCACCGCCCAGCGCAATGCGCTGGACATCCCGACGCTGAAAAACCTGCATGCCTTGCTCGATACCTTCAATTCCGATCCTGCCGTGCGCGTCGTCGTGTTGACCGGCAGCGGTCGCAGCTTCTGTGCCGGCGCCGACCTCGATGAGTGGGCCGACGCCGAAGCCCGGGGCGCGCTGGAAACCTACGGCTGGACCGAAACCGCCCACGCCCTGATGACCCGCCTGCACAGCCTGGAAAAACCGACCATCGCCGCCATCAACGGCACCGCCGTCGGCGCCGGGATGGACCTGACCCTGTGCTGCGACCTGCGCATCGCCGGGCAATCGGCACGCTTCAAGGCCGGCTACACCAGCATGGCGTACTCGCCGGACGCCGGCGCCAGTTGGCACTTGCCGCGCCTGATCGGCAGCGAACAGGCCAAGCGTCTGCTGTTCCTGGACGAATTGTGGGGCGCCGACCGTGCCCTCGACGCCGGTCTGGTCGGCGATGTCTGTGCCGACGATCAA
>RCUQ01000917.1_pt1 | contig 12093 bp, 13 predicted proteins | sample 2166351 | NCBI WGS metagenome assembly RCUQ01 (sample SAMN09932597, study PRJNA488358) | compost metagenome | feature: garden; material: soil; isolation source: compost soil in acetonitrile-enriched culture | place: Germany: Experimental Botanical Garden Goettingen | collected 2016-01-27
TGGTCACCCGCAGCCGCTTGTCGTAGACCGGGAACTGCAGGACCAGGAAGAGGTAATCGTCGTACTCGTCGAGCTTCGGCCGTTGCCCGCGGCTCGTCAGGTCGTCGAAATCCAGCGGGTGGAACGGGAAGTTCGCCTCGAGGTATTCGAGGTCCGCCGCGGTGGCCTGAGGGATGTCGAGCCAGCGCAGGCCTTGATATTGAATCTCACGAATCGCCATAACCTAGACCCCTCGACGGGTTTTGGGATCCAGCAAGTCCCGAAGGCCGTCGCCCAGGAGGTTGAAGCCCAGGACGACGAGCATGATGGCGAGTCCTGGGAAGGTGACGGTCCACGGCGCGGAGCGAATGAAAGCTCTGGCGTTGTTCAGCATGGTTCCCCATTCCGGAATGGGGGGCTGGGCGCCGAGTCCCAGGAAGGAGAGGCCGGCCGTCTCGAGGATGGCGGTGGCGATGCCGAGGGTGGCTTGGACCATGAGGGGGGTGAGGCAGTTGGGGAGGACGTGTCGAAAGACGATGGCGACGTGGGACGCTCCCGAGGCATGGGCGGCTTCCACGAACTCCTGGGATTTGACGCCGAGGACCGAGGCCCGGATCAGGCGGGCGTAAACGGGGACGTTGACGAGGCCGATGGCGATCATGGCGTTGGTGAGGCTGGGGCCCATGATGGCCACGATCAAAATGGCCAGAAGGATGCCGGGGAAGGCCATCATGACGTCGATCACCCGCATGACCGTCTCGTCCACCCACTTTCCGGCGTACCCCGCGAGTGTGCCCAGGGCGGTGCCGAGGATGAGGGCGATCGCCACCGAGATCAAGCCGACTTGCAGGGAGATCCAGGCTCCTGCGACGATCCGCAAGCCGAGGTCGCGGCCGAGGTCGTCGGTGCCCAGGGGGTGGGCGAGGCTGGGCGGGAGGAGCCGCTCAGAGAGGTTTTGAGCGGTGGGATCGTAGGGCATGAGCTGTCCGACGAGGGCCACGAGCAGGAAGATCGCGACGATGACCGCCCCCCAGACCGCCGAGCGGTTGCGGAGGAAGCGGCGGGCCCAGAGTTTCCAGCCTTCGGGCGGGGCTTCGGGAAGTTTGGCTTTCGGCACGATCTTGGTCGCCATCTAGCGCAGCCTCGGATCCATGCGGGTGTACAGGAGGTCGGTGGCCAGGTTGACCAGCACGAAGCAGCTGGCGAAGATCAGCACGCAGCCCTGGAGCACCGGGAAATCCCGCGAGAAGATCGATTGTACCGCCAGCGAGCCGATCCCGGGCCAGCTGAAGATGGTCTCGGTGATGACCGCTCCGGAGAGCAGGTAGCCGAGCTGGAGGCCGGCCACGGTGACGATGGGGATGGCGGCGTTCTTCAGGGCGTGGCCCCAGACGACGGCGCGTTCGCCGAGGCCTTTGGCGCGGGCGGTCCGGACGTAGTCGGCGCCGAGCACTTCCAGCATGGCCGCGCGGGTCATGCGGGCGATGATGGCCATGGGGACGGTGGCGAGCGTCAGGGCCGGCAAAATCAGGTGCAGGATGGCCGAGCGGAAGGCGAACAGATCCCCCCGCAACAGGGAATCGATCAGGTAGAGTCCCGTGATTGGCGTGATGTCGAGCGCGAGATCGAGTCTCCCCGACAAGGGGAGCACCCTGAGCTGGGCCGAGAACAAGAGCATCAGGACCAATCCAAGCCAGAAGATCGGCATGGAGACGCCGACGAGCGCTCCCGAGGTACTCAGGACGTCGATCCACGAGTTCTTGCGGGCAGCGGCGAGGATGCCCAGGGGGATACCGATGGCGAGGGCGAGCGTCAGGGCTGCGACGCCCAGCTCGACGGTGGCGGGGAAGCGCTGTCCGATCTCATGCGTCACGGGAGAGCCGGTCACGATGGACTTGCCGAGGTCCCCTTGGGCCATGCGCGAGACGGTGACGCCGAATTGGACCGGCAAGGGTTTGTCGAGGCCGAGGTCGTGGCGGACTCGGGCGATCGCCTCCGGGCTCGCCCGCTCCCCGAGCATCACCTGAGCCGGGTCCCCGGGGATCAGCCGTACGGCGCCGAAGACGATCAAAGTGACGCCGAAGAGGATCGGCACGAGCAGGAGCAGGCGGCGGAGCAGCGTCGCGATCATGAGGCCTCCTCGCTAGTCGTTGGCCGACGGGGCGAGCCACGTCCGGTCGAACTGGGCCTTGCCCGTGGGGTGAAGCGTGAAGCCGCGCACGTTGGCTCGGGCGGCCGCCATCTGCTTGGCGTGGAAGAGGGGCACCCATGGCGCATCCCGGTGGATGGCGACCTGCGCCTCTTCGTAGAGCCGGGTACGCTCGGCGGGATCCGAGACCCTTCGGGCCTTCAGGAGCAGGCGATGGGCTTCCTGCCCTCGGTAGAAGGCGTAGTTGGTGGAGCCACCCTTGCGGGCGTTGCTGGCGTCCAGCAGGTTGAAGAGGAAGTTGTCGGGGTCGCCGTTGTCGCCAATCCAGCCGATCAGGGCCGCATGGTGGTCGCCCTTGCCGAGCTTGTCGAGGTAGGTTCCCCATTCATAGGTGGTGATCTTCACCTTGACGCCGATCTTGGCGAGATCGGACTGGATGGCTTCGGCCACCCGCTGGCCTTGGGGCATGTAGGGGCGGACCACGGGCAGGGCCCAGAGCTCCATCTCGAAGCCCTGCGGGTAGCCGGCTTCGGTCAAGAGGCGTTTGGCCTCGGCGGGGTCATAGGCGTAGTCCCGGATGGCGTCGTTGTAGCCCCAGAGGGTGGGCGGCATGGGGTTCTTGGCGGCTTCTCCCAGGCGGCCGTCGGCGAAGAAGGCCTTGATGAGCGCCGGCTTGTTGATCGCATGGTTGAGGGCCTGGCGGACCTTGCTCCGGTCGAAGGGCGCGCGCTCGTTGTTCATCGCGAGGTAGCCGATGTTCATGCCCGCCTCTTGGAAGAACTGAAGCTCGGGATTCGTCTCGACCCGGGCGGTATCGTCCGGGTTGAGGCCGTTCATGGCCTGGATGGCGCCCACTTCCAGTTCGAGGAGGCGCACGGCGTTCTCGGGGACCGGCTTGAAGATCAGCTTGTCCAGGTAGGGGCGGCCGTCCCAGTAGTTTTCGTTGGCGACCAGCACGATCTTCTGGTTGGGCTCCCATTTCACGAAGCGGAAGGGACCCGTGCCGACCGGATGGCGCGCGACGTCGGCGCCGTACTTGGCGAGCGAGGCCGGCGAGACGAGGCCCATCGAGAACATCGCGAGGTTGCTGAGGAAAGTGGCGTCGTTCTCTTTGAGCGTGATGCGGATGGTCAGCGGGTCCACGACCGTGACGGCGTCCACCACCGGCTCGAAGAAGCTTTGCCAGAACTCGAATTGCTGGCCTTCGAGCGGCTGGCGCTGGCGGTCGAAGTTGATCTTGACGGCCTCGGCGTCGAAGGGCGTGTCGTCGTGGAACTTGACGCCTGGCCTCAGGTGAAAGGTATAACTCTTGCCGTCGGGAGCGACCTCCCAGGAGGTGGCAAGCCCAGGCTCGAGGGCCGTTGAGCTTTCCTGGAAGTGCAGGAGCTTGTCGAAGAGGTTCTCGGTCACGATCGAGGATTCGCCGTCGGTGGTATCGGCGGGATCCAGGCGCGTGGCATCGCGTCCCTTGCCGAAGATCAGGGTTCCCCCGTAGACCGGTTGGCCTTCCGCGGCGTGGGCGGCTGAGGACGGGGAGTCTGGCTTCGGCTTGGGAGGAGCGGAGCAGGACGCCACAAGGACTGCCCCCAGAACGGAGGCAGCGAGCGCGTGGAAGCGAGGCATCAAATGCGCTCTAGCTCAGGAAGTCCAGGGCCTGCAGCTTGCGCAGCCGCATGACGACCGAAGCGGCATGGTCCTGGGCCGGATCCACGCGATCGCCGAACTCTCCGAAGAGCGTCTTGCCAATCTCATGGACGCTTCTCGAGCCGTCCGACAGTTCCCAGACCCGGCCGCTGACGGCGTCGAGGCGGTGGCTGCGGGCGCCCAGGAAGCGGGTGAGGCCGGAGGCGGCGATCTTGAGGGTGATGGAGCCGTCGTCATGACGCTCCCACTCGGCATCGTCGCGGCGCTTCGGCCGCTGAAGCAGTAAGTTTTGGGTGGCGTTGAGGAACAACGGCATCGTGCGTGCTCGCGTCACGGCAACCTCCTGATGGGAATGTGGCACCCAGGATGGTGCGGTTTCGTTCGAGGGTTCTATTCTAGCATTCCACTGAAAATCCCGACTACCCCAGCCCCCGAACGAACCCCCTTGCGCTAGGCTCCCTGTGGCTTTAGCTCAGGAGACCAGCCGCTTCGGGATCGAGAAGCAGTTCCGCGTCGGGGTGCACCTGAAGGACGGACGCGGGGCATTGGGGATCCACCCAAGCCCCCGCCGTCTGGGCGATCGCTTGGGCCTTGGAGGCGCCAGTGGCGGCGAGCACGACCTTTTGGGCCTGGCAGATGGTGCCAACCCCCATGGTGAGCCCTTGCTTGACGTGCTGGATGCTGGCCGGCATGCCTTGGCGGGTCATTTCCGCGAGCGTGGCGACGTGGGTCCTGACCGTCAGCCGATCGGCCGGCTCATTGAAGGCGATATGGCCGTTGCGGCCGATGCCCAGGAAGGCGATGTCGAGGCCGCCGTCGGCGATCATGGCTTCGTAGCGTGCCGTTTCGGCCTCCGGATCGGCGGCGTCGCCGCGCGGAATCTGGAACGCTCCTTCCGGCAAGTCGATGCGCGAGAGCAGGGCCTCGGCGAAGAAGGTGGCGAAGGATTCGGGATGCTCGGGGGGCAGGCCCCGGTACTCGTCGAGCGCGAAGAGGCGGGTTCCCGCGAAGGAAATCGTCCCGGCTTCGACCCAGTCACCCAGGATGGCGTAGGCGCGACGCGGAGTTTCGCCGCTGGGAATGGCCAAACGCGCACCGGGCTTGAGGGCTTGGGCGATCGTCCGGGCCAGTTCGAGGCTCACGGCCTCTGAGGAAGGTAGGCATCGTATCAGCATGGCGTCTATTGTACGCTAGCGACGCCCCTTTGGTTCTAAATCATTGTATCGTCGGACGTCCAGGCTGGCAGCGAGAACGAGAACGTGCTGCCCTCCCCCAGCGTGCTTTCGGCCCAGACGCGCCCCCCGTGCAGTTCGACGAGACTTTTCACCAGGGAGAGCCCGAGTCCCATGCCGCCGAACTGCCGCGTGGCCGAGGGATCGGCTTGGTAGAACGAGGTGAAGAGCATCTTCAGCTTGTCCGGAGCGAGCCCGATCCCGGTGTCGTGGACGTCCACCACGACGGCCTCGGGGTTCGCCTCGCGCTCCTCCGGGCGGCCCTCCCTCTTGAGCCATTCCTCGCCATGCTTCATGCACGCGTGGATGGTGATCTCCCCGCCGGGAGGGGTGAACTTCACGGCGTTGGAGAGCAGGTTCGCCACGATCTGGTAGACGTGGTTGGGGTCCCCGCGCACGAGCGGCAGGTCGGGCTCGACGTTCAGGGAGATGCTCAGGGGCTTGGCGGTGGCGACGTCGAGTTGCTGCTCGCAAGCGGGTTGAAGGATCAAGCGTAGATCGAGCGGCTGGATGTCCAAAGAGAGCTTGCCCGCCGTGATCTGGCTCATGTCGAGCATGGTGTTGATCACCTCCCTCAGGCGGTAGCCGTCGGCCAGCAGCCGCTGCAGGAGCTCATGCTGCTCGGCGCTCAGCCTCCCCGTCAGCTCTTCCTCGAGGATCTCGCCGTAGCCGAGGATGCCCGAAAGCGGCGTGCGAAGCTCGTGGGTGACATTGGCGAGCAGGTTGCGCCGGACCATGTCCAGATCTTTCAACTGACGGCTGGCCTCTTCGAGCTCGTGCGAGCGCGTGGCCAGACAATTCCAGGTCTCGAGGGCCCGCTGCTGCAAAAGCCCGTGGACCAACTCGTCCAGCACCCAGATTCCCTCGTCCTCGCCCTGGACTCCGACCTCTCGGTAGGCATCGCGAACCTCCCGGGGCAAGCTGAAGCAGAGCGCGAGGAGGTGCGGATAGTCGATGCCGTTGTGCTGAAGGGTTTCGAGGCTTTGGCTGAGCCGGAGCATGTCCTGCGGAGTCGCCTCGTCCTGCATCTGCCGGATCCAGATCTCGAGCAAATCGGAAAGAAAGGTCTGGGCGACCGCCACGAAGTGAGTTTCGCTCAAAGGCGCAGGAAGCTTGATCCAGCGCATGCAGCGGCGGACGACGTCGGGAGCGAACGTGGCGTAGGTCTCGACCAGCGTGATCCTCATAGCGCCTTCCTTGTCGCTCCTAATTTCTAGAGCGAGCCTCTTGCTGCCCGCAGTCTACCACGATGCCCCTTCGCCCAGTAGAGGCGAAGGGGCATCGTGAACCCTCAAGCGGAGTGCAGCCTCAGGCCGTGTGTAGGTCGAGACTGCCTTCCAGACTCGACCCCGTGGGGAAGCCTCAGCGTGTATGGAGGTCGAGGCTGATGTCCAGGCTTCCGGCGCTGTGCGTCAGCGCTCCGACCGAGATGAAGTCCACTCCGGTCTCGGCGACGCGCCGGATGGTGGCCAGCGTGATGCCTCCCGAGGCCTCCGTCAGCGCCTTTCCATCGATCAACGCGACTGCCTCGCGCATCGTCTCGGGGGTCATGTTGTCCAGCATGATGATGTCGGCCCCCGCCGCGAGCGCTTCGCGGACCATGTCCAGCGACTCGGTCTCCACCTCGATCCGCGTCGTCATCGGGGCACCCGCGCGGGCCCGCCGGACGGCCTCGGCGATCGACCCGGCGATCTCGATGTGGTTATCCTTGATCATGATGGCGTCCGCGAGGCCGTAGCGGTGGTTGCGCCCACCCCCGACGCGCACGGCGTACTTCTCGAGCAAGCGCAGGCCCGGCGTCGTCTTGCGGGTGTCCAGTAGCTGCGTGCGGGTCCCCTCCAGCGCATCGGCGTAGGTCCGCGCCAGCGTCGCGGTCGCGGACATGCGCTGAAGCAGGTTCAATGCCACTCGCTCGGCCATCAGCAAGGAACGCGCAGACCCCGTGGCCTCGGCGGCAATCGTCCCCTTGGCCAGGCGATCGCCGTCCTGGGCTTTCAGCGTGAACGTCAGCTCCGGATCGACCAGCTCGAAGATCCGCGCGACCACTGGAAGCCCCGCCGCGACCCCGTCCTGCTTGAACAGGAACTCGGCCCGCCCCTGGGCATCCGGAGGCACGATCAGCGTGCTGGTCAGATCCCCCCAGGCCCAGTCCTCTCGCAGTGCATGCTCGAGAATCGGATCGAGCGTCAGCGGGTGGAGGCCGGCGTGAGCGAGGTGCGTGCTTGAATGAAGTGCTTTCGGCATGATTCGTCCATTTCGGGGTAATCGGTGCGGGCGTGGACGCCGCGGCTCTCCTTGCGCCAGAGCGCGGCTTCGGTGATGAGACGGGCGGCCGTCACGAGGTTGCGAAGCTCCCAGAACTCCCGGGGCGCCCCCTCCGGGGGAGCCGACGCGAGCACGTCTTGCCAGGCTTTGATCCGGGTCAAGGCCTCTTGAAGTCCTTCTTCCCGGCGAAGCAAGCCCACGTGCTCCCACATCTCGGCCTGCAGTTCGGCGCGCATGGCCGCCAGCGACCCCCCGTCACCCGATGGCGGGACGTCTGCGGCATGCGAGGGTGCTTCGAGAGGTTCCACTGCGACTGTCGCCGCGGTTTCGGCGATCGCCTCGGCGACCCGGCGGCCGAAGACGGCTGCTTCCATCAGGGAGTTGCTCGCCAGGCGGTTGGCGCCGTGTAGCCCCGTCGCCGCGGCTTCGCCCGCCGCGTAAAGGCCGGGAATCGACGTCCGGCCCCAGAGGTCGGTTCGGACGCCACCGATGAAGTAATGCGCTGCCGGAGCCACCGGGATCATGTCCTGGGGCAGTTTGAAGCCGTTATCCCGGCAGAAGACCACGATGTTCGGGAAGCGCGAGGCGACCAGCTCCGGGCTCAGATGGCGCAGATCCAGCCAGACGAAGTCCCGGCCGTCCTTGGCCATCTCCGCGGCGATCGCCCGCGCCACCACGTCGCGCGGAGCCAGCTCCTTGCGCGCGTCGTAGCGTTCCATGAAGGCCTCGCCCTTCGCGTTGCGCAAAAGGGCCCCCTCACCCCGAAGCGCCTCCGAGATCAGGTGCGTCCGCACCCCGGGATGCGTGAATGCCGTCGGGTGGAACTGCATGAACTCCATATCGGCCAGCTCCGCGCCCACGCGCCAGGCCAAGCCCACCGCATCTCCCGTGGCCGTCGGAGGGTTCGTGGTGTGCCGATAGACCTGACCCACCCCCCCGGCCGCCAGCACGGTCGCCTCGGCCGAAACGAACTGCATCCGATCCTCGGCGTCCATCACCCAGGCCCCGCGGCAGCGGCCGTCTACCACCAGGTCCACCACGAAGTGATGCTCGCGAACCGCGATCTTCGGGTGCCGGCTCACCTTTTCGGCGAGCGCCCGCTCGATCTCCAGGCCCGTGGCATCCCCCAGCGCATGCACGACCCTCCGCCGGGAATGCGCGGCCTCCAGCGTGACGGCCAACTGTCCGTCCCGCTCGCGATCGAAGCGGACGCCGGCCTCCACCAAGGCACGCAGTTGGGCTGGGCCTTCTTCGGTCAGGATCCTCACGGCTTCCGGGTCGCAGAGACCGGCTCCGGCCGTGATCGTATCTTGGGCGTGCAAAGCAGGGGTGTCGTCCGGCGTGATCGCCGCAGCGATGCCGCCTTGGGCGTAGCGGGTATTGGAATCCATCAGATTCTGCTTGGTGACCAGGGTGACGTCCAGGTCGCGATCGGCGAGCGAAAGCGCGGTCCAGAGCCCGGTCAGGCCGCTCCCGATGACGAGTACGGATCGCAAGCGACCGCCCTCCTTCCGTGTGTGCCGCTAGGCCCTTATTAAGGCCGTGTTAAGGGTTGAATTATAACACGCCTTGGGTTACAAGAAGGTAAGGAGCCCTTGAGGGCCGGAAGGGGGACCATGACCACTGGGACGCTGTCTGCGATCGCCTTCGAACCCATCGAATGTGAGTATTTCGACAAGGAAAACCTTGGCTGGGCCAAGGCCTACATCGCCAAGAACCAGCAACGCCTCGACGAAGGCGGAGAAGAACTGGCCCCGGAGATGCGCCGCTTCGTGGAAACCGAGATTGCGGCCTACCAGGAGCTCATCGATCGCTTTTCGAAGTAAGATTCACCTAAAGGTTCAGGGGAAGGCCGTCACGGCCTTCCCCTGAACCTTTAGGTCTTGTGATACGCCGACACGAAGCGGCTCAAGAGCCGGGCAAACGCCTTGCGATCCGCGGCGCTCCAGTCCCGCATGGCGTCTTCGAAGGCTTGCTGGCGCATGCGGTGGGCCGCTTCGGCGAGGGCCGCCCCCTCGTCGGTGAGCTCCAGGACGATCCGGCGCCCATCATGCTGGGAGGCCTGACGGCGCACGTAACCCGCCTCGATCGCCGCACTGACCACCCGGCTGCCGCGCGACGGATCGATTCCCAATCGTTCGGCCACCTCTCCGACCGTCACTCCGCTCTCGGGCGTGTCGGAACTCTGCTCAACGGCATCAACGACGGCGACGAGCGACATGTCGAGGGGCTTCCCATGCTCCGTGACCATTCGCTTCCCGAGCGTGCGGCGGCTCATGCTGCGGCGCAGGGCGATCATCGCCCGCTCGATCTCGGCCAGGCAGGGATCCTCCGCGTGGGGAGGGGGGCTCGCGTACGTCGGTTCCGAAGACTTCATGCCCCCACTATACCGCTTGACGTGAGGGTTGGGCATATCTATGCTAGAAGCATATTATTGACTTTAGCATAAATAGGAGGGGCGATGCTCGTCGGGTTATTGGCCGTGCACTGGCTTCACATCGTGGCGGCGATCATTTGGGTGGGAGCTCAGATCTATTCGGCGCTCGTGCTTTGGCCGACGCTCTTGCGACGCCCTGCCGGGGAGGCACGAGGGCTTTACGAGGCGATGGCCGTGCCGGCCATGCGCCTCATGGGGCCGGCGGGCATGGTCTTGCTGATCACCGGGATCTTGCGTGGGACCTGGCTGGGGCCGGTCCGGTCGTTCGAATTCCTGATCGCCACGCCTTATGGGCTTACCTTCTTGACGTCCATCGGGCTGGTCGTGCTGTTGATGGCCATCGGCGGCGGGCCCCCGGCTCGTCTCCACGAGCGTATCTGGGACGGGGGAGTTGTGCGTGAGGGAGCAGCCGCCTACCTCACGCGCAAGAGCGCCCTCTCTCTGGCGCTGCTGGGGGGCATTTTGGTTTGCATGGTGTTGATGCGCTTCGGGCTCTAGGGGGCGGAGATCAGTCGAGGAAAGCCGCGAAGACGTCGTTCGAGAGCATGATGCCGCGCGGGGTCAGCAGCAGGCGATCGCCCCGATCCTCCAAGAGACCGTCCGAGACCAGCTGTTGGACGGTCTTGCCGTAGCGGTCCTCGACCGTTTCCCCGAAGCGCTCCGCGTAACGGGCCTTGACCAGCCCTTCTCGCGTCATGCGAAGCCCGAGGAAGACCGTCTCCTCGCGGATCTCCTGCTCGTTCATGGGCTCGGAGGGCAACTCGGGCAAGGGGTTGCGGATGTAATCCATGATGCCGCGGCCATGTGCGAAGCGCCGATTCAGCCAGTACGAATGCGCTCCGGTTCCCAGCCCGATGAAGGGGGCGTTGATCCAGTAGCGCGTGTTATGGCGCGATTCGAAGCCCGGTTGGGTCCAGCTGGAGATCTCGTACTGCGTGAAGCCCGCCGAGGTCATCCGGGCCTCCAGGGTTTCGGCCATGGCGATCTCGAGGTCCTCGTCGACGAGCGCGAGCTTCCCCTTGCGGTGCCAGGCCCCAAAGACGGTCTGCTCCTCGAGGATCAGGCTGTAGATCGAGAAATGCTTGGGTTCCAGGGCGAGGGCCTGGGTGATGCTCGCTTCCCAGGCGGCCATGGTCTGGCCAGGCAGGGCGTACATGAGATCGAGGCTGAGGTTCTGGATGCCGGCTTCCCGGATGGCCTCCAGGGTGCGTGGGACGTCCTCGGGGGCGTGGTCGCGGCCGATTCGCTTCAGCAACTCGGCATCGAAGGTCTGGACGCCCAGGCTCATGCGGTGGATGCCCCAGTCATGGGCAGTCTTCCAGAGCTCGGGGCTGCCGGTGCCGGGGTTGACCTCCATGGTCGTCTCCGCGCCGGGGAGGACGCGAAGGTGGCGGTGGAGAGCCGCCATGATCGCGTCGAGCTGGCGGGGGCTGAGGACCGAGGGGGTGCCCCCGCCGAAGTAGATCGTCTCGGCCTCGAGGCCGGCGTAGGCCTCGATCTCGCGCGTGAGGGCGTCCACATAGTCGTCGATGTGCTTATCCTGCCCCGCGTAGCAGGCGAAATCGCAGTAGTAGCACTTCTTCACGCAGAAGGGGATGTGCAGGTACACGCCTACGCGCCGGTCTTCCGGGGCGAGCGTCTCCATCGCGGCGGGCAAGGTCAAGGTCGCAGTCATGCCCTCAGTATAGCGCCTGCGGCGGTTTCGTAAGGCTGCGAAGCAGGCCTGAAGAAACGTCCGGCTCGTAAATCGAAGCGTTCAGGCGCGTTGGCTGCGGGACCGGCGCCATTCGGGGGCGAGGATCCCCATGGCGAGGAAATCATGGAAGCTTCCCGCGAAGAAGCGATGGTCGCGGAGCGTGCCTTCGGTCTGGAAGCCGATGCGGTCGTAGCAGGCGATCGCCCGCTGGTTCGTGCTAAGCACGTAGAGCCTGACCTTGTGGAGGCCCAGGTCGTCGAAGAGGTAGCTGAGCAGGGTTTCGAGGGCGTCCTGGCCGTAGCCTTTGCCCCGGGTCTCGGCATCCCCCAGGTAGAGGCCGACGGTGGTCTGGCGATCGGTGGGATCGAAGGCCCCGTACCAGGTTGTCCCGATCAGACGCTCGTCCTCGTCGAGGATGGCGAAGGTGCGCCCTTCTTGGGTCAGTTTTTCCCCTTCGGCATCGAACCAGGCCTCCAGCTCCAGGCGGCTCGACAACTTTTGCCGCGAGCCGATATGGAGCCAGAGCTCGGGCATGTTCCACCAGCGGTGAAGATCGTCGAGGTCGTCCTCGGCGAGAGCGCGAATTCGGGTGCGTTTTCCTTGCAGCATGAGGGGCCTCACTGGGAAGGCTCCGGGGAGAACCCCCGGAGCGGCTTTGCAAAACAAAGCCGGGGGAGGTCCTCCCCCGGCG
>RCUQ01000929.1_pt1 | contig 12037 bp, 3 predicted proteins | sample 2166351 | NCBI WGS metagenome assembly RCUQ01 (sample SAMN09932597, study PRJNA488358) | compost metagenome | feature: garden; material: soil; isolation source: compost soil in acetonitrile-enriched culture | place: Germany: Experimental Botanical Garden Goettingen | collected 2016-01-27
CGGGGAGATGATTGCCGGAATCGTGATGGGACCTTCCTTGATTGGGATGTACTTTCCAGAATTTTCACAAACGCTTTTTCCAGCCCAATCGCTGGGCAACCTGCAATTTTTGAGTCAGATAGGCTTGATACTTTTCATGTATATTGTAGGGATGGAGATCGATATGAAAATACTTCGTAACAAAGCGCACGATGCTGTAGTGATTAGCCATGCCAGTATCATCATTCCATTTGCGATGGGAATGGGATTAGCCTATTTTATTTATGAAGAATTCGCTCCTGCTAACGTGCAGTTTACCTCTTTCGGACTTTTTGCGGGAATCGCCATGAGTATCACCGCTTTTCCGGTCTTGGCCAGAATAGTTCAAGAACGTGGCATCCACAAGACTAAATTAGGTACTATAGTTATTACCTGTGCGGCTGCCGATGATATTACGGCTTGGTGCATCCTAGCGGCCGTAATCGCCATCGTAAAAGCAGGTTCTTTAGGAAGCGCTCTCTATACGATTCTTTTGGCTTTAGGCTATGTGTTTTTAATGCTGAAGATTGTCCGCCCTTTCCTAAAACGAATCGGCGACCTATATGCTACCAAAGACAAGCTGGCAAAGCCTATCGTAGCTATCTTTTTCCTAACGTTGGTCATTTCGTCTTATATTACCGAAGTCATTGGTATCCACGCGCTTTTTGGAGCTTTTATTGCAGGAGCCATTATGCCCGAAAACGTGCGTTTCAGGAATCTTTTTATAGAAAAAGTAGAAGATGTCGCTTTAGTATTATTGTTGCCACTTTTCTTCGTATTTACAGGATTGCGTACACAGATCGGGCTTCTTGACGAGCCATATCTTTGGAAAATAGCAGCACTAATCTTTGCCGTGGCCGTAGTCGGAAAATTTGTGAGTAGTGCGTTAGCTGCCAAATTTGTAGGACAGAATTGGAAAGACAGCCTTTCTATCGGAGCGTTGATGAATACGAGAGGATTAACAGAACTTGTAGCATTAAATATAGGCTATGACTTGGGCGTATTAAGCCCAGAGCTGTTTTCAATGTTTGTTATCATGGCACTTGCCACTACCTTCATGACAGGACCGACATTAGACCTCATTAATTGGCTTTTCAAATCAAAAAACACGACCGATGCAGCAGAAATTCAAAGCATGAGCAAATACAAGGTACTGCTGTCTTTTGACAAAGCCACATCTGGAAAATCATTATTAAAATTAGCCGACAGCTTGACAAGCAGGCATCAAGAACGTGCCGAGCTGACGGCCATGCACTTATTGCCCACGGAAGAACTACATCATTATGATACAGACAGCTATGAGCAGGAAAGCTTTAGGGAAATCATTGCAGCTTCCAATGAAATGGACAGGCACTTAACCACTATGTTCAAAGCCTCGTCTGATATCGATAACGAAATTGCTACTGTCGCCAACAAAGGAGAATATGATCTTTTGCTGATGGGCTTCGGCCAGTCAATTTTTAAAGGAACGCTACTTGGAAAAGTACTCGGATTTACCACAAGAATCATCAATCCAGAAAAATTGCTCAATACTGTTACAGGAAAAGACACGATTATCGAAAGTTCCCCTTTTGACGACGGTACGCAGCAGATTCTTTCGCGATGTAATATTCCGGTAGGAATCTTTATAGACAAGGACTTCAAGGCGGCCAAAAGTATCTTCATGCCGCTTTTTGATACCAAAGACAAATCGCTACTGTTCTTTGCGCAAGAATTTATAAAGAACACCAATTCCGAAGTTGTATTGCTGGATATTGCCGGAAAGATTAAAGGCGATTCGCAATTGCGCGAAAAAATCCGGATTGCTGAACATGCAGCACCTAGAAACCTGCTGTTGCAAAACGAAAGACCTGTAACAGCAGAATTTCTGCAAGGCCAAGACCTGATGATTATTAGCGATACGGGTTGGAAAACTTTAGTAGATTCCAAATACGACTGGATTACAGAAATTCCGTCGACACTGATTATTGCAAATCCAGAAGAATAAATAGTTATAGATTACAATCGAAAAAAGGGATAGCGAAAGCTGTTCCTTTTTTGTTGGAGAAAGGTAAGCTGCCGTACTCTGTACCTGCTCATGATTTTAGAATGTCAATTACATGCTTAAAAAGAGGTTGTTGTTGTTAAAAACTTATTTATTTTTTGTAATAAAAAATGTATTAAATTTATCTTAACTAATAACATATTAACAATCCCTAAATCTATTTTTATGAAAAAAAGCAACTATTATGCATTGCTGTTTTTGGTACTTATGGTCTTTTTTAATGGGTATTCTCAACAGGAACCCAAATTAGGAAAGGTGTACGACCGATTTGGTAAAGAACGCCTTCTTAAAGACCTGATGATCAATACTCCAGAATCTGGTGGCGAACTAAGAAGGTCGCCACAGCTGACCTGTTCTTCAACTTCGTATTTTAATTTGTATTTTGAAGAAGGCTCTGGAATGGAGAATACTTCTAATGCTACCCACAATGCCCGCAGAGCGGTAGTCTGCAAAGTATTTGAAGACCTATCTAACTTTATCAATTCTCCGCTTACCGCCAGCGGAAAAAAAGTTAACATCTGGGTCAAGAACATAGCTGGTTCTGGTGCTCCGGCAGGAACGTTAGGCATGGCATCTTCTTATTATATCGCACCTTACAACAGCAGTATCCCTACAGGAGGTATTTTAGATGGCGAGATGTGGAAAACGATACATCTAGGTGTCGATTCCTATACTAATACAGGAAATTCAAGTAATTTTTACCACGGCGAAATTGCTTTCAATTTTAACGACCCAGCTATTCAATGGCATACCGACCTGGCAACTAATGCACCAAGTACCTTATATGATTTATATACGGTCATGCTGCACGAAGTGACTCATGCTTTAGGTTTTAATAGTTTTATAGATCAAAACGGAGCTTCATTGACTGGCGCGGGCTATTATACTCGATATGACACTTTTTTAAGGACCAATACAAACCTGCCACTTCTCACTATGGGTAGTTGCAGTATGTATGATGTCACTTTTAATCCAGCTGTGCCACTTACGGTCTTAAGGCCGGGTTGTACCTTGCCTGATAATGTAAGCAGCGGATCGCTTAATACTACGCTCTGTAATAATGCCATAAAATATGTAGGTTCTTTTACGGTTCCGGTGTATACGCCGACCTGTTTTGAACCGGGTAGTAGCTTAAGCCACTTTGAAGACCAGTTATTTCCTAACTGTACAAGTCCTCATGGCAATGATTCTTATTTTGTAGTGAGCAACAGCATAGGGAAAGGCATTACCAAAAGATATCTGAAAACCGAAGAGCGAAGAACTTTATGCGATATAGGTTATAACGTAAAAAATGTCTACGGTTCAAGCACTACCAGCGGTGGTTTCTTCAATTATGGTGGAGTAGCCTGTAGCGGCATAACAGTTGCAGGAGTAAATGATGGAATAAATCCAGATGGTTCCTACACTTTTATGGGATCAATCGGTACTGTAGGAGCGACTAGTACTAATGTGGCTATATCGGGCATCTTATCTAATGATGTAAATGCTACAGGATTTGAATGCTTGCAAGACATTACTGCAGCGGCAACACTTTCTGGGACTGCCGGCACATCTGGCACAACGATTACTTTTACGACAGCTGTACCCGGCTTGCATTTATTGCGTTATGTACCAATAAACGGTACGCAGCGAGGTAACATCACCTATATACATGTATATATCCTGCCTCCTCCAAACCCTGGCAGCTGCAGCCCTGTGCCTACAGCTTGTAATTTGGTAATGAATGGCGATTTTGAGCAATATTCAGAATTGCCGAACCTTACTCGAGAAATAACAAAAGCTTGTGGATGGAATCATCCTAATCCAAACCAGCAATTTGCTCCTTCCTATTTTAATGCGCTTGTAGAGTATAGTCCTATTTATGGATCTACAGCAGATGTACCATGTAATATCTTTGGTTATCAGGAGTCCAACAACAATATCGGAAATGGTTATGCGAATATCGTTGTGAGTCAACATCATTTAGGAACGCAGCATCTGTATACGACTCTAAAGGCACCGCTACAGCCAAATACGACTTATCAGCTGAGTTTTGATGCCTCATTGGCTGATGGAGCCAGTTCTTTTGCTAGTAACCTGCAAGCTTATTTGTCAACGACCGAAATATTGCCTTTAAATCCAATGATGGAGCTAGATATTCCAAACCCTGCGAATCTGTTAACTTCGCCTACTGTAACAAGAAATACAAGCGGCTGGGATACCATTACATTTACTTTCACTACGACTACAGGCGGTGAGCAATATTTATATTTAGGAGTTTTAAATAACTCTCCAATTGTGCCTAATACACATGCGCCAGCTATACCAGGATGTAACTATTATGACTATGCAAATGAAGAAGTCACGCTTCCGCAGACTTTCCGCAGAAGCTATTATTTGGATAATGTAGTTTTAATTCCTACCGATGGATCTGAGCTAGAATTACCTACTAGTATCTGTACTACTCAAAGATTAAATGATTTGAGATTCTATTTATCAAATGTAGCAGAAAATGGAGTTTTCTCTGGGCATGGAGTTACTGTGTCTAATGGTATTTATTCTTTTAATCCTGCGGTGGCAGGCGTTGGAATCATAACTATCGGCTATACTTTTACTAATTCTACGGGTTGTCCGACTACTTTATACGATACTATCGAGGTAAAAACAACAGGTACGGGTATTATTGCTATAGACGCCATAAATGATAATTTTTCTGGCACCCCTATAAATGATACTACTGGAGGCATCACAGCCAGCATATATACAAATGATAAGTACAATGGCGTGCTTTCTACGCCTGTATCCTTGTCGGATGTTTCTATGGCATTAGTTGCGCCAGTTTCTATTCCTGGTGCGAGCATTACAGCTAACGGAGCAATCGCCGTTCCTGCAAATACTCCGGCAGGCACTTATACTTTGACTTATTCGTTAAGTGTTATCGGAAATTGTAGTGTTTCAGATACGGCTACTGTTACTATTGTCGTGGGCAATACGCCGCTTACCCCAAGTGTGAGAGCTAATAATTGGATTAGATATATCGAATTGCAGAGTACAGGCAAAATGATTATTACAGGTGCCTTTACAACCTATAACAATGTTCCAAAACCTAATATTGCCAGGCTAAATACGGATCTGACATTAGACCCAACTTTTAATTATACTGGAAATCTGAACTTGGCAGGAGCTTTGGCCGTACAGCCAAATGATAGGATAATTTATGTAACAACTTCTCCTGCCTTTGCTAGTACTACTTCTTGTGTCACACGACTGTTGCCAGATGGCAGCGTTGATCCTAGTTTTAATGTAGGAGGAGTAGGCACAGCAAGACATTCAACCCGTAGTAATAATATGGGGTATTCAGTTGCTATACAGCCAAACGGTAGAATTTTAGTAGGAGGTGATTTCTATTATTATAATGGGCAGCAGAGAGTAGGTATTGTTAGGCTTATGCCTGATGGAACTTTAGATCCTAGTTTTAATCCTATAGAATTGAATTCTTATTATAGAGCAGTTACTTACGATATACTAGTACAGCCTGATGGCAAAATTTTATTGCTAGGCACTTTCTCGCCAGCGGTTTCTCCTCCAGCAACAAAAAATATCATCCGATTAAATCCAAATGGTACCCTTGACAATGGTTTCTTGGCAGGAGATACTGGGGGCTCTGTAGATTATTTTGATTTGAATGTTTCAATATACGCACCTTTGACAAAAATGGCCTTACAGCCAAACGGTTATATTGTGGTAGTAGGAGGTTTTTCAAAATACAATGGAATCAATACTAAAAGCATTGTGCGCTTGCAACCTAATGGGCAAATTGATCCCAACTTTGTTACTAATGTGGGAGCGCAGAGAGGTATAAACGATGTACTAATCGAACCTGTTACCAACAAAATTATTATAGGAGGAGAGTTTACCACTTTTGCAGGAACTGCTGTCAAAAAGATGATTCGACTTACCACTACAGGAACGTTAGATTCATCGTTTAGTATTGGCTCTGGTACGACAGATTTGCCGGTATCTGCTGAGTGCCCTTTCTGCAGTAATTATGTCAAGGCATTAAAACGCCAGCCTGATGGCAAAATAATTGTTGGAGGTAGCTTCAAGACGTTTAACGGACAAACTGCTGGAAATATTACTAGGATTATCGGTAATGCAGGTTTCCAATCCAGAGGCGGCAGCGAGACTTTTATAAGCGAGCCTGAAATTGACATCAACCAAGGCCTTAGCAATATAAAAGTATATCCTAATCCGAGCCGCGACATTTTTAATATCGACTTAAGTCAAGAAAGCGTGTCATACAATTCGGTCGCTATTTACAATCTTTTAGGCGCAAAAATATATACTGCAACCCTGACTCCGAAAGAGAATAATACCATCGATCTTTCGCACCTGTCAGCAGGATATTATATGGCAAAATTAGAAAACGGTTCGCACACTGCGACCCTAAAACTAATCAAAAATTGATAAATATTAATTGATATTAAAACTATCATAAAGATAACATAGCTAGTTATTTATCTAAAAATAAAATCTCAAGGGGCTTTCTCTTGAGATTTTTTTTGTGACTTATGAACTTGGATTGTCGCAAATTGAAAGTAAAAATTATAAGAAAATAATGTGCGAAGCCACGTAAATAAAGGACTTTTAAAAGTATTCTTTTTCTTATTAAAAAAATATTAATAAATGTTAATTTTCGTTAACTTAGCTACCCTAAATCCAATCGTATGAAAAAAAACAAACACATGACAAAACAGCTTTTATTAGCATTTTTGATGCTGATGAGCTTTTTTACAGGTTATTCTCAACGGGGAACTATTCCTATTGAGTTCGAACCGAAACCTGTATTATTTGATCCAAAATTGTCGCCAGAGGGCGTACTTGAAAAAGTATACGACCGATACGGTAAAGAGTATTCTCTTTCGGACATTATGATCACTACTCCAGGAAGAAGGATGTTGCAAAGAGCGCAGCAGATTACCTGCTCTTCGACTTCCTATTTTAATTTATACTTTGAAGACGGCTGTGGAATGGAAAACACAGCGGATCCGGTTCACAACGCCCGTAGGGCAGTGGTCTGCAAAGTTTTTGAAGATCTTTCCAATTTTATTAATTCCCCGCTTACGGCTAGTGGAAAAAAAGTAAACATCTGGGTGAAAGATATCGCTTCAGGCTCTGCTCCAGCAGGAGTTTTAGGCTCTGCGTCTTCTTACTATATTGCGCCTAGCAATAACAGTATCACTACAGGAGGCATCTTGGATGGCGAGATATGGAAGACCATACACCTTGGTCAAGATTCTTATACCAATTTAGGCAGTTCAGTTAATCTGTATCATGGGGAGATTGCTTTTAATTTTGCCGATGCCAATATCCAATGGCATACTGACCTAACAACCAATGCACCTAGCAACTTGTATGATTTGTATACTGTAGTACTTCACGAAGTAACGCATGCTTTAGGTTTTGGCAGCTTTATCAATCAGAATGGAGCTTCTATAACAGGAGCGGGCTATTACAGTAGATACGATACCTTTTTAAGAACAAATGCCAATGTGCCTTTGTTGACAATTGGAGGTTGCTCTATGTATAACGTAAATTTCAACTCTGCCGTATCGCCAACAGTATTGCGTCCGGGTTGTACATTGCCAGACAATTTGGGTACAGGTTCGCTTAACACTACAGTTTGCAACAATGCTATAAGATACGTAGGATCGTCTACCGTGCCAGTTTATACGCCAACTTGCTTTGAATTAGGAAGCAGCTTGAGCCATTTTGAAGACATGTTATATCCTTCATGTGCCAGTCCTAATGGCAATGATACATATTTCGTAGTAAGCAATAGCATCGCGAAAGGTGTTACCAAAAGATACCTGAAAGCAGAAGAGAGAAGGACTTTGTGTGATATGGGCTATAGTGTAAAGACTACTTACGGTTCGAGCACTACAAGCGGCGGTTTCTTCAATTATGGAGGAACAGTTTGTGGCGGTATTATCGTAGCAGGTTTGAACGATGGTATCAATACGAACGGTTCTTATACTTTTATGGGTTCTATCAGTACTACAGGTGGTACAAGTACCAACGTTGCAATAGCTGGAAGCATCCTTTTGTCTAATGATGTAAATGCTACAGGATTTGAATGTCTTCAAGACATTACTGGAGCAGCGACACTTTCTGCAACAGCAGGTACTTCGGGTACGACAGTCAACTTTACGACGGCAGTTCCTGGTTTACATTTGTTGCGTTATGTTCCGATAAATGGCACACAACGAGGTAATATCACGTATTTGTATGTTTATATCGTACCTCCGCCAAACGCTGGAGGCTGCAGCCCAGTTCCTACTGCATGCAACTTGGTAATGAATGGTGATTTTGAACAGTATACTACTTTACCGACCTCATTTTATCAAATAACAAGAGCTTGCGGATGGAATTATCCAAGTACCAATACACAGGCTTCACCTTCTTACTTTAATGCGCTTATAGTGCCAGGTTCAAGCCCTAATGCAAATCAGTTAGGCGTTCCTTGTAACATATTTGGATTTCAAGCACCAAACAATAACATTGGGAATGGATATGCTCACTTATTTGCATCACGTCATAGTGCTAAGCAGCATTTATATACAACATTAAAAACCGCTCTGTTGCCAAACACAACTTACCAGTTGAGTTTTGACGTCTCCTTGGGCGATGGAATGAGTGGCTATGCTGGTAATTTGCAAGCTTATTTGTCAAATACACAAGTATTATCTCTAACTCCGAATACCGACGTAAACATCCCTAATCCTGCTAACTTGTTAGTTTCTCCTACTATTACGAGAAATACTACTGGATGGGACACCATTACTTTCACCTTTACCACAACTACAGGGGGAGAACAATTCTTATATCTAGGATTATTAAATAATTCGGCACTTGTGACAAATACTGCCGCAGTAAATAACACAGGCTGTAATTATAACAATAACAACCAAGGTCCTGATGAATATCAGCAACACTTTAGAGGATATTATCTAGACAATGTAGTGTTGATTCCTACTAACGGTGCAACATTTGAACTTCCAACTGCCGTATGCAGCACACAAAGGCTGAATGACTTGAGCATCTATCTGTCTGACGTAGATACAGACGGAGTTTTCTCTGGTCCTGGCGTATCAGTAGCGGGTGGTATTTATTCTTTCAATCCTTCGGTGACAGGCGTAGGTACTTTCACTATTGCGTATACGTATACCAATTCAAGCGGCTGTCCTACGACATTGTATGACACAATCAACGTAACTACAACATCTACGAACACGATTCCTGTAGATGCTGTAAACGACAACTTCTCAAGCGTACCAGTGAATGGAATCACAGGTGGACTTACTCCTAGCGTCTATTCAAATGATAACTATAATGGCGTATTGTCTACTCCGGCATCTTTATCAAATGTTTCTTTTGCTTTGGTGAATCCTATCTCTATTACTGGAGCTAGTATTGACGGTACTGGAGTGATTAATGTTCCTGCTAATACTCCATCAGGTACGTATACTTTAACGTATTCATTAAGCGGTACAGGAAACTGTAATGCGACAGATACGGCAACAGTTGTTATCGTGGTGAATGGTACGAGCACATTGCCAGGCATAAGAGCTAACAATTCGGTTAATAATATCGGATTGCAGTCTACAGGCAAGATTATCATATCAGGATACTTTACGACCTACAACAACGTGTCAAAAATTAATATGGCCCGATTGAATACCGATCTTACTTTAGACCCTGCTTTTACCTATACAGGAAACCAAGAAGCAAGAGGAATGGCGATACAATCGGACAATAAAGTTATTGTTGTCGCAGCCAATCCTATATTTGGAGGCACTTCATGCGTAGCCAGATTATTACCAGATGGAGGTGTCGATACCAGCTTTAATGTGGGCGGTGTAGGCACGGCAAGACATCCAAGTCTTTCTAACAATATCGGTCATGCAGCGGCTATTCAGACAGACGGAAAAATTTTGGTAGGTGGTGACTTCTACTATTATAATGGCGTACAAAAACTAGGAATTGCTAGGCTTCTGTCTAACGGTACAGTAGATGCTACCTTTAATCCTACAGAATTGAATACCTATTTCAGATCGGTTGTTCATTCGATAACTGTACAGCCTGATGGAAAAATCATTTTACTAGGTGTATTCTCTCCTCCGGTTGCAGGCGCTACAGCAAAAAATATCGTTCGATTGAATGCTAATGGTACATTGGATGCTGGATTCTTGGCAGGAGATACTGCTGGTACGATAAATTATCAAGATCTAGACGTTTCTATATACAGTCCATTGACAAGAGCAACTGTGCAGCCAGACGGCAAAATCGTAGTTGTGGGTGGCTTCACTAAATACAACGGTACCAATACAAAATGTATCGTGCGTTTATTGTCTAACGGACAGATTGACCCGACCTTTAATACTACTACAGGTGTAGATAGAGGGATCAATACCGTAATCATGGAACCGGTTACCAACAAGATTATTATTGGCGGTGAGTTTACTACGTTTAACGGAAGTGCCGTGAAAAAGATGATACGCCTAAACACCAACGGAACATGGGATACTACATTCAGTATCGGCTCTGGAACAACAGACCTGCCAGGTTCTTCTAGCTGTCCGTTCTGTTATAACCATATCAGAGCGTTAAAACTACAGCCAGACGGTAAGGTAATTGTTGGCGGAAGGTTCAAGACATTTAATGGACTATCTGCAGGATTTGTTACCAGAATTTCTGGCGATGCAGGATTGCAGTCAAGAGGTACAGGCGTAGTATATGTAAGCGAGCCTGAAATCGATACCAATCCAACTTTCAGCAACATAAAAGTATATCCAAATCCAAGTAGCGATTTGTTCAATATTGATTTGAGCCAAGAAAGCGCACCTTATTCTTCAATTAATGTGTACAACCTATTGGGTGCAAAAGTATTCACTGCAGCCCTGACTCCGAAAGAGAATAACGTAATTGATCTTTCACATCTGTCAGCGGGTTATTACACGGCAAAACTAGAGAATGGAGCAAGCACTGCGACTTTCAAATTGGTTAAAAACTAAGTAATGCCAATAGGAGCAGGGAAAGCTAGATAAACCCTGAACCTAAAAATTAAAATCCCAAGAGAATTAGTTCTCTTGGGATTTTTTTATGTTCGTAAGACATGATTTTATTGATAATCTTCCTAGAATGTCTAATTCTTACTTTGGCTTTTCTTTTTGTTGCATTGCATATGACTCTATAGTAAGTCTATAGTGAGTCTATAAGAATAATGTTTTTTATAGAGTCACTATGGAGTCATTATGGACTCACCTAGGATAAAAGTGTATTAATTATTTAAGAGGTAGGGAAGGAATAAGTATATATAAAATTATGTAAGTTAGATTACTCCTAAATAATATCCGATGCATTAATTAGGATTTACCAGGGTAATGGATAAGAGATTTCGGGTTAAGGTATAGAATATAGTATATATACAAATGAATTTTATGTATAAGTTTAAAATAAATCTTTTTTGCGATTTTGATATAAAAAAAAGGCTTTAAAGCTTTTTGATAGTCCAAAATGAAAAATTGACACTGAATAAACAAAAATCATTACTATTAAAGGAATTTTATTAATCATAGTTTGCTGGGTAAAAAAGAGTCCAAAAAAAGCTCCCAATAACGCAATTGAAAATAAAATTACTAAGACGATACGTGCCCATTTTTTTCCTTTATAAACTAAAATTAGTAATCCAACAGTAAATAAAAATCTAATTATTTGTTGTAATAGCTTTTGTGTATTTGTTTCACGGAATACAGAATTATAAAAATATATAGCATGCAGAGATACAAGTAAAATGCTAATGGAGATAAGAATTGTTTGTTTTCTGCCAATTTTCTCTAAATAATTCATTTCCATATTCTATGTTTTTTAAAATACAATTACCGTTACGAATATACTAAAATATAAAACCTATCCAAATGAGAATTACCATATATA
>RCUQ01000930.1_pt1 | contig 12036 bp, 9 predicted proteins | sample 2166351 | NCBI WGS metagenome assembly RCUQ01 (sample SAMN09932597, study PRJNA488358) | compost metagenome | feature: garden; material: soil; isolation source: compost soil in acetonitrile-enriched culture | place: Germany: Experimental Botanical Garden Goettingen | collected 2016-01-27
AGCCCCGCTGATATCCTTCACGATAGTTGGTGTACCCTTGTATTGTACATTACCCGCTCCGGATGCATCAATATTCAGGTATTTGGCAGCATACACCTTCGCTTCACCCGCACCTGAAGTTTCTACTTTTACCGAATCGGCAATACACTCCAGTGCATTTATATTTCCTGCTCCGCTGATATCAATATCCAGCGATGGAGCCGAACCAATCAGTTTCACCGCTCCTACTCCACTGGATTCTACGGTGCAGGAAGGCACTTCCACATGCATATCCACATCGCAGGCACCTGATATATCTATCGCCAGTGGCGCAGTTTGCTTAAACACAGTCTGAGACTGTATTACGCCTACACCGCTTGCTTCAATTTTATCCAGGTTAGGCATACTGATGTAGATTGCAACTTCTTCAGAATCATCTCCGTCAAATATATCGAAGCTTCCGGTACGCTCAATCAGTAATGTACCGTTTTCTATACCTATTTTCAGCGTACGCAGCGCCTCATTGCTACCTTTGGCCACAACACTAAAGACGCTGTCCTGCTTCAGGTAGATCTTGGCATAGCCATTCAGTTCAATGGTACGAAAGTTATTAAAGGTATATTGTTTTGTGCCACCGACAACAGGTGTATTGTCTTCGAAATTGTGATCAGAATCTTTGCTGATCGTAACATTATTACAAGAACTGAAGAGGCCCGTTACCGTACCGAGTGCTGCAGCCAGCGCGAAGAAGAGGAATATTTTTTTCATAACAAACTATTTTAAATTTTATTCAAAAGTAGCCTGCCATTACGCTTCTGCCATGGCTCTTTCGGTAGACTGGTTTATTTACTCGGTAAATGTAGTTTAATATAATTTTAAAGCCTGCAGTCTTTGCATTTCAGCCGCAATCAACTCCTCCAGCACACGAGTTCTGGCCTCTTTACTGCGGAAGATCAAACGGTGCGCCAGTACCGGGTTAGCGATATGCTGCACATCATCTTCAATAACAAAATCTCTTCCCTTAACCAGTGCAAAAGCTTTCAGGCATTTAATAAAAGTAATACCGGAACGGGTAGAGGCTCCCAGGCTTACATCCGGATGATTTCTCGTTGCCCGTACCAGGTTAGCTACAGACTGCACGATTTCCGGGTGAATGTATACCTGTTCTGCAGCCTGTTGCAGGTCCAGTATATCCTGCAGCGACAGAATCTGTTTCAATTGATTCAGGTTCTCATTGATCTGCAGATACTGATGATATATTTCCAGCTCTGTTTTTTCATCAACATAACCGAAATAAATTTTCATAAAAAAACGATCCAGCTGTGCTGTAGGCAAGGGATAAGTACCCTCTGTCTCTACCGGGTTCTGCGTAGCAATGGTAAAGAAAGGCTGTTGCAGCTTTACCGTTTGCTCCCCTATCGTGATCTGCCCTTCTGCCATACTTTCCAGTAAAGCAGACTGCACTTTCGGAGAGGCACGATTGATCTCATCGGCCAGCAGGATATTACAAAACAGAGGTCCTCTTTTAAAAATAAAATCCTTGCGCTGATCATCAAAAATATACGCACCGATCAGGTCCATAGGCAGGAGATCAGGAGTAAACTGTATCCGTTTAAAGACTGCATTTCCCGCTCCCGTTCCGCTGATTGCATGAGCAAGGGTTCTGGCCAGCACCGTTTTACCGGTACCGGGATTATCTTCCATCAGGATATGACCCTTGGCCAGCAAACAGGTAATTACCTGTTCTACCTGTTGTCTTTTTCCCCTGATCACAGTTTCCATTTCTGTGATCAACTGCCCTATCTTACCCTGTGCCGCAACTGTTGCTTCCATCTGATCTGAATTTATAAAAGGTCCTGTATGATATCTTATCAAAACTACATTATTTGTAAAATATAACGCCTTTTTTAACGGAATTTATCGGATGAATGATTGTATTTTTGAGTTAAAATAATCAGAAACATACATGTTGCATTATACAGTAGCGGGAACCGGTCAGCCGATTGTCCTGGTTCATGGTTTCCCTAATGACGGACGCAACTGGAATACGATTATTCCTGCCCTGTCACAACGATACAAACTCATTATTCCCGATCTTCCGGGAGCCGGCAAAAGTGCCTTTGTTCCCGAGCTTACTTTAGGCAAAATGGCGGATGCCCTTATTGCAGTTCTGGACAAAGAACAAATCGATCAGGCAATCTTTGCAGGCCACTCTATGGGAGGCTATACCATCCTGGAATTGGCTACAGTATATCCTGACCGGGTAAAAGCCTTATCCCTGGTGCATTCCCTTGCCTCTGCCGACAATGAAGAAAAAAAAGAGACGCGCAGAAAATCAATCAAACTGATACTGGGCGGCCCTATCGGACAAAAGACTTTCATTAAAGCCATGGCGGAGAATCTCTTTGCCACAAGTTACAAAGTATCCCATCCGGAAGGCATAGAAGCAATCTGGCAAAACGGGATGCAGCTCAGTCCTGAAGCCCTGGCCGCATTCTACCAGGCGATCATGGACCGCAGCGATAAAACAGAATGGCTTAAAGCAAACAAACATATACCGATACAATGGATCATTGGTGAGGAAGACAATGCCACACCGATGAAAGAAGCTCTGGCACAGTGTCACCTGGCGCAGAGAAATGAGGTGCAACTCTACCGCAATTGCGGCCATATGAGCATGATGGAGTATCCGGAGCGCCTGGCCACAGACCTGGCAGCATTCGCATCATTTGTATACAGTATGTAAAAACCTGAATTCAATTATGAAGTTTAATCTACAGTCACCATACAGCCCCGCCGGCGATCAGCCCTCTGCAATCACGCAGCTTACACAGGGCGTAAATGATGGAGATGCTTTTCAGACCTTACTGGGTGTAACCGGATCGGGTAAAACATTTACCATGGCCAATGTCATCCAGAATGTACAAAAGCCAACGCTGATCCTTACGCACAACAAAACACTGGTGGCCCAGCTATACGGAGAGTTCAAACAATTCTTTCCGGACAATGCGGTTAACTATTTCGTTTCTTACTATGATTATTACCAGCCGGAAGCCTATATGCCGGTAAGTGATACTTATATTGAAAAGGACCTTGCTATCAACGAAGAGTTGGAGAAACTGCGTCTGCGTACCACCACGGATCTGCTGAGTGGAAGAAGAGATATACTGGTCGTGGCTTCCGTATCCTGTATTTATGGTATGGGTAACCCTACTGAATATGAGAATGGGATTATACGCATTGAGCAGGGACAGGTAGTATCCCGTAACGGATTCTTACACGCACTGGTCAATTCTCTGTACAACCGCTCCCAGGGCGAATTTGCCAGAGGCACCTTCCGTGTGAAAGGAGATACAGTAGATATTAACCTGCCCTATGTGGACTATGGATATCGTATCACTTTCTTCGGAGATGAAATCGAAGAGATCGAAAGTTTTGATATTGAAAATGGCAAACGTATTGGTAAGATTGAGGCTGCGGCCATCTTTCCGGCCAACCTCTATGTCGCACCGAAAGACCAGATGGGACAGATTGTACGTGAAATACAGGATGAACTGTTTGCGCAAGTAGAGTATTTCAAAAGAGAAGGCAAGCATATTGAAGCACAAAGGATCAAAGAAAGGGTTAACTATGACCTGGAGATGATGCAGGAGTTGGGCTATTGCAGCGGTATTGAGAACTACTCGCGCTTCCTGGACCGCAGAAGACCAGGCACCCGTCCGTTCTGTCTGCTGGATTACTTTCCGAAAGATTTCCTGTTGTTTATTGATGAGAGCCACGTAACCATCCCGCAGATCAGCGGCATGTATGGAGGTGATCGTTCCCGTAAAATGAACCTGGTTGATTTCGGCTTCCGCCTGCCCTCTGCACTGGACAACCGTCCGTTGAATTTTCATGAATTTGAAAGCCTGCTGAACCAGGTTGTGTTTGTGAGTGCGACTCCGGGCAACTTTGAATTAAATGTAACCGAAGGTCTGGTCGTAGAGCAGGTTGTACGTCCTACCGGATTACTGGACCCTCCGATAGAAATACGCCCAAGCCTGAACCAGATCGATGATCTGCTGGATGAAATAGATCAGAGAGCCAAACGTAATGAGCGCATACTGGTAACTACTCTGACCAAACGTATGGCCGAAGAACTGGATACCTATCTGAAACGGATCAATATCAATTCACGCTATATACACAGTGAGGTGGATACACTGGAGCGCGTAGAGATCCTGAGGGATCTGCGCTTAGGTAATATTGATGTACTGGTTGGTGTAAACCTGCTGCGGGAAGGATTGGATCTGCCGGAAGTTACACTGGTAGCGATACTGGATGCTGATAAAGAAGGATTCCTGAGAGATGAACGATCACTCACCCAGATGGCCGGTCGTGCCGCCCGTAATGCTGATGGTATGGTTATTTTCTATGCCGATAAAATTACGGACAGTATGCAGCGCACCATTGATGAAACACAGCGCAGAAGAGAGAAGCAGATTGAGCATAATACTGCACATGGTATCACACCGACTACCGTACGCAAATCTGTAGAACAGATCATGAAACAAACGTCTGTTCTGGATATTAAAAATTATGACGAAGACAGTCCTTTAGCGATTGAACCCAACCAGGACATTGCCGCTGAAGAATTTGTGGAATATAAATCCAAAGCTTCTCTGCAAAAGGCTATCGACCAAACGAAGAAGTCTATGCAGAAAGCAGCCAAAGACCTTGACTTTATGGAAGCAGCCCGTCTCCGCGATCAGATGTTCGCCATGGAGCAGGAGTTAAAAGCTATGTAATGCTACTTATCCCCGGATCACACATTGGTCCGGGATATTTTTTACACGCTATTGCCATAAGAATCATTCAGAAAATCCGGTTCCTGAATCCACTCATCCACCAATCCGACCAGCATTTCAAACATATTTAATATATTTACATAAAATATCCCTCACTAAAAATCCAGTAACATGAAATATATAAGCCTGTTATCCATCGCTATATTATGTTCAGGCAGTGTGATGTTTGCACAAGGTACCGACAGCGCTGCTACTATTCCTCAGGTATCAGAAGTAGCCGATATTTTTACACCTGCACCAAGTGTAAGCAATGCCGGTGGTAATACCACCATAAATGCAAAAGAAATCAGCAAACGCCCTGCAAACAATGTAGCCGGGGCTATGGAAGGCGTTGCTCCCGGAGTGGAAGTTTCCGGAAGCCCCAACGATCCGCGTATCATCATCCGCGGACTGGGTACCTTAAACGGTGGCTCTGATCCGCTGATCGTAGTCGATGGGGCTCCTTACTCAGGTTCACTGAATACCATTAATCCTAATGATGTAAAAGAGATTAAGGTATTGAAAGATGCAGTCTCCAAAGGACGTTACGGGGCACGCGGTGCTAATGGTGTAGTACTGATCACTACAAAAACATATGAGCATCCTGCAGAAGATGAAGCACCTGCACGTACCAGGAAAAACAAAAAAGACAAATCCAAATAGCACATTGCTTTAGCCAAATACATTATAGCCGGCTGATTAAGTTATCCGGTCGGTAAGCCTGCATATGCCTCAACAGTATATGCAGGCTTTTTATATTATCTTAGGCCAAATTTTTTCTATACCATTCCAACCTTTAGTTATGCAATTGCATCCTTAATACAAAAGCGACTGACTGTGATCAACGAATCCCTGATAAACGAATGTAAGCAAGGCAACCGGCAGGCCCAGCGGGGCTTGTACGATTACCTCTCGCCCAAGCTATACAGCACCTGCAAACGATATTTAAAACAAGATGCCGACATTGAAGATGTACTCGCAGAAGTATTCGTCGCCATCTTTACCAAAATCCATACGTTAAGAGAAGCTGCTGCTATTGTCTCCTGGGCCAGAAGAATCGCTGCCAACCAATGCCTGCAGGTATTGCGTAAGCAGATCAACTTCAACCTCACCCTGGATGATATCAAACACGAGCCGGTTTATGACCGTGCCCCGGATCATCCGATCGAGCACAAAGATCTACTGCAACTGCTGCAGCATTTACCAGATGGCTGCCGTTCTGTATTCAACCTTTTTGCGATAGAAGGTTTTGCGCACAAGGAGATTGCGGCTATGCTACAGATCTCTGAAGGGACTTAAAAATCACAGCTGAATGTTGCTAAACACAAATTGCAACAATTAGTAAATGTTCATTACTATCAAAATGCTACTAAAAATGGAATTGCAAAATAATATATTTGATGAGTTCAAAGCGGCTGCAGACGGGGAAGAGGAAGTGCCCTTCAAGGAGCAGCTCTGGGAGCGTATAGAATCTCGCCTGGATGAGGAACCGGAAAAACGCCGTGCGTTTGTACCCTGGGTAAAATATATGGCAGCCTCAGTTGTATTGCTGGTAGGATCTGGTATAGTATGGCAGCTGAGTCGTGATGAAAATACGACACCGGCAACGGAAGTGGCACAGCATACAGTACAGCAACAACCAGTAGCAGTACCGGCAATAGATACAAATCATAAGACCGTTGACGAGGCGGCCGAAAAGACTACGATAGCGGCGGCGCACAAGGCTTCGGCTAGCCAATACACTGCTCAAGCACCTAAAGAGCATGCAGGCAAGCATGCAGCCTTCTCCAGCGTAACGGATAGTATTCCTGTACTGGCACAAACCAAAGTGCTGGCAGAACAGGCGAACAGTACTGTTACGGCTAACCCTGCATCAAAGGGCCTGCTGTTTAACAGTATGGTTATTGATAAGGAAATGGAAGCCATATCCGGCGCAGTGGTACAATTAAAAGGGACTACAAAATCGGCAATCAGTGATGATAACGGAAACTTTAGTATACAAGTTCCGGACAGTAATGCCGTCCTTATAGTGAGTACATTCGGAGCAAAAACGCAAGAAGTGTCTTTAAAACAGTTACAGTCAAAGTGGATTACGGTGGGTTATAACAGCACAGAAGTTGATGAAGTAGTGGTTTACGGAACAAAGCTCCATCGCAGAACCAATGTTGGCTCAGTCAGTACCGTTACGGCAAAGGAGATTTCGAAACGGCCGGTAACCAGTGTGGCAGCGGCACTGGATGGTGCAGCGCCCGGTGTAATGGTAACCTCAGGTGGCGGGCAACCTGGTAGCAGTCCGGATATTATGGTACGCGGTATGGGTTCCTTAAGTGCCAGCAGTGCACCATTGATCGTGCTGGATGGTGCTCCATATTCCGGTGCTTTGAACAGCATTAACCCTGATGATATCAAGGACCTGGTTATCTTAAAGGACGCAACTTCTAAAGCCGTGTATGGTGCCCGTGCAGCCAATGGCGTCATATTGATCACTACCAAAAAGGGCGAAAAAGCAGGCAGATCTGATGGCAATCTTTTTGACAATATTTTCAAGCGAAAAAGCAAGCGAAAAAAAACTGAAGCACCAGCAGAACAACAGCCGACAAGGGCCGAAGAGCATTCAGACAAAGAGGAACAGACTAGTAATGAGGAATCGTATGAGCTGTTTGAAGAGAACAAGTTTGAAAGTCCGCTGAACCAGCCGCTGTCGACCTTCTCTATTGATGTGGACAAAGCTTCTTATGCCAATGTCCGCCGATTTATTAATAGTGGCACGAAGGTGCCTAAAGATGCGGTACGCATAGAAGAGATGATCAACTATTTCTCTTACCAGTACCCTCAACCGCAGGCCGGCAAGCCATTTTCGATCAATACAGAATACAGCGATGCCCCCTGGAATCCGCAGCACCGCTTGCTGAAGATCGGGTTACAGGGCCGAATTATTCCACAGGATCAGATACCACCAAGCAATCTTGTTTTCCTGATCGATGTATCCGGATCTATGAGTGATCCCAATAAACTGCCTTATGTACAAAAGTCTATGGAGCTGCTGACACGCCAGCTGCGTAAGGAAGATCATGTAGCGATTGTAGTCTATGCAGGTGCGGCTGGTCTGGTATTGCCATCAACCAGTGGTGATCAGAAAGAGAAAATTATGGATGCGATTAACCGTCTGAATGCAGGTGGCAGCACAGCGGGAGGTGCCGGTATAGAGCTGGCCTATAAAGTAGCTAAAGAAAACTTTATTCCCAATGGCAATAACCGCATCATACTGGCTACAGACGGGGATTTCAACGTAGGTGCATCTAGTGACCGCAGTATGCAGGAGCTGATCGAGGAAAAAAGAAAAGATAATATCTTCCTTACCTGCCTGGGCTTCGGAATGGGTAATTATAAAGACAGCAAAATGGAGCTCCTCGCGGATAAGGGGAATGGCAATTATGCATATATTGATAATCTGGCAGAGGCGCAGAAGACCTTACAGAAAGAATTTGGTGCTACGATGTTTGCTATTGCAAAGGATGTGAAAATTCAGATTGAGTTTAATCCTTCGCTGGTACAGTCTTATCGCCTGATCGGTTATGAGAACCGAAAACTTAATGCTGAGGACTTTGCTAATGATGCTATAGATGCGGGAGAGTTGGGCAGCGGACACACGGTTACGGCCTTATATGAGATCATTCCCAAGGGTGTTGCCAGTCCTTATGCAGTTGAGGGGCTAGCCCGCAGGTATACATCTGCTATTGTAGATAGTAACCTGACTCAATCCAATGAACTGGCCCGGGTACAATTCAGGTATAAAGAACCGAATGAAGATGCCAGCAAATTGATGACCCAGCTGATTCCAAACAACCTGACTCCGTCAAAATTGATGTCAAAAGATTTCAGACTGGCTGCAAGTGTTGCCTGGTTTGGATTACAGCTAAGAGACTCTAAACTGGTTCCGGATAAATCATTAAACCATATTGCTTCATTTGCAAAAGAAGCCATTGACAAGGATAATGAAGAAGAAACAGAATTGGTTGAATTAATAGAAGCCACAGAATAAAAGGGATTGTTGATACTGGCTTCTGTAAAGAAGACGGGGCAATGAGTAACTCATTGCCCCGTCTTTGATTTTAAGATAAAAGTAATTTTATATCAGCCCTTCTTTTACCAGGTCGTGCAGGTGCACCATACCGGCATAAGCACCGTCTTTCGTCACGAGTAATTGCGTGATATTATATTGACGCAGGAGCTCCATTGCAGCCACAGCCATTTCTTCTTCTTCAATTGTTTTAGGATTTTTGGTACACACATCTATAGCAGTAAGATGAGTCAGGTCCATATGCTGCTCCAGCATACGACGAAGGTCCCCATCAGTAATAACCCCTAACAATTGTGTACCCTGCAATACCGCAGTCGCGCCAAGGCGGTTTGCAGAAATAGATACAATCACTTCCTTGATATTGGCATCTGCAGCCACAGCCGGTCGTGGATTCTGTGCACTTAAATCTGACACGCGCAGGTATAGTCTTTTACCTAGTGCCCCGCCCGGATGGTATTTGGCAAAATCGCGTGCGGTAAAGCCTTTGAGCTGCAGCAGACATACTGCCAAAGCATCTCCCATAACCAGTTGTGCGGTCGTACTTGTTGTTGGTGCCAGGTTATTCGGACAGGCTTCCTGGTCAATGGTGGTATCCAGTAAATAATCGGCCTGGGTAGCCAGGTAAGAAGATACACTACCACAGATCGCGACAATCTTATTTCCGAAATTGCGGATGAAAGGAATCAGGGCTTTAATCTCCGGGCTCTCTCCGCTTTTAGAGATCAGTACTACGACATCATCCTGCTGTATCATACCCAGATCGCCGTGAATGGCATCTGCTGCATGCATAAACAAAGCCGGTGTACCGGTGGAGTTCATGGTCGCCACTATTTTCTGTGCAATAACAGCACTCTTGCCAATCCCGCTGATCACAATTCTGCCGGTACAGGCAGCCATCAGTCGTACAACGGCTTCAAAATCTGCAGTGATAGCGGCCTGCATTTTCTGCAAGGCTTCTATTTCATTGGCAATAGTGTCTTGTGCTACTTTAAGTATATTTATATCTGTCGACATCTTTGTTTTAAACTTTTAATTGATCATTGGCATTCTTTCTCCGGTACTGCTCCAGTTTTTTACCGATCAGCCAGAAAGATAAGGCCAGTATGGTAAAGAAAATACCTTTATTGGTCACATCCCAAAAGTATTCAAAATACCGGGTGTACAGATTCAGCAACAGGAACAATAAGGCCATATCCCGCAAAGCGTTATCTTTCCGTTTGATGGCATATATCAGGACGCCCGCCAGCACCAGTGTGTAAGCTATAGCCCATACCAGTACCTTGCCCTGCCGGAAAGCGGTCCACTCCTGGAATGAATAATTTCCTGAAATAGACAGTCCCCATGCGGCGACCAGGAATAATATCCAGCCCATAAAAAAGCTGACTATCCCAAATTCCGAAAGGGCTTTAATTCGTTGCACCAGCCAGGCAAATGCAATGGCGACCAATCCGAACAAGGTTAACCGCAGTGGCATGTTCATTCCCCAAAAATAAGGGCCATGATGCGCCGCCGCATCTGTATATGCAGCCCACCAGCCACCCAAGGTAAGCATCATTGCACCCCATAACATCCGCGACCTGACCACATAGGCCAGACCTCCCAAAGCAATAGCCACGGCAAAGATAAGCCAATAATACCGGTCACTGTTCACCGACAATCCTTTGCCGAAATAAGCAACGGAGACGCAGGCACTCAGACCCAATAGTATGCTCAGGGATTCGTTAGCCCAGACTGCCTGTATAAATTTTCGTTTCCGTTTGCAGATATACCAGGCCAGTACTGCTGTACAGCCTGCAAAGATAAGCCCGATCGTAATTTCGGAGAATGCAAAGTAGCGCCTCATGCGCTCTATCCATTTCTCATCCAGCACCAGTGCTCCAAAGGCGAGTAAGGCACAGGATACTGCAGCGATAAAAGCATAAAAAGTCAGTGCTTTGTAATCACCTGCATTTGATTCATAAGATGCCTTTAGTTTCTGAGCAGTAGGACCGTCGATCAGGTCCTCCTCCTCCCATTTTTCGATAGCGCGATCCAGCAGGGAAGCCTCCTTCTGATTCAGTTTCATATGGGTTTCCGGTTGTTTCGTTTCAAAGTTAATAATTCTGCATCATTGATGTTTAGCGTTACAGTAATTGTAACATATGCTTTATCTTTGGGAAAACATCTAATCATATTATGAGCTTCATACTGAAAACAGTGAGCGACAATGTTGCTTTTATTACCCTGAACAGACCCGAAAAATTCAACAGCTTCAACAGAGAGATGGCGCTGGCGCTGCAACAGGCGCTGGATGAGTGTATGCGTGATGATGAAGTGAGAGCGGTATACCTGACTGCTGAAGGGAAAGCATTCTGTGCAGGACAGGACCTGGGCGAAGCAGTAGACCCGGACGGTCCAGCGCTGAGAAGTATTGTACACGGACATTATAATCCGATTATCGAACGCATCCGCAATATTGAAAAGCCTGTAGTATGCGCTGTTAATGGTGTTGCTGCCGGTGCCGGTGCTAATATAGCCCTGTGTTGCGATATCGTTGTGGCCACAGAACAGGCTACGTTTATCCAGGCATTCAGCAAGATCGGACTGATTCCAGATTGTGGCGGAACCTTCTTCCTGCCACGCCTGATCGGCTTCCAGAAAGCATCTGCGCTGATGATGATGGCAGATAATATTGATGCGAAAGAAGCAGAACGACTGGGCATGATTTATAAATATTTCCCTGCAGAAACCTTTGTAGAAGACAGTAAGAACATTGCATTGCACCTGGCTAAAATGCCGACTAAAGCATTTGCCTATACAAAACTGGCACTGAACAAAACGGTAACCAATAACCTGAGTCAGCAACTGGCTGTGGAAGAAGAATACCAGGCTGCCTGTGGTGAGACAGAAGATTTTGATGAGGGCATCCAGGCATTTTTAGAAAAACGCAAGCCGGAATTTAAAGGTATATAATTGCATTTATCTTAATGGGTGTTGCGCGCCTGCGGCGCGCAACACCCATTTTAAATTTTAAATAAAAAGGGCATGAAACTGCGACATTTTTTAGTGGTCTTAGTGCTTCTGGCCGGGATCGGCTTTGCTGCTTATTATATAGGAAAGCAAAAGGGTACGACGCAGATCACACAGATCGCCACAAATGAGGTGCTGATC
>RCUQ01000931.1_pt1 | contig 12034 bp, 14 predicted proteins | sample 2166351 | NCBI WGS metagenome assembly RCUQ01 (sample SAMN09932597, study PRJNA488358) | compost metagenome | feature: garden; material: soil; isolation source: compost soil in acetonitrile-enriched culture | place: Germany: Experimental Botanical Garden Goettingen | collected 2016-01-27
AGCAAATTAATGAGATATTTTTTAATTTCAAGTTAAATTTCGGTCAATTAAATTAAAAAAAGTTTTTTTATTTAAACTAAACGTATAAATTTGCTCCTCTACAAGTTAAATATAACTAAAAAATAAAAATTATTTAAAACTATTAAAATTAAAAAAAATGGCAAACGTTAAAGTTAAAAAAGAAAGCAGTTCAAATGGAGGAGGAATGATTTCAGGAATCATCATCGTATTATGTGTTTTCGTAGGATGGTTAATATGGAATTTTATAATGGGAGCTGGCTCTAATTTTGAAGGAGGAGTAAATTCAGGTCATCCACTACCAGGAAATTATTTGGCAATGGTTTATAAAGGAGGACCAATTGTTCCTGTTTTGATGGGGTTATTGTTGATGGTAATTGTTTTTTCTTTTGAAAGATATTTTGTTATCTCAAAAGCTTCTGGTAATGGAAATTTAGATACTTTTATGAAAAAAGTACAAACAAGTATTAATGGTGGTCATATTGATGAGGCAATCGATGCTTGTGATAAACAAAAAGGTTCTGTTGCAAATGCAATTAAATCTGCTCTTGTGAAATACCAAGACGTGAAAAAAGAAGGTTTTGATAGTGAGCAAGCTTCAGAAATGATTCACAAAGAAATTGAAGAGGCTACTTCATTAGAAATGCCAATGTTGGAAAAACACATGACTATTCTTTCTACATTAGTTTCTTTAGGAACTCTTGCTGGATTGTTAGGAACAGTAACAGGTATGATTAAAGCGTTTAGTGCATTATCTGCTGCAGGATCTCCTGATTCAGCTGCATTAGCAAATGGTATTTCAGAAGCACTTATCAATACTGCAACAGGTATCTCTACTTCTGCTTTAGCAATTGTTAGTTACAATTTATTTACTTCTAAAATTGATACATTAACTTACTCAATCGACGAAGCTGGTACTGCAATTGTAAATACTTACAGAAGATTTAGAGGAACTCTAAAATAGTATAAATTTATTAACATAAAAGTTAATAATATATAAAGAAAAAATGGCAAAAATAAAAATGTCTAAGAAGTCTACATCAACCGACATGACAGCAATGTGTGATGTAGCGTTCCTTCTACTAACGTTCTTCATTTTGACCGCTACAGCAAAGCTTCCTGAAGCATTGCCAGTAGATACACCTCAGTCTACTAATAGTACTAAATTGCCAACATCTGATTTAGCAATTATTACGGTTGGTAAAGGTAAAGGGGTAGTCTTTTATGATTTGAAAGGGAGAGAAGTTCGTAAAAGGACTTTGGAACTAATGGGTCAAAAATATGGAGTTACTTTTACAGAAGATGAAGCAGCAAAATTTGCATTAATGGATGATTTTGGTGTTCCTGTAGAAAGTTTAAAAAGTATCATTGCGATGGAAGCAGCTGATAGAAGTAAAGCTGATCAGCCTGGTATTCCAAAGGATTCTTTAAATAATCAATTGGCAGAATGGGTTCAAAATTCGCGTATAGCTAATATTGAGGTAAACGATAAAGAATTGCAAATTGCCATCAAAGGTGATGCTAAAGAACAATATCCTGCAATTAAGAAAGTGATGGATATTTTGCAAGACCAAAAAATCAACAACTTTAACTTAGTTACTGGTTTAAGGTCAGAAAATTTTTAAATAAAAAAAACACACTAAAATGGCTGAATTAAATACCGGCGACGGTGGTGGTGGCAAAGGTGGAAAAGTAAGAAGTAAAAAACAAAATTCAAAAGTGGATTTAACTGCCATGGTGGATTTGGCATTCTTATTGATTACATTCTTTATGCTTACAACTACGTTGTCAAAACCTCAATCCATGGATTTGGCTTTGCCAGATAAAGAAACTGATAAAGATCCTACTAAAAAGGACGTTAAGGTTGATGAGAATCGTACCATGACCATTTTGATGGGGGAAAATAATAAATTGGTTAGATACGTTGGAATGTTAGCAACTCCAGTAGCAGGAGGTGCTCCCAAAGACTTTGCTTATGGTAAAGAAGGGATTCGTAAAGAATTGATTTCTAGAAAGAAATTAGTTTTAGAGTATTCTGCAGCCAAAGGGAAGCCTAAAAATGGAGTTATCGTAATTATTAAACCAAGTAAGAAATCGAATTATCGCAATTTGGTTGATATATTAGACGAAATGGCGATTGTAGGAGTAGATACTTATGCAATTGTTAATGAATTTACACCGGAAGAACAAAAATTGTTAGAAGGAAAATAAGAGCAATCTTATGACTCAATAACCTAATAATTATTAAAAATGAAATTAGATATATATAAAAAGCAGTGGCTTGATATCGTATTTGAGGGTCGTAACAAACTTTACGGAGCTTATGAGTTACGAAAAACAAATCCCAAAACGATGTGGAGATCTCTTGCAATAGGATCTTTGATTTTTGCTCTTGCTGTAAGTGCGCCTATGATTGCCAATTTACTTCCTGATTCATCTGAAAATGATGAAGCTTTGAATGTTAAATTGACTGCAATAAAATTGCCACCTAAGAAAGAGAAACCAAAGGAAAATCTTCCACCACCACCGCCTCCTCCTCCAAAAGTGGATCAGGTGAAATTTGTGAAACCTGTTGTTGCGAAAGCAGAGGAAGTTACGGAAGAACCGCCTAAGATTACTGAGATTAAAGATAAAAAAATTGGTAGTGAAACCATCAAAGGTGATCCGGATGCGGAATTAACAGTTGAGCCTGTAGGAACAGGAACTGCTGCTGTTGTTGAGGAAGTTGATAATACCATTTACAACACTGCAGGTATTGAAGTTAAACCTGAATTCCCTGGAGGAATGGATAAATTTTATTCTTATGTTGCTAAAAATTATCAAGCTCCTGAAGAAGAAGGTTTAAAAGGAAAAGTTTATGTGACTTTTGTTGTTGAGAAGGATGGTTCACTAACAGATATCAAAGTACTTAGAGATATTGGTTACGGAACAGGAAAAGAGGCAATACGTGTTTTGAACAAATGTCCAAGATGGAATCCGGGAGAACAAAATGGTAAGAAAGTTAGGGTGCTTTATTCTCTACCTATTACCATTCAAACTGCGGAATAATGGTTAAAAACTTAATTAATAGTTTTCAGAAGAAATCGCTTAAAGGGCGATTTCTTCTCGTTATAGGAATTTTGTTTTTTCTAGTTTATTTAGTATTAGGTTTATTTATTATCTTTATGAAGAATTTTCCAATCCGAATGCAATTTGAATATAGAGTTGCTTTTGGGGTTGTTCTTGTTGTTTATTCTTTTTTTAGATTTGTACGTATTATTAATGATAATAATGATTAGACTATGAAAAATTTTGCCAAACTCGCGTATTTTATTGTGTTAGGAATTGTGCTTTTTGCATGTAACCAATCGAATAAACCTAAAAATACTAAAGAAACTATACTTAAGGGTTCTACCGTTATTTTGGTTGATGAAACATTAAAGCCTATTGTAGAGGATCAAATCGAAGTTTTTGAAAGTAACTATGAAGCTAAGATTAAATTGGATGCGAAATCTGAAAGTGAAGTCATACAGGCTTTTGTAAAAGATACTGGAAGTATTGCAGTTTTGGCAAGAACATTAACTACCGATGAATTCAAAGTTTTTGAGAATAAAAAAATTATTCCAAAAGTAACAAAGTTTGCCATAGATGCAATTGCTTTTATTTCAAGCAAAAAGTCTAATGATACCTTGGTGGCTTTGCAAGATGTGATTGCTTATATGCAGGGTAAATCTCAAGCCAATATCAAAGGGCTGGTTTTTGACAATCCTAATTCAAGTACTGTCCGCTACATGAATGATCTGGCAGGTATAAATTCGATACCAAAGGAAGGTGTATTTTCATTTAAAACCAATGACGAAGTTATTAAATTTGTTTCGGAAAACGAGGGGATGATTGGAATAGTTGGGGTTAATTGGTTGTCGCAGCCTACACCAGCTATGAAAGAATTCGTTAAGAAAGTAAATATATTGAAAGTGAAAGGGCTTAAGGATTTTAACTATTATGCTCCGACTCAAAATAATATCGCAGAAGGAAAATATGCTTTGGCACGTGATTTGTATATTATTAATTGTCAAGGTTCCTCTGGTTTAGGTATGGGGTTTGCTTCATTCGTGGCCGGAGACATTGGTCAAAGAATAGTTCTAAAATCTGGTTTGTTACCGGTACAAGTACCAGGAAGGAAACTGAATATTAGAAAGGAAATCAATAATGATAAAAAATAAATTAATTACAATTAAGATGAATAAATTTAAAATTTTTGGGATAGCTCTTTTCGCATCGGTTTCTTTTAGCCATGCTCAAGACATAAATCAAGCCAAAACGGCAATTGATGCCGAGCAATTTGAAAAAGCAAAATCAATATTAAAATCTATTATCCAAGCTAAACCATCTGATGGGACTGCTTCTTTTCTTTTAGGAAATGTGTATCTTTCACAAAGTGTTATGGATTCCGCTAAAATCGCTTTTGATAAGGGATTAGCCGGAACTGAAGGGGCCGGACTTAATTATATCGGTTTAGGTCAAATGGATTTAGAAAAAAGTGATTTAGCTAGTGCGCAAGCTAAATTTGCTTTAGCTACTAAAGACATGAAGAAAAAAGATATTCAAGAGTTTGTTTATATTGCGAGAGCTTATATGAATGTTTCAAAACCGGACTATAAAAGTGCTATTGCTATTTTAAATCGCGCGGTAGTTAAGAATCCGCAAGATGCTCAAGTGCAGTTGGCATTAGGGGATGCCTATTATGGTGACGGAAAACAAAATGAAGCTTACGTAGCTTATAGAAATGCTTATCAGGCGGATAGTACAATGTTAAGAGCAAAAATGCAATTGGGTGTTTTGTTAAAAGGTGCTAAATCTTATGATGAAGCTTTAAAAGCATATAATGAGGTGATTGCACTAAATCCGAACTACGGTCCAGTTTATAGAGAATTGGCTGAAACGTACTATAAGATTGCTAGAAATAAGCCTTCAAAATCCGAGGAAAATTTGAAAACGGCTATTGGGTATTTTGAAAAATACATGACACTTACGGATTATTCTATTCATTCTAGAATGCGTAGAGCTGACTTTCTTATTTTAGTGAAAGATTACGCCGCTCTTGAAGCAGAAGCAAACAAAATGATTGAACTTGATAAAGTAAATCCAAGGATTTTCCGTTATTTAGGATATGCTGCTTATGAAAATGGCAACGTTGAAGTAGCTCTTAAATCATTAGAAACTTTTACTACTACTCCAGGTAATAAGGTTATCGCAAAAGATTATTTGTATTTGGGGTTGGCTAAAATCAAAAAAGGTACAAGTGCAGACGGGCTATCAATTGATCCTGCTGCTTTTGATGCGGGTTATGCTGATATTAAAAAAGCAATTGAGATGGAGCCTTTAGCGGTTGAAGAATTGAATGAAATTGGTAAAAAATATTTCACTCAAAAGCTTTACAAAGAATCTGCTGCCATATTTGAATTGGCTACGTTTAATCAGGAATCCAAAAATTATTTAGACGACAATGTATATTATGGTTTGGCACTTTATTATGGCAATAATAAAAAAGATCCAAAACCAGACACTGCTGCTTTGCAAAAGGCAGATGAAGCTTTCGGAAAAGTTTTGGCGGCATCACCATCATATTATGAAGCGTATCTTTTTAGAGGAAGGGTGAATAGTATTCTTGAGAATGATCCTATGACTATTAAGTATTATGAGGCTTATGTTGCAGGTGTTACTGAAAAAGGAGCTGAAGAATTGGCTAAACCTGCTGTAATTAAAAAAATAACAGAAAGTTATAATACTATTGGAGCTAGTTATGCTAATACTGATAAAGCTAAAGCGATTGAATATTTCAATAAAACTTTAGTTATCGATCCAACAAATGCATACGCTACTGCATCATTGAATACACTTAAATAGTTTAAAGTTTATTATTATAATAGAACCGATAGTTGTCAAACTATCGGTTTTTTTATTTTGTAAAGTATTTAATTGTTGGGAGAATCTGTTAATTAAGTTTATTGATTTTCAAGGGGCATTTTCTAATTAACTATCTTTGCGGTTTAAATCGAATAAATGTTATCTAAAGAAATACAATTAGAAGTAAATAAGGGAGCTATGCTACCTTTGATGGAGGAATTTTATACAATTCAAGGAGAAGGATTTCATACAGGAACAGCTGCATACTTTATTAGGATTGGTGGGTGTGATGTGGGCTGTCATTGGTGCGATGTGAAAGAAAGTTGGAATGCAGAATTGCACCCTCCAACAAATATTAATCTGATTGTTGAGAATGCAAGAAAATATGCAGATACAGTTGTAATTACAGGAGGGGAACCGTTGACATGGGATATGACTTTATTGACAAAGAAATTAAAAGATGAAAACTTAAAAGTTCATATCGAAACTTCAGGAGCCTATCCTCTTTCCGGAACTTGGGATTGGATTTGTCTTTCACCGAAGAAATACAAATTGCCAACGCAAACTGTATACGAAAATGCTAATGAGTTGAAAGTTATCATCTATAATAAACATGATTTTATTTTTGCCGAAGAGCAAGCAGAGAAAGTAAACAGTAATGCGATTTTGTTTCTTCAACCTGAATGGAGTAAAAAAGAAGAAATGACCCCATTAATTGTTGATTATGTTATGAATAACCCCAAATGGCGTGTATCATTACAAACTCATAAGTATTTAAATATTCCTTGATTTTTTATTAATTGAGAAATAAATTTTATTTTTTTTTAACTCATTGAAAATAAGCACTGCAGTAAAATAAATAAATGATATTGGTAATTTTAGTACTAAAATATTATTGTTTGTGTTTTTATACCTTATATTTTTTGATATATTTACAATGTATAGTTAATACTAGCTATAGTTTTGCTTTTTATTAAGTTTTTTATTACAGTAAATAATATGAAAAAAAATATTTTTTTGGTAGTTGCTTTTTTTACATTGCAATTATGTTTTGGGCAAACAAATTATGATTCCGGAATTAGTGATCCATTTGATTATGATACTGTGGAAGTAAGACCAGAGTTCCCTGGAGGTTTTAATCAATTAATGACATTTATTGGGAAAAATTTTAATTTACCGGAGTATGACGGGCCAACAGGAATTGTAAAGGTTAGTTTTGTGATTGAAAAAAACGGAAGTTTAAGTTCTATAAGAATCGTTAAGGATTTGGGAGAAGGAAGTGGTGCAGAGGCAAAAAGAGTTATTGCTTTAAGTCCACTTTGGTCACCCGGTCAGCAAGATGGCAAGCCGGTAAGAGTCAAATATGAACTCCCCATTTCAATTAGGAATTAAAATTTAAAACCCCAGAAAGCAATAGTTTTCTGAGGTTTTAAATTTAAAGTTTGCTGTATGAAAACATATTAAACAAAATAATTTTTAAAAAGACACTTTGCTTAGAGTTAGTCTGTTCGCTTTTTGTGTGGTTTTTGATGGTTTAATTAATTATCAAGGTGAGGATGAGCTATTTTATATTACCATCCTTTTCTTTTTTTTAATTCGGTAATATGGGCTAAATGATGATTTCCGTGCCAAGCATAGGTTCCGATTATTTCTTTTAATTGAAATGCGGTATTATGCTCGGGATGAATAAAGGATTTATTTAAATCAGTTTCCGACAAACTGCTCATCAAGTAGGCAAGACGAAAGTGAAGACCTTCAAGGAATGATATAGTAGGTTGAATAGGCATCGTTAAATTATCAAATAGTTCAGCCCATCTGTCTTCGTAATAGAATTTTATAGTTGGATTATCTTCTGTTAAGGTCCATTTGATTCTGATAAAGCAATTCATATGACTATCTGCACAATGATGAATTACCTGACGAATGGTCCAGCCATCTGGACGATAAGGAGTATCTAATTGCTCTTCGTTTAAGTGAACTACTTCTGTCTTTAATCGTGCAGGGAAAGAAGCTATTTCTGCAATTTTTTCTGTGAGATAAGTATTTGAATATTTTTCAGGGATTTCAAATTTTCCAATAGGATAGCGTAATTTTTCTAATGCTGAGTTTTCCATATTTTTTCTTTTAAGTGACTTTCTAGAGAGATAGTTTTGCTAAGTAATCAAAATGTTCGCCTTCCTGTATCAATTCACACTGTAGTCCATTGGCGAAAGCCGCATTTTGTAAGGTGTTGTAATCAAGATACAACCAAGGAAATTCTTCTTCTGTTTGTTTTTTGTAACTAATCTTAAAAGTCAATTCACCATAATAACCGTCACTAGGAATCCATTTTCCTCCATCTTCATCATCGTCGAACATGTATATGATATCCGATGAATCAATTAGTATTTGCCCGTTTGGATTGAGTAAACTTTTTAATTTTTGTAAATATTTGGAGGTTTCTTTAAGTGTTCCAAAAATCCCTGTGCCATTCATTAATAATAGGATGGTGTCGAATTTTTCATTTTCAAGTTTTAGTATGTCTTGAACTTTTGTGTTTTTTAAACCACGAAGAGCACAGGCTTTAATGGCGTTTTCTGAAATATCTATAGAAGTAACTTCAAGATTTCGTTCGTTTTGCAGGTATAAGCTATGGCTCCCTGCGCCGCACCCGACATCCAGTGTTTTTCCTTTTACTAATTGCAATGCTTTTTGTTCTAATTTTGGCATCTCGTCATAAGACCGAAATAAGTAAGCTACAGACATTTCATCTTCTTCAGAAATAGAGGTTTCTGTTATTAAATCCTCAGGGGAATTATTGGTTTGGAAATCGAGTATGGCTTTTCCGAAAAGGTCTTTCATTGTTTTGTTTAATGTTTAGAGTTTAAAGTTTACTTTTGCGGTTCAACTTTAAACTTTAAACTTGAAACCAGCTTTAAACGAAATAGGGAAACTTGCCAAAGATAAGCATATCGAAAATAAAAAGTATTTTGATAAGCTGAAAAAGAAGACGCCAAAGAATATTGATTACGTTATGCAGGAATTGCATGATGCTGAATTCAAAAAAACAGATTGTTTGCAATGTGCCAATTGTTGTAAAACGACGGGGCCATTATTTACATCTGCGGATATTGAGCGTATTTCAAAACATTTGCGGCAAAAACCACAGCAGTTTATTGAACAGTATCTGCGCATTGATGAAGATAAAGATTATGTGTTGCAAAGTGTACCCTGTACTTTTCTGGATAGTGATAATACATGTTTTATTTACGATGTTCGTCCTAAAGCATGTCGGGAATTTCCGCATACAGATAGAAAGAAGTTTCAACAAATTTCAGATATCACATTAAAAAATATTCCTATCTGCCCTGCAGCTTATAATATTGTGGAGGAAATGAAGAAGAAAATGCCACTTTAAATAAGTGCCGCATTTTCTTCTGGATTCTCTTTTAATAAATCAAATAGTTTTTCCGCATCTCTTTAAACTGCTCCAGTCCTGTTTTCCAGCTTTTTCGAATTTTTTTTTCGGGAAACCCCTCTTCTATTTGTTGTTGGAGAGTTTTGGTTCCGGCTAATTTTGTGAAAAACGGATTAAAGAATTTGGTCTTATCTTCAGTTGAATGATACGCTTTTAATAACCACTTTAATTCCAATTCATGAATTTTTGAGCGAGAAGATAAATCTTCACCAAAACAGGGGATACCATTATAAAGTGGGTTTTTAGCGCCTACGTTTGGGACGGGGATGAAGAGGAATTCATTTTTTGGTAAATAAGGAGAGCCGTAGATCTGAAATTGTTTTTCTGTACCACGACCTACACTCACATTGGTTCCCTCGAAAAGACATAAGCTGGCATATAGATTTATAGCTTGATCATTTGGTAAATTCGGAGATGGTCTAACAGGTAGGCTATACGACATGTTTCTATGGTAATAAAGACAAGGCACAACCGTCAACTTACATTGAATACTGTCTTTTAGCCATTTTTCACCATTTATCATTTGCGCATATTCCCCAATAGTCATTCCGTGCAAAATTGGGATGGGGTGCATCCCTACAAAACTTGTGAAAGCAGTTTCTAATATTGGTCCGTCTACAATACTTCCGTTTGGATTTGGTCTATCAAGAATTAATAATGGTATATTATTTTCAGCACAAGCTTCCATCACATAATGCAAGGAAGAGATATAGGTGTAAAATCGAGCACCTACATCCTGTATGTCGAAAATCATGATATCAATTCCTTGCATCTGCTCTGGTTTTGGCTTTTTGTTGTTGCCATAAAGAGAAATAATAGGTAAGCCTGTTTTGGTATCTTTGCCGTCAACTACTAATTCACCAGCGTCAGCAGTACCGCGAAAACCATGTTCAGGAGCAAAAATGGTTTGAATCTGTATGTTGTTTTCTAATAAAAAATCAACCAAATGTTTTTGAGTTTTTTTTGCGCCAACAATACTGTTTTCGGGTATTAGTACGATACCAGTTTGATTGGTGACAACGCCAATTTTTTTATCTTTTAAAGAAGGTAAATAGGTTTCGTAATTATCAGCCCCTGTTTTACTTCTATCTGTAAATTTAGTTTCTAATTTTAATTGTTCTTCAGCTGAATTCATTGATACAGCAGTGGAGTTTGTATTAATGTTTTTTTTTCTGTTCAAAAAACTGGAACAAGAGGCTAATACGGATATTGAAAATAAAGCAATAAGTGATTTTTTAAATAAAGGAAACATATATAGATGCGAATAAAATTAATGCTGATTAGTGTAATTCGTGTTTTAGCTGTATTTTTGGCACAAGCGAAGCAAATCCCAAATTAGATACATCAACTTGAATTTAGAATATTTCATAGCCAAACGACTCATTACTGCTAAAGATTATAAAAGTAGTATATCTGCACCAATTATAAAAATTGCAATTTCGGCAATCGCCATTGGAATGATCATGATGATTGTGTCGGTTGCAACAGGAATCGGACTGCAACAAAAAATCCGAGAGAAAGTTTCGGCTTTTAACGGTCATATTATCATTTCTAATTATGATAACAATCAATCCGAAGTAACCTTAGTGCCTATATCCAAAAATCAGGATTTTTATCCAAAGTTCACATCGGTTTCCGGAATAAGTCATGTTCAGGCTATAGCAAGCAAGGCTGGAATCATTAGAACTGAAACTGCGTTCGAAGGAATAATCTTTAAAGGAGTAGGTGAGGATTACCAATGGAATAATATAAAAGAGTATCTGGTCTCCGGACAACTTCCTAATTTGTCTCAAGAAGTGAATTCAGAAGTGATGATTTCTCAATTTCTTGCAAACAGGTTAAATCTAAAGGTAGGAGATTCTTTTAATACATTTTTCATTAAAGAAGATCAAAATCAATTACCAAACATCCGAAGGTTTAAAATCACAGGCGTTTTTAATTCCGGATTTCAAGAATTTGATGCTACTTATATAATAGGAGACATTCGGCATATACAACGGATTAATAAATGGAGTCCAGATGAAGTTGGTGCATTTGAAGTTTTCGTATCCGATTTCGATAATATCAAATCCAAAGGGGAGGAAGTTTATGAACAAACATCATCCACGCTTGACACTAAAACAATAATTGATAAATACAGTTACATATTCGAATGGCTTCAGTTATTTGATTTTAATATTATAGTCATATTAGTAGTTATGATATTGGTTGCTACAATAAATATGGTTGTCGCTCTGTTGGTATTAATACTTGAGCGAACCCAAATGATCGGAATACTGAAAGCATTAGGGGCTAGCAATTGGTCCGTTAGAAAAATATTTCTGTACAATGCTTTTTATCTTATTGTAAGAGGGCTCTTTTGGGGGAATCTAATTGGTATCTCTTTGTTGTTAATTCAGCAGTATTTTGGGGTGATCAAACTCAATCCAGAAAATTACTATGTCAACCAGGCGCCGGTTTACTTTAATATTGGCTATATAATGCTGTTAAATCTCCTTACCGTGGTTGTTTGCTTCCTGATTTTATTAGTGCCTTCCTATATAATAACAAAGATTTCACCTGTGAAGGCAATCCGTTACGATTAGAGAGTTGTTTTTTGGCGTTCCCTACAATAAACAAACCTGCTATTTCTGAAAAAGAAACAGCAGGTTTGTTTATTTACGGTCGGGCTAT
>RCUQ01000934.1_pt1 | contig 12007 bp, 8 predicted proteins | sample 2166351 | NCBI WGS metagenome assembly RCUQ01 (sample SAMN09932597, study PRJNA488358) | compost metagenome | feature: garden; material: soil; isolation source: compost soil in acetonitrile-enriched culture | place: Germany: Experimental Botanical Garden Goettingen | collected 2016-01-27
GCGGGGGTGACGGGGGAGAGCACGGGGGTGACGGGAGCAAGAAAGCGGGGAGGCCCATTGGGCCTCCCCGCTTCGCGTTTTGAGGGTTTACTTCGAGACGGCCTTGAGGGCGTCGATCCGGCCGTGGCCGAAGTTCTTGTCGAAGCCCTTGTCGCCGAGGTCGACCGAGGTCTTCTCGATGAGGGCCTTGACCTGCGCCGGGGCCATGTTGGGGTTCTGGCTGCGGACCAGGCCCGCCAGGCCGGCGACGAGGGGAGCGGCCATCGAGGTGCCCGAGAGGCTGGCGTAGGTCTTGGTGCCGCTGATCTGGACCGGGTAGGTGGGGAAGGTCGACATGATGTTCGAGCCGGGGGCCGAGACCGAGATCCAGTCGCCGAAGTTCGAGAACTGCGACTTCTTGTCGGCTTCGTCGGTGGAGCCGACCGCGATCACGCCGTCGAAGGCGGCGGGGTAGCGGCGACGTTCGATGTTGTTGTTGCCCATGGTGGCGACGATGACGACGTTCTTGGAGAGGGCGTACTTGACGGCCTTCTCGAGAACATCGGGCTTGTCGTAGAAGCCGAGGCTCATGTTGATGACGTCGGCGCCGTTGTCGGCGGCATAGATGACGCCTTCGGCGACGGTGGCTGCGGAGCCGCCCGAGGGGCCGCCCAGGACGCGAACCGGCATGATCTTGGCGTTGGCGGCGAGACCCGCGATGCCTTCGTTGTTGTTGGTGATGGCGGCCGCGATGCCCGCGACGTGGGTGCCGTGACCCATGTCATCCTTGGCGGAGGCGTCGACGGTGCTCTTGGGCTTGACGAGCTTGGCCTTGAGATCGGGGTGCTCGAGGTCCACGCCGGAGTCGACGATCGCGATGGTCACGTCCGACTTGCCCATGGTGATGCCCCAGGCTTCGGGAGCGTTGACCTTGTCGAGGGCGTACTGCTTGTCGCGAAGGGTGTCGTTCACCTTGACGGCGTCGAGGATGACGGCGCGGTCGAACTCGGCGCTGGCGACCATCGGATCGGCCTTCAGCTTGGCGACGGCCTGCTCAGGGCTCATGTTGCCCGAGATCTCGATCGAGGCGGCGTTGATAGGGGCGATCACGCTCTTGACCTGCATCTTGGTGCGGGTCTGGAACTCCTGGAGGTTCGCCTGGCCCTTGAAGGTGACCAGGACCTGCTTCTTGGAGACGCCGTCGGCGCGGAAGACGTTGAGGTTGATGGAACCGGGCTGGTAGGTGATGGAGCCGTTGCTACCCGTGGGAAGACCCGTGCTGCAACCGGTCAGGATCGAAGCACCGAGCACGAGGCCGAGAAGGGACTTGAAGTTCTGCATTGGCTCTCCTTCACTCAAGGAAAAATTCTGGCTCCACCGCCACGGTCGAGCGCCTAACTAACATATCCTTAACTGAAACAGAAACTTGCGTGAAACTTTTCAGATCCGCGAAGTTTTTTTCGACCGCGGCGCTTGCAAACGGCAGTGCGCCTCTCGCCCCATGAAACGGGGGCCAGAGGGCGCTGCGGGCGGACCGGCAACTAGGGAGATCGCTCTAGAACTCGGGGAGGACCCGCGCCACCTCGGAGAAGAGGTAGCGGATCAGCATGGCCTGGGCCGGAGCGGAGAGCGTGTTGAAGGAGACGCCCATGACATGCTGGGTTTCGTCGAGCGGGCGAGTCCAGGCGATTTCGCCGGCGAGCGGCAGGGGGTCGCTCTGCTGGGGGAGCCGCAGCTCGAGGGAGATCGCGTCGCCGATGCAGGCGCCCATGGGGCCGTTGGCGATCCGCATGCCGCCTCCCGAGAGGTTGTCCACCGTGCCGACCCGGAAGAAATTCTGGCCGATCCGGTAACGCAGCGGGATCTCCACGTCCATGCGCATGCTCTGGCGCCGGGTCGAGCGGTGGTAGCCGCCGTCGAGCCGCACTTCGAGCTGCTCCAGCCGTCCCTGGACCGAGCGTCCGGTGATCATCGACTGGCGGTAGATCGTCTCGTCGGGCCCCTTGAACTGGATCTCGCCTTCCGCGCCGAGGTGGAAGTTCGTCTCGTCGTCCGGCCTCCAGGTGGGCATGCGCAGCAAGAGGCGGTCGCCGTCCCGGCCGTCGACCCGGGCGGCGTAGGAGTTCGGGCTGGTGTCGCTCGTCAGGGAGATCAGCTGCCCTTCGCGGATCTCCTGGTTCAGGAACTGCTCGACCCGGGCGAGCAGTTTGGCCGTGTCGATCGGCTTGATGAGCACGTCCAGGGCGCCCCAGTTCATGGCGTGAAGCGCGTCCTTGGTCGAGACCGAGGACGCGAGGAAGAGGACCGGAATCTGGGCGGTGGGCGGGTTCAGCTTCAGACATTTCAGGAGGGTCCGGCCATCGATGTCCCCGAGCGCCGGATCCACCATGGCCAGGTCGACCTGGCGAAGCAGGCAGTGGTTGAGCGCTTCATGCCCGTTGCGCGCCAGCAGGACGTCGTAGCCTTCGGCCTGCAGGATGAGCTGGAGGTTGCGACGAATCTGGAAGGAGGCGTCGGCCACCAGAACGGACTTTGGGGTCATGGGATCTCCTCGGTGGGTGCGGATAAGCGCTTCATACCCGCATGCCGCTAATTCTTGCAAGCCTGCTACGCTCCACAGCCTCCTCGCGGGGCGTCCTTTGCGCGATTCCGCCAAGAGAGCGTAAAATGACGGAGCAACGTGAGGATCCCGGCATGCCAAGAGGTGCCCGAATGACGCTGAGTTTGACCCCATCGACCCTTCCCGCCGATCTGAGCGCCCTTCTCGAGGGCCAGGAGCGGATCACCCTTCGCGCCCCCCGCGGCACCCAGCCCCATGCCAAGGGCTGGGTCCAGGAAGCGGCCCTGCGCATGATGCTCAACAACCTCGATCCCGAGGTGGCCGAGCATCCCGAGGAGCTGGTGGTCTACGGCGGATCCGGTAAGGCCGCCCGCAGCTGGCCGGCGCTTCGCCAGATCGCCAAGGCCCTGCTCAACTTGGAGAACGACGAGACCCTGCTGGTCCAGTCCGGCAAGCCGGTGGGCATCTTCAAGACCCATGCGGACGCCCCGCGCGTGCTGATCGCCAACTCCAACCTCGTGCCCCGCTGGGCTACCTGGGAGGAGTTCCGCCGGCTCGAGGCCGAGGGCCTGATGATGTTCGGCCAGATGACCGCGGGTTCGTGGATCTACATCGGGACCCAGGGCATCCTCCAGGGCACCTACGAGACCTTCGCCGCGCTCGCGCGCAAGCACTACGGTGGCACCCTCAAGGGCCGCCTCGTCGTCACCGCCGGCCTTGGCGGCATGGGCGGAGCCCAGCCGCTTTCCGTCACGATGAACGAGGGCGTGGTCATCGCGATCGAGGTCGATCCCACCCGGATCGCGCGTCGCATCGAAAAGGGCTACTGCATGGTGCAGGCCAAGGACCTCGACGAGGCCGTCGCCATGGCCCGCGAGGCGCAGGCGCAGGGCCGGCCCCTGTCGATCGCCCTCAAGGGCAACGCCGCCGAGGTGATCCCCCAGATGGTCGCCAACGGCGTGATCCCCGACGTCGTCACCGACCAGACCTCGGCTCACGATCCGCTGACCGGTTACCTGCCCGCCGGCATGAGCATGAAGGTCGCCGCCGCCATGCGCGAGCAGGAGCCCGAGCGCCTGATCAAGCTCGCCAAGGCCTCGATGGCCATGCACGTCCGCGGCATCCTCGCGATGATGGACCAGGGCGCGATCGCCTTCGACTACGGCAACAACCTCCGCCAGGTGGCCAAGGACGAGGGCGTGGAGAACGCCTTCGCGTATCCGGGCTTCGTCCCCGCCTACATCCGCCCCCTCTTCTGCGAGGGCAAGGGCCCCTTCCGCTGGGCCGCGCTTTCGGGCGATCCCGCGGATATCGCGCGGATCGACCGGCTGATCCTTTCGGAGTTCTCGGATAACGAAGAGCTCTGCCGCTGGATCAAGCTCGCCGGCGAGCAGGTCCAGTTCCAGGGCCTCCCCGCCCGCATCTGCTGGCTCGGTTACGGCGATCGCGCCAAGCTGGGCCGCCGGATCAACGACCTGGTGGCTTCCGGCGAGGTCTCGGCCCCGATCGTCATCGGCCGCGACCACCTGGACTGTGGTTCGGTGGCCTCGCCCAACCGCGAGACCGAAGGGATGAAGGACGGCACGGACGCCGTTTCGGACTGGGTTTTCCTCAACGCCATGGTCAACGCCGTGGGCGGCGCCTCCTGGGTCAGCCTGCATCACGGCGGCGGGGTCGGCATCGGCTACTCGCAGCACTCCGGCATGGTGATCCTGGCGGACGGCACCCCCGAGGCGGATAAGCGCCTGGAGCGGGTCCTGACCTCGGATCCCGGCATGGGCGTGATCCGGCACGTGGACGCGGGCTACCCCGAGGCGATCGCCACGGCGCATGCCAAGGGCGTTCGCATCCCGATGGAGGAGTAGCATGCGCGCAGATCTGATCATCGTTCACGCCGACCAGCTGCTCACCATGGCCACTCCCGAGGGTTCGCCCGAGGGAGCGCCGGTTGCCGGTCCGTTCTCCGGGGCGGATCAGGGGCGGATCGGCCTGATCGAGGACGGGGCGATCGCCTGCCTCGACGGCATGATCGTCGCCATCGGCCCCACCGAGGAGATCCTGGCCAAGGTTCAGGAAGAGCCGGACATCGTCACGATCGACGCCCGCGGCAAGGTCGTCTCGCCGGGCCTGGTGGACGCCCACACGCACCTGGTCTTCGCCGGCACCCGCGAGCGCGAGTTCGAGCTGCGGGCCCGGGGAGCCACCTACGCCGAGATCTTCGCGGCCGGCGGCGGCATCCACTCGACGGTCCGAGCCACCCGCGAGGCCTCCAAGGCCGAGCTGCTGGAGCTCGCCACCGGTCGCCTCCAGACCATGCTCGAGCACGGCGCCACCACCGTGGAGGCCAAGTCCGGCTACGGGCTCGACTTCGACACCGAGGTCAAGCAGCTCGAGGTGCTCATGGAGCTCTCGCGCCGTCATCCGGTGGACGTGGTCCCGACCTTCATGGGGGCGCATGCCGTCCCGCGCGACACCGATCCCGAGGCCTTCGTGACCTGGCTGGTCGAGGACGCGATCCCCAAGATCGCGATCCGGGGCCTCGCGCGCTTCTGCGACGTCTTCTGCGAGAAGGGGGTCTTCACTCCCGAACAGACCGAGCGCATCCTCAAGGCCGCCAAGGCCAACGGCCTGGGAGCCAAGCTCCATGCCGACGAGCTGGTCGATACCGGCGGCGCGGCCCTGGCCGCCAAGCTGGGCGCCGTCTCGGCGGATCACCTGCACTGCGCCAACCTGGACGGCCTCGCCGCCATGGCCGAGGCCGGCGTCGTGGCCGTCCTCCTGCCCGGAACCGGCGTTTTCCTCGGCATGTCCGAGCATGCCCCGGCCCGCAAGATGGTCGAGCTGGGCGTGCCGGTGGCGGTGGCGACCGACTTCAACCCCGGCTCCTGCTTCTCGGAATCCCTGCCCCTGATGATGAGCCTGGCGGTCACGCAGCTCAAGCTCACGCCCCAGGAGGTCTGGGTGGCCGTGACCCGCAACGCGGCGCATGCCGTCGGCCGGGGCCACCGGGTGGGCTCGCTCGAAGTCGGCAAGCAGGCCGATCTGGTCGTCTGGGACGCCCATGACTACCGGGTGGTGCCCTACCGCATGGGCATCAACCTCGTCGACACGGTCGTCAAGCTGGGCAAGGTCGTGCACCGCCGCGAGCCGCGGGCGCAAGCGCAGCTCGAGCGCATTGGCTAGCCGAGACGGGGCTTTCGGGGCATGGCCGGGGTGACGTACCGCCGGCTCATGCCGGCCGAAGGGCCTTTCTTCGCCGCGTTGACGTTTCCGGCCTACCGATCGTGGCTGAGTTCCGGCGAGCCCGCGCTTCTCGCGATCGCCGTCCAGGTCGATAACGAGCCCGCGGGGCTTGCCCTGGCCGTCCGTGAGCCGGCGGGCGAGCAGGCCGAGCTCTGCTCGATCTTCGTCCGCCAGGCCTATCGGCGGCGGGGCCTGTCGGCAGGCTTGCTCGAGCGCCTCGAGGCCGCCCTCCGGGAGGAGGGAGCGCATGAGGTCCATGGCGTCTACATGACCGGCAAGCCGTCGACACCCGTGCTCGAGCACCTGCTCGCGACGCGCGGCTGGGACGCTCCCGAGCGCCGCATGCTGGTGCTGCGGGCCCATTACGATCGGATGTCCCGCGCGCCGTGGGTGGCGAAGGCCAGCCTGGGAGACGGCCTCACCATCGATCGCTGGGACGCGCTCACCTCATGCGAACGTGCCGAGCTCCGGCGAAGCCAGGAGGCCTCTCCCTGGATCGCGCCGGATCTGATCCCCTTTGATTTCGAAGAGAACTCCTATGCGCCGGCCAGTCTGCTCCTGCGCCGAGGCGGCAAGGTGGTCGGCTGGCTCATCACCCACCGTTTCGGGGACGTGCTGCGCTACACCTGCAGCTACGTGCATCCGGAGCTGCAGCGCCGGGCGCGGATCCTGCCGCTTTACGCCGAGGTCATGCGCCGGGCGCATGCTCAGGGCATCTCGCAGGGGATATGGACCATTCCCGTGCAGCATCCGGCCATGATGGCTTTCGCCCAGCGCTGGATGGCGCCCTATGCCGAGGCATGCGACGAGACGCGCGGCACGCGCAAGCGCCTGAGAGGCTTGTCGTCTTAAGGTGGGTCTGCCATCATATCTGCTTGATTATCGGCTTCATGTGCGGAAGGAGTGCTCGTGAAGAAAGTCCTCTTCATCCTCGGCGAACTCAGCGACTCCGACGTCGATTGGCTCGTCGAGGTCGGCCAGCGGGAGACGGTCTCGGCGGGCCGCGTGCTCATCCGCGAGGCGAGCGCCATCGAGCATGTCTACGTGATCCTCGACGGGCGCTTCGCGGTCTCGGTCGCGGCCTTGCAGGGCAAGGAAGTCGCCCAACTGGGCAGCGGCGAGATCGTGGGCGAGATGTCGCTGGTGGACCAGCGTCCTCCGAGCGCCACGGTGACGGCTCTGGAATCCGGGCTGGTGCTGTCGGTGCCTCGCCGTGAAATCGAGCTGAAACTGGCCCAGGATATGGGTTTCGCGGCACGCTTCTACCGGGCGATGACGGTCTTCATGTCGGATCGCTTGCGTAGTACCGTCAGCCGGCTGGGTTACGGCCAAGGTGGCCCCATGGACCAGGAGACCGAGTACGAGGACGAGCTCGACATGGGAGTGCTGGACAAGGCGGCGCTGGCCGGTGCGCGCTTCGACTGGCTGCTCAAGCGCATGAAGGGGGGCTGATGTCCTCTCCCCAGCAGCGCCTGTTTCGCAAGGAGGCCCTGGAGCGCCTCTCGTCGCCCGAGCGTCTGGATCTCTTGATGCAGGTCGTCAGCCCCAAGGGCTGGGTCGCCCTGGCTTGCCTGGGGGTCGGCATCCTGCTCGTGCTCTTCTGGAGCGTCGTCGGCCGCTTGCCGGTAACGGTCAACGCCAAGGCCGTCTTCGCGCGGCCCTACGAGGTCGTTGCCTTGCAGGCCACGGGGGGCGGCCGCGTCCGCGAGCTCAAGGTTCGCTCGGGCGATTCCGTGAAGGCGGGGGACGTGCTCGCCTTCTTGGAGCAGCCTGAGTTGGCCGAGCAGCTCTCGCAGCAGCGCGCGCGCCTGGCCGAGCTGGAGCGCCAGCATGCGAGCCTCGGCGAACTGCAGGCAAGCTTCGCCGAACAGACCCTTCGCACCCTCAAGCAGCAGCGGGAGAACGTCCTGCAACTGATCCGCGAGGCCAAGGCCCTGGATCCGGTCCTCGACCAGCGACTCGCCGAGAACCGCCGGCTCAACCAGTTGCGGGCCCTGCCCGTGGACGCGGTGCTTGCCGCCGAGCAGGCCTTTCTCCAGAACCGCAACCGCATCGCCGAGCTGGAGGCCCAGCTCAAGGAGCTGCAAAGCAAGGAGACTTCGGTCGTTCAGCAGCGCCTCGAGGCCGAGACCCAGCGCGCCAATCAGATCCGCGAGCAGCGCGCGAGCGAAGCGCTCTTGAAGCTTCAGCTCGAGCAGCAGGGCCGCATCGTCAGCCAGCGCGCGGGAACGATCCTGGAGGTGGCCGTGGCCGTCGGCGACGTGATCGCGCCGGGAACCCGCATCGCCAGCCTGGCGCGCGACGAGGCCCCGGGCAACCTGATGGGCGTGGTCTACTTTCCGATCAGCGACGGCAAGAAGGTCCAACCCGGCATGCGCCTCCAGCTGACTCCCGACACGGTCAAGCGCGAGCGCTTCGGGGGCGTCACCGGGCGGGTCGTCTCGGTCTCCTCCTTTCCCGTCACCGAGCAGGCCCTCCTGAACACCCTCGGCAACGCCGAGTTGGCGCGCGCCTTCGCCAGCGCCGGGCCGCTGATCGAGGTGCTCGCCGAGCTGGACCGGAACGCGGCCAATCCGAGCGGCTACGACTGGTCCTCGTCGCGCGGTCCCTCGCTCTCCGTCACGGCCGGCACCACGGCCGCCGCCCGCGTGACGGTCGAGGAGGTGCCGCCCATCGTCCTGGCCTTCGCCATCCTGAGATCCAGCAGTGGCCTCTATTAAGCTCCTGTCCTTCCTCAAGCGACCGCGCCGCGTCAGGACTCCGACCGTCATCCAGATGGAGGGCGTGGAATGCGGCGCGGCCGCGCTCGCCATGATCCTCGCGTATCACGGCCGCATCGTGCCGCTGAGCGAGCTGCGGATCGCCTGCGGCGTCTCGCGCGACGGCAGCAAGGCCAGCAACCTCCTCATGGCCGCACGCGAGTACGGCCTCAACGCCAAGGGCTTCAAGAAGTCCTTGGAGAAGATTCGCGACGTCTCCTTTCCTTGCATCGTCTTCTGGAACTTCAACCATTACCTGGTCGTCGAGGAGATGGACGAGACGCGCGTCCGGCTGAACGACCCGGCGAGCGGCCGCCGCACGGTGACGCTCGAGGAGTTCGACGAGGGCTTCACCGGGGTGGTGCTGGTCTTCGAGCCTCGCGAGGATTTCGAGAAGGGCGGGCGCAAGCCGAGCGTCATCCAGGCCATGCGTCGACGCCTCGAAGGCTCGTACGGGGATCTCCTCTACTGCGTGCTCGCAGGCCTCCTCCTGGTCGTGCCGGGCATGGCCCTGCCGGTCTTCACCCAGCTCTTCGTCGATCAGATTCTGGTCCAGGGGATGCATGATTGGCTCCGCCCCCTGCTGCTGGGCCTCGTCATGATCGCCCTCTTCAAGGCCGGCCTGTCACAACTGCGGATCGCCTACCTGCGCCGCCTCAACCTCAAGCTCGCGGCCCTGCACTCCAGCCGCTTCCTGCAGCACCTCCTGCACCTGCCCATGGCCTTCTACTCGCAGCGTTACGCGGGCGAGGTCGCCAACCGCATCACCATGAACGACGACGTCGCGGACTTGCTCTCCGGCCGGCTGGCGAGCTCGACGATCGACACGATCATGATCGTCTTCTACGGCGTGCTCATGCTCTACTACGATCCGGTGCTGACGGGAGTGGTGGTCGCTTCCGGTCTGGCCAACCTGCTCCTGCTGCAAGCGATGGGCTCCCGCCGGGTCGAAGCCAACCAGCGCCTGGCCCAGGAGGCCGGCAAGAAGGCGGGAATCGCGATGGCGGGCCTCCAGTCCATCGAGACCCTCAAGGCCTCGGCCTCCGAAGCCGACTTCTTTACCCGTTGGGCCGGCTACGACGCCAAGATGCTCGAAGCGAGCCAGCGGACCGCCCAGCAGACCATGGTGCTGAGCGTGCTGCCGACCCTGCTTTCCGGGCTCACGACGGCGGCTATCCTGATCGTCGGAGGCTTCCGCATCACGGAGGGACACCTCAGTATCGGCATGCTGGTGGCGTTTCAGGGGATGAGCGCCAGCTTCCTCGGCCCCATCAACAGCCTGGTCGGGATGGGCAGCGCCATCCAGGATCTTTTGAGCAACCTCAACCGCCTGGACGATGTATTGGATCATCCGGCCGCCGTGCCCGTGCGCGATGCGTCCCTGCCCGGCCCGGACGCCTTCCGATTGGAGGGCGGCCTATCGATCGTCTCGCTGTCGTTCGGCTACAGCCGGGTCTCGCCGCCGGTGGTCGCGAACTTCTCGCTCTCGGTGAAGCCAGGGCAGCGGGTCGCCCTGGTCGGCGGCTCGGGCTCGGGCAAGTCCACCGTCGCCAAGCTGGTCAGCGGCCTGTACGAGCCCTGGGACGGGGAGATTCGCTTCGACGGCCGGAACCGCGCGGACTGGGCTCCGGCGGTCATCAGCCAATCGGTCGCCACGGTGGACCAGGACATCGCCCTCTTCGCGGGCTCCGTGCGCGACAACCTCACGCTCTGGGATCCGACCGTGAGCGAGGAGCGCCTGCGGCAGGCCTGTCAGGATGCCTTGATCCATGACGTGATCCTCGCGTTGCCCGGCGGTTACGACGCGCTCTTGCTCGAAGGCGGGATCAACCTTTCCGGAGGGCAGCGCCAGCGCCTCGAGATCGCTCGCGCGCTGGTCAACGACCCGGCCATCCTGGTGATGGACGAGGCCACCAGCGCCTTGGATGCCGAGACGGAGCGCATCATCGGCGAAAACTTGCGCAGCCGCGGCTGCACCTGCCTCATCATCGCTCACCGCCTCAGCACCGTGCGCGATTGCGACGAGATCGTCGTGATGGAGCGCGGGCGCATCGCCGAGCGCGGTACGCATGACGAGTTGCTCGCCGCCCGAGGAGCCTACGCGCGCCTGGTGGAGAGCGAGCGGAACGATCCCGCGGAGGTCCGGTCATGAACGACGAGCGTCGCGCGGGTGCCGAGCGCCTGGTGCCCGCGCTCTCCGAGCAGGAGCGCCAGGAGGCGTACGCGCGCTTCGCGAGCCGGCAGCGCCACGATCGGGACGTGATGGAGAAGGCGATCGCCCAGCTCTCGACGATCGTCGACGATCGCGGGGACGCCGTCCCCGCCGACGGCTCCCCGCTGTACCGCGCGGCCTATGCCGTGGGGGCCGCGCTCGGGCTCGCCATCAAGCCGCCGGCCTCCTGGGAGCGTCTCGAGCGCCTGAAGGATCCGATCGAGGCGATCGCCCGCGCCTCGCGCTTCCGTACCCGCCGCGTGCTCCTGCGGGGCGACTGGTGGACGCGCGACAATGGCCCCTTGCTCGCCTACCTGGCCGACGGCGATCGCCCCATTGCCCTCATCCCCCGCGGCGCGCGCGCTTACGATCGCTTCGACCCCGTCACGAACGACTGGCGGGCCGTCACGCCCGAACTGGCAAGCGAGCTTCAGCCGCATGCCACCATGTTCTACCGCCCGCTTCCCGGCTCCACCGTCAAGGCCTTCGACCTCATGCGCCTGGGCATGCAGGCTTCGCGACGCGACATGCCCGTGGTGATCGCCATGGCGGCCTCCGTGGCCCTCTTGGGGCTCGTCACCCCGCATGCGACGGCCTTTCTGATCGATCACGCCATCCCCGACGCCCAGCGCAGCCTCATGGCTCAGATGGGCATCGCCCTGGTGATGCTGGCCGTGACGCAGGCCCTCTTCCAGTGGGTCCAGACCGTCGCCCTCGTGCGGGCCGAGACCCGGGCCGAGTCGGCCACCGAGTCGGCGGTCTGGAGCCGCCTGCTCAACTTGAAGCTGACCTTCTTCCGGAGCTATCCCGCAGGAGAGCTCGCCGCGCGCATGTCGGCCATCGACCAGATCCGGCAGCTCCTGTCGGGATCCACCCTCCAGGCCCTGCTCGCGGGGGTCGTCTCGCTGGTCAACCTGGTCCAGCTCTTCGTCTTCAACTCGCGCATGGCCCTGGTGGCCCTGGCGATCGCCCTCATCTCGGTCGCCGTCACCGTCACCTCGGCCGTCCTGCTGCTGCGCGCCTCGCGCGCCCTCATGCAAGAGGACGGCAAGATCCTGGGCCTGGTCGTGGGCCTGATCGGCGGAGTCGCCAAGATCCGGACCGCCGGGGCCGAGCCCCGGGCCTTCGCCCAGTGGGCCAAGCGCTACGCCGGCTACTCGCGCCTCAGCTTCCAGGCGCAGCGCCTCCAGGATCGCCTCAGCCTCTTCGACGAGTTGCTGCCGATCGTGAGCATGCTCGTGCTCTTCCATGGCT
>RCUQ01000940.1_pt1 | contig 11955 bp, 23 predicted proteins | sample 2166351 | NCBI WGS metagenome assembly RCUQ01 (sample SAMN09932597, study PRJNA488358) | compost metagenome | feature: garden; material: soil; isolation source: compost soil in acetonitrile-enriched culture | place: Germany: Experimental Botanical Garden Goettingen | collected 2016-01-27
TCTGTGTCGTTTTGAAAAATCCCTTCTTTGAAATCTTTACAAACTTGGGAATGTAAAGTAACAGCAGAGAAAAATAAAGACAGAATCAATAATATTTTTTTCATATAATTTTAATTATTTCATTCACAACCATTATAACTCCTAAAAAAGCACCTAGGAAACCACCAACATAAATTTTAAAGATGTTTCCAGAATTATTATTAGTCCTAAGTTATTTTATTGGCTAGGATAATTCCAAATATACCAATGATAAACATGAGTATGCCGATAATTAGATTATATATATCCATAAAATTATGTTTATTGAGTTGGTGTAGGCCCATTAGATATTTCTGTTTTATCACCTATTTTGATACGCTAAGATACTTCAAAAGTATTCTAAGGTTTTTTAAGCCTTAAATATAGAAGAGACAACCAAATTGGTTGTCTCTTCTATATTCGGAAATTTTAAATTATATTCTTTATCAGATAGTTAGGCGGATGTAAAACACCTAATCTGATACACAATCTACCCAGTTCATTCATTACTGTAATTCCCGATGATATGCTCCCGTAAATCTATGGTAGAAAGATCTAGATTGTTTTTGTCGGATTTCAGCTTAAGTAAAATTGGAGAACTATCTGGGTCATACAATTCTTCTACTCCAATAGAATAACCTTTCGCGACGCCAGCAATAATTACTTTATACCCATCTTTAAATTGCGCTTTAAACATTCCATCAGCTGATGTAGTGAAAGTTGTATCAGTTTCATCCATTTTATCCCAGCCAGCGTCATACCAGCAAAGAATTGTAACTTTTGCAAATGGAATTGGCTCCCCTTGTTCACCTAAAACCTTTCCATCGACTTGGAAGTCATGATTTCTTTCACAGCTAGACAGCATTAGCAATGCTAAAATTGTAATACTTCTTCTTATTTTTCTCATTAAAACATTACAATGGCAATTATCAATCTAATTCTTTAGATTTGCTATCAGTATATTCTTCAAGTTTTGAAAGAATTTCATTTTCAAATCTATTTTTAATTCTTATTTTTCCTTCTTGAGTAAAATCTTGTTCTTTTAGCTATTTCTTTTTGCTTCCTATAAATACTGAACGGATAGCAATATGCATAGATACGTCAAACCACCAATTCCAAAAAATTGTTGCCCCAATGTTCTTGGGTCTAAAGCATCAGGGGTTAAACTTCTTTGAATTCTTTTTTAAAAATTTAGTTTATTACCTCTAAACTTTGTTTTTTTTCCTTATACTCACTAATCTTATTACAATTACACACAAAGGATAAAAAAACATCATATAATTTTTATCGCTCCAAGCAAACCTTATTATAGTATAAGTTAAGGATGTTCCAAAGATTACAAAACAAGATGCTTCTAAACACAGCAAAAGAATAAATAAGTTGCTCAAAGTGTGTTTAACAATAGCCGGAAATACTCTATAAACCAAAAATTGTAACGCAAAACAAATAAAGTAAGAAATAAGACTGCCAAATAGGTGATAACTAAATAATTCCCAATCAGCAATTTCGTTAAAAAAAACATTAATAAGAATGTTAACAATATTAAATACTACAAATGACAATAACCATTCAATAGCTATATTTTTAGTTTGTTCTTTCATTTTAATTGAATATTACATAAGTACGGGTTTCTTCTGATTTTTTCCAACCTCCTTTTCCATCAGGCTTGTAAGTTGTACCTGTAGCAGTGACCGCTTTATACTTAGATGTAGAACCTGTGTGTTTATCACGCGACTTCATATAATTATTAATTGTTCCTACTTGATTACCTTCTACGCTGAACGTCTGTACTCCTTCCCGAAGCCGCACTTCTGTTTCAAAGATAGCTGAATTTTGTTCAGTTGTACCTTTGTTATTAGCAACATATTCAAAAGTGAACATATCTTCTTGAAAGCCGCCCATCATATTCACAAGTCCTTTTGCATATTCCAAATAAAGTTCAGGCCTATTAGCTATTTTATCAGGCGTGTGCCCCTTATGTCCATGACCAATACCTGTATTGTACATATCCCCATCTGCGTCACTATGAGCATAACTATCTCCATATCTATGAAGAGCATATCCTCTTTGACGTGCAGATGTAGCCCCAAAGTATTTTATTTCCGAACTTCTAATTTCTGCTTCCCTTCTCCCGCCAGTTAAGGCATGCACATCGACTTGCCAATCCACAAACATCCAAGTATTGGTAGGTTCTAAAATATCTCCTCTATCAGACATTCTGTTATCAGGAATTTCCCGCATAATACGCTAATTCTGCGGCATTCTTATGTCCTGTTATTAATCCCGCAAGATAAACGGTCCAATAATGACCATCTGTTTCATATTTCCCATTTGGGTCTACGAATGTTAAAGGATTGTCGTAAGCGTATCTATATGGAGTCCAAGAAGGTGCTTTTTCGGCAAGCATATCCATATTCATCCATCTTCCCAAAGCAGCATCATAATTTCTCGCCCCATAGTCATACCAATTAAGCCCTCTTTCATCCTGAAATTCCTTCCCATTATATTTGTAATTATATACAATCTGCGGTACAGGAGAAACCGGCGCTGCCATTGCCTTAAAAGTAATCAGATTCGACTTCTCTTGGGCCGCCAGGATATCGGTATTATAATTCGTATGCTTTAGCCCAAAAGGGTAATAATGATTCTCTTCTAGAATCTTTACCGTTCCCAATGTTTCCCGCCAGAGAATGTCTCCCAGAGGATGTCTTGGACATGAATCGTACCTGCAGAAAACAGAGCGCAGACAATGGTCAGAATGCGCATCTTGCAGTTTTTTTGTAAAAGTCATGTACTTGTCTTTTATTAAGTTAAGGCTTGTTAATTTGTTTTAGGCTGTAAAGAAATAAATTTATGATACAAGAATAACAATTCTTGAGTTTTTTTTTAAGTATACGGTAGTTCCTAGTATTCTCGTTACAGAAAATCTGTAAAAAATATTGGCAAAAAGGAGTATGAAGCGGACGCTCGTCGACAAAAGTCATCAACTTGAAAAGAAAAAGAAAAACCAGTTTGCACACAAATCTAGGTTTTCTCCTTACGACCATATCCTTTTTTTTGCGCCACGTAAAAACAATTATTTGCAGGAATAGTTGATAATGATTCTCCATCAAAATAGCCTTCTTCGTATTGTTAACGTCTAGTTTTGCTCAGAGTGAATCTATAGTAAGTCTATAATGAGTCTATAGTGACTCTATAAAAACCTCTTTTTTTATAGAGCCATTATAGATTTACTATACTATGATTATAAATTTATATTGAAGAAAATCACAAAATAAATCGAACGCTATTGCGTTTATACTACTAATATTAAACACTTTACGCCATGGCACAAGTAAGCAGGAAAAACATCATCAGCGGCATTACTGGCAATTTAGTTTTTAGGAATCTCGACGGGAAACAGATCCTGCAATCTCGCCCAGGGAAAATACATCAGACTAGGGAAACCGTAGCCAGTGGTTCAGAATTCCGCCATTGCAGCCGTTGGGCTAAGCACCTTCGTATCGGATTGCATTCTTTTTTGGCCGGACAAGCAGACAGCTATATGTACCGTCGGCTGACAGGTGCTTTTTATAATGCCCTGCTCGAAAACACCCACCTGCCTAAAGGACAGCGCACTCCCTTTACTGCCGACATGAAGGCTTTGGAGGGATTTGAGTTTAATATTCATTCGCCTTTTAAGAAGTATTTCCTGCCAGAAATTACAGTCGTTATGGATTCTCAGCGGCAGGTGCAAGTCACTATTCCCGAACTGGAGCCCAAAAGCCAGATACGGTTTCCGGAAGAGGTGCCGCATGCGGAACTGGTCGTATATGCCTGCGCTACAAAATTTGAAGCAAGCTCTCCTATCGTGGATGCTTTTTTCACGTTGCCTATACCTTTTGATGCTGCTATCCAATCCGAAATGGTTTGGACCAGTCCCGCACTGCCCAAAGGTTATTTTGTAGTAGTCGCGGCAAAACTGCTGTATTATGAAGAAAATCAATTTATGGGGAAGAAGTATAGCAATAGCGACGTATTGAATCCGTGCAGTATTTTGTTTTGTGGTTCTTGACACTCTCAAGATACAAGCATAAGTTATACTAAGTATTGTGAGATTATACAGATAAAATAGTAATTTGCCCCCATGAAAATTTATTCCGCGATACAAATAGGAGACTATCATTTTAATAACTGTGAAGATGCTATTTATATAGGCAAATTCGGAAAAGACAAGCTAGTCTGCGCAGTTATGGATGGTTGCACGACAGCTATAGACAGCCAATTTGCTTCTTTGCTGGTCGGCAAGATCTTAAAGAAGATCGTAATCGAAAAAGGGTATAAAGACATGGTCGACAAAAATGAGGCTGCCATGACCTTGGAGCAACATTTGAAATCTATCTTGAGAGATGTATTCTCTGAGCTTAAAGCTATTAAAAATCAATTATTATTAGATTCGAAAGAACTCCTCACTACTTTGATAATCATGATAGTGGATAAGAATTTAAAGCAAGGAATTGTTTTGGCTATTGGTGACGGGTTTGCCAATATCAATGGAAAAATAACAGACTTTGAACAAGACAACAAGCCTGACTATTTAGGATTTCATATTTCAGAAAACTTTGAAGAATTCTATAGCCTGCAAAGTCAAAAACTTGTATTTGATACGATTAGCGACATTAGCATTGCAACAGATGGTATTTTTTCATTCACTAAAATTCATAAAAAAACGGCTGAAGAAATTGATGTTGTTGATTTTTTAGCAAAAAATGAAGACAACAATGAATCGGCTGATATGCTAAGCTTAAAACTCAAAGCTTTAGAAATGGAGTTTGGACAGAAACCAACCGATGATTTTTCAATGATACGAATTTTAAATAGGTAAAGTCTTATATGGGAATCGGAAGAAGAAATTTTCTAAAACTGACAAGCTTTGCATTAGCGGGAATAGCGATCAATCCCCTGCAATCAGTGATTGTTAACAATGATGCCTATATTAATAAAAAACTCGGAATCTTATTTTACAAGCCTTCTTCATGGAGGTTTGTAGCTGTAAAAGATTTTGGAAAAATAAAGGAGAAGCAAATTTTAAAGGGCAAACAAAATGACTACAAAGAGGAAATCTTTAAAGACTTGGGCGACCCGATTTGTATTGTCACAAAATATTATGAAGACAAGCCTGAAAACGAGGGAATATTTTCTCCAACAATTACTCTCAATATTACGCATAAATCTGAATTAGCCGACTATGGATTTGATACTTTTGAAGAACTAATGGCGCTTTCTTCGGCAGGGACTGGTACATTGTTGAAAGATTTTAAGGTTATCAAAAAGTATGAACCTTATGAAATTTCAGGCTGTCGATTTTACGAATACGATGCAGAATACCTATTTGAGCATGTAGAACTGTCAAAGCCTGTGAAAGTTGAGCTTAAGGTACTGAAAGCAGAACATAATGATTATTATTATGATTTCAACTGCCACCAATCGTCTGAACAAAACCAGATTGCTATTGACGACTTTGAAAGATTTAAAAAGTCAATCCAATTAATCTGACAAAACCAACAAAGGAGATAAGACAATGGGCAAAAGAATATCCAGAATACAAAATGATGTGCAAGACAGAGATTCTGTGGCTTGGAAAAAACTTTGTGATTATGTTGATAGGGTTGCTGCAGAAAATCGTGATGATTTTTCACCTATAGAAGAACTTGGACACGAGCTGTTTGCTGAAATACATACTTTGCCCGAGACAATTTCAAAGTTGAAAACGGTCAAAAAGGTGTGGCTTTATGGCAGCAGTCTAAAACGCATCCCGCCTGAAATTGGAGAGATGGAGGCTTTGGAATATTTTGACCCTTACACTTCATACAGCTTGCATTGGTTTCCTTATGAAATTACCAAATGCAAAAACCTTAAAGACAGCAGGGTAAGTACTAGGGCTTTGTATGGTAATTACAAAAACCGAATGGGATTTCCCCGCTTGGATCATAACCCGGTTCGATATACAGGAGACACCGTAAATTGCAGTATCTGCGGTACGATTATGACTTATGAGCAAACAAACCAGCTTTGGATTTCTTTGTATGTGGGAACAGATACCCTGCCTCTTTTGGCAAACTTGTGTTCAAAAGAATGTGAAAGCCGACTACCCGTACCTCCTAAAAATTATATCCAATTTCCACATAAGGGCGGTGCGGACTTAGTACAGCCACATGACGAGGGTAAAATATTTGAATTAGAAATAGAGAATCTGGCAGAATCCGAACTCACACACAATAATGAAGCATCTTTAGACAAATCAGAAGCCGAAAAGAAAGAATTTCCATTATTAAAGCTGATTAGAAAAATATGGGAATAATGAGAAGATGAATGCCAATAAAATCAAAATGTCAAATTTTTTCGAATATACAATAAGCATCATCTACAGTCTCCGAATCGTGGCTTCACCGCTATTGATTGGAGTTGCAATTAGTTCCGTAATTTATTTTTCAAATCCAAACGCGACAACATCTAGAATCAGTTAATTTGGTAATCAAAATAACATAAAAAACCACCCATTTATTAGGCAACAATCCAACCTTCAGTGCAAACAAGGCTTATTTTGTGCTTGTGCAATTCAGCTAAAATCAAAAAACATTCCGGATTACGGAGCCAAAAGTATTGAATGACCGTAGGAAAGGAGTATATTTAGCCTCCATCTCGCCCCTAAACCTACAGAGCAAATGTCAGATACTACCAAAAAGCCGACTACCATTGTCGGAAGAATTATGTACAAGATAAAAATCTTTGCCAAACGCTATTATAAATACCCGTATCCTGAGGAAGCTTTTTTCAAGGATATTGCCGAAAAGACCGTATGCGATGCACACGGCACCAGCGGAAAAGAGGTTTTTACAAAACAAAGCTTTTTGCTGCTCTGGCTGTATGTCAAGAGCCAGGCCCTGAAATACATAATCATGGTCCAGTGCGAGATGAAAGAGAAGTTTGTCAATCCTGCACAGAAGCTGTTCTATGCCCAGAAAATAGGTACTGACGTCGCACATATCGATGAAAAGCTTGAAAGCCTCAAGCTCCAGTTTTCCGATTCTGAGGACATCATGAAAAAGTGACGCTTTTTTTTCGTATATTTGCTATTCACCTCTGCTTTAGTTGAAGTTTTTTCAACATTCCTCTTTCTATTCATAGGCGACATAAAAACAACTGCCTATGAAAAATCTAAAGATTTGTCTAGTCGATGACGACAAGGACGACAGGGAAACATTCCAAGATGCATTTAATGAACTAAATTCAGATAGCGTCTTGATGACATTCAAGAACGGTTTAGAAGCCATCGATTATCTGAATACGATAGAAGATGTTCCTGATATTATTTTTCTTGACTTAAATATGCCGATTATGGGCGGTCTTGAAACATTAAGGGAGATACGAAAAAATGAACGCTACAAATTGCTTTCCGTAGTTATCTATTCTACTTCGTCTTCTGAAAAAGATATCGAAGAAACGCTTGTTGCTGGAGCCAATATCTATATTACAAAACCGACCAATTTCCGAGTTTTAAAAGATACGCTTACAAAAGTAATGAAGATGAACTGGCAGTACCGTGCATCCGAATTAGATAAAAATAATTTTGTACTTGTTATCTGATTTCTTTTAGTCGGACACGGCCTCTTTTAGTGCTTTTTCTCTTTCCTTCTCAATGCAATACATGCAACAAGCTGTCAGTATGATTATTGCAAAGACAAAGTAAAAAATTTTATAATTGGGTTTTTCCTTCTTTTCTTCTATTGGGTCATCATTCGGTATCATAAATACTTCTGGTTACTTTTTCGGAAAGGTAATCTCATTTCGTGCCATATAGTTATAAGATTCCAATTATAGTTTACAGCTATTACGGTTTTTCGTAACAACAAAACGGAAACTACTATCCCTGATCTGAAATTTATACAAAATACTGCTTTCTTTTAACTGACTGCCATTATAAAAAGGGCAATTCCATAATTTAGCAAAAGCCTTTAAAAACAACAGCTGAGAGCTCATTAGGGCTTTTGGCTGTCTTTTTATTTGGTATTTTTTTGCATAAAGTATTGTGTAGTTAAATGACTTCATATATATTTGTAGTCAAATAACTTCATAATGAATTTAAGACGAGACGTTTTCCAGGCCATAGCCGACCCTACAAGAAGAGCCATCCTCCTATTGGTATCATCACAATCGATGACCGCAGGTGCCATAGCTTCTAACTTTGATACTGCAAGGCCGACGGTTTCAAAGCATTTGCAGATACTTACGGAGTGCGAGCTGCTCAAGCAAGAACAGAACGGCAGAGAAATGTATTACCACCTAAATCCGAACAAGCTGAAAGAAATAGCCGACTTTATCGAGCCGTTCCAAAAAATGTGGGATGACAGGTTCAACACGCTCGAAACCATCATGAAAAAGTACCAATCAAAAAAATAAGTTTATGGAACGAAAGACAAAAATCAACGCAGAAGAGGATAAGCAAGAACTCCTGATTACCAGAGAATTTGACCTGCCTTTGGAATTGCTTTTCAAGGCATATGAAGATCCTGAAATTTTAGCACAATGGATGGGCACGAAAGTAGTAAAGCTCGAAAACAAAAAGCATGGCGGCTATCAGTTTGAAACCTCAGACAAAGAGGGCAATGTACTGTTTAGCGCTAATGGTACTATCCATGAGTTCCTTCCGAACCAAAGGATTACCCGTACTTTCGAGATGGAAAATACGCCTTTTCCGGTACAGCTGGAATACTTGGAGTTTGAAAAGCTGACGGACACTACCAGCAAGCTCACCATGCACATCGTATACAAATCGGTCGCCTTTAGGAACCAAGTACTGCAGCTGCCTTTTGCGCAGGGCATCAATATGGCACATAATCGACTTCAAGAAATTGCAGACCGCTTAAAATAACACACTATGGAAAAAAGAAACAAAATTATTTATTGGATTTCGACACTCTGGCTGGCGCTGGGAATGGTGTCGACCGGAATCGTACAGTTGCTGCACGTAAAAGAAGAAGCCGACATGATGGCCCATCTAGGCTATCCTTTATATTTTCTGACCTTGCTGGCGGTATGGAAATTTTTAGGCGTTATCACGATACTTATTCCTAAATTTACGTTGCTAAAAGAATGGGCCTATGCAGGCTTTTTCTTTGCCATGACGGGAGCCATCTATTCGCACATTGCTTCGGGCGATGCCGTGAAAGAACTATTCCCTCCCCTATTATTGCTGGTATTGACCATGGTATCGTGGTATTTTAGGCCGGCCAATAGAAAAGTAAATTTCGTCAAACCTTACAACCAATAATGATATGGACAGCAAAAAGAAACTCTCGGCAGAACACAGCCAGACATTGCTCGGCATACTGAAAGCCCGTTTTGAAAAAAACAGCCACCGCCATAAAGGCCTGAAATGGGACGATATACAGGCAAGGCTCGAAGCACATCCCGAAAAACTTTGGTCGCTCGACGAAATGGAAGAGACCGGCGGCGAGCCCGATGTTGTAGGCCATGACGCAAAAACAGGCGAATATATCTTTTACGACTGCGCGCCAGAAAGTCCTAAAGGCCGCAGAAGTGTCTGCTTTGATCCAGAAGCCTTGGCTTCAAGAAAAGAGCACAAGCCAAAAGACAGCGCTGTTGCAATGGCCGATGCTATGGGTATCGACATCCTGACGGAAGAACAATACCGCGAACTGCAGCAGTTCGGTCCGCTAGATACCAAGACTTCGAGCTGGATAGCGACTCCTGCTCCTATCCGAAAGCTGGGTGGCGCGCTCTTTTGCGATTACCGCTACGGTACTGTATTCCTCTATCACAATGGCGCAGAATCCTATTATGCGGCTAGGGGATTTAGAGGGTCGTTGAGAGTCTAAAACTAAAAACCAAAAAAGATGTTTACCATAGCACAAATCCAACAAGCACACAGCAAAGTAAAATCAGGTGCCGACTTTCCGGCCTACATCAAAGAAATCAAGGCATTGGGCGTAACCTATTACGAAACCTTTGTAGCCGATGGTCATACTGAATATCATGGAACTGCCGATTATAAAACAGCGACCGATACTAAATACAACATTTTGCCCATTGCCGACCGCTGCAATCTCGAACAGTTCAAAACCGACCTGAAAGCACACCAGCAAGGACAGAGCGATTATCCTACTTTTATAGCGGTAAGTGCGGCATGCGGCATCGAGAAATGGGCCGTTAGCATGAAAAAAATGACGTGCACGTATTACGACAAGGCGGGTAATGAAGTATTAGTAGAACAGATACCGCAGTAAATTTTACAGCGCTTCTAAAAAGCCAATATATTCAGGTATGCTCTTTTCAATCCATTCAGGTGAAGCATTCAGTTCGATACCGTAATACGCAAAAAAATAACGGTAGTCCGCCCTGATATAATCAAAAGTCAGTTCAAAAGGAGCCGTCAGCTCGCGCAAGGTATATTTGTATTTGCCGTCGGCTCTGTATTCTTCTTCATCTATGCCTACAGTTAGCGCTAAGGCTATTTTCTTTCCGCCCAACTTATAGCCGCTTTGGCTTCCGTAAGCCCAGCCATACGTGAGCACCTCATCGAGCCATTTTTTAAACAAGGGCGGACAGTTGAACCAATAAAAAGGAAACTGGAATACGATCCTGTCATACGATTCCAGCAGCTGCTGTTCTTTCGCCACATCAATCTTTTCATCCGGATAAGCCTCATGCAGACGATGGACAAAATAACGGTCTGGGTATTTTTCTAATTCTTCTATCCATCTTTTATTGATAACGGATTCTTGCAAGTTCGGATGTATGATAATGACCAGTGTTTTCATGCTATTATTTATTTACAAAATGTAGGCAAAAGTACACCGCCACGGTCAATTTTGTATATTAGCAACCCATTGTAGGATACTATCAAAAAGGGAAGTAATGACTAAAATCAAGGAAACATCGACTAATTTCGAAAACAAAAAGCTATTGGCAGAAGAATGTCTTGAGGTATATGCTTCAGGCATCATCGGCGGACAATGGACATTGGCGATATGCTGCTACCTGATTAACGGCAAGTTGCGGTTTGGAGAACTAAAAAAATGCCTGCCTGCTATTACAGAACGAATGCTGACGCTGCAATTGCGCAAATTAGAAGAAAATAAGATTGTAACGCGTACCGTTTTTGCAGAAGTTCCGCCACGAGTCGAATACGAGCTAACTCCTATCGGCTATCAGCTTAGTACCATTATCAAGAATCTTGAAGATTGGGGAAGAAAGCACAAGCAGCTGATGAAATCCTAACACTAATCAAACAAATCCAATGGCAGCGACCTTTTTTGCAACACAGGCCGACTTTAGAAAATGGCTCGAAAAAAACCATACCAAAGAAACAGAACTCCTTGTCGGTTTCTATAAGCTAGGCAGCGGCAAGCCCTCCATGACCTGGTCAGAATCTGTAGACCAAGCGCTTTGTTTTGGGTGGATAGACGGCGTACGCAGGTCCATCGACAAAGACAGCTATTCCATCCGCTTTACGCCACGAAAAAAGACAAGCAACTGGAGCGCCATAAACATAAAAAAGATGGAAGCATTGACCAAAGCCGGACTGATGACCGAAGCAGGGCAAAGCGCTTTCACCCAAAGGATAGAAAGCCGATCCAAGATCTACTCCTATGAAAACGAGCCTGTGCTTCTTGATGCCGAATATGAAAATCAATTTAGAAAAAATACGGCAGCTTGGGATTTTTTCAGTAGACAAGCTCCCTCCTATAAAAAGCTAACAATCCATTGGATCATGGATGCCAAGCAGGAAAAAACCAGACTGTCGCGGTTAGAAAAGACAATACACCAAAGCGAGCAGCAAAAAAGAATATAACAATAACTCCCTGTTTATAGGGCTTTAGCAGCTGCTTTTAGCATTCCCCATATTTTTTTTTTAATTATTTATTGCACAGTTCT
>RCUQ01000941.1_pt1 | contig 11942 bp, 10 predicted proteins | sample 2166351 | NCBI WGS metagenome assembly RCUQ01 (sample SAMN09932597, study PRJNA488358) | compost metagenome | feature: garden; material: soil; isolation source: compost soil in acetonitrile-enriched culture | place: Germany: Experimental Botanical Garden Goettingen | collected 2016-01-27
GGAGCGGACACCATCTTCGACTTCGAGGACGGCACTGACCTGATCGACCTGAGCACCAGCGGTTTCACCTTCGCGAGTCTCACCGTTGGAGAACAGTTCGGCGAGGCCGTCATAACCGTCACTGGTCAGCCGAATGTGGGAAGCATCACCTTGACTGGCGTCCCACAGGCCGCCATCACCGAGGCGGACTTCGCCTTTGCCTGAGTGATCGGCGCATGCTCACGCCGAGTGATGGCGTGAGCATGCCGAGTCGCTCGCGTCTGGGCCTGGGGCCTGGCTGGAGTGCTTTGTGGTAGCAGTGAAACCAGAAGGGGAACCAAGGCGTGCTATCCCATCGCTGGATGCTGAAACGTCAACGTTGCTTTTGCGATCAACTGGCCCGCTCCAAAGCGGAAAACAGGCTGACGAATTCCAATGAAAGCTTATGGCGTGGCGCCAGGTGGATCATGGGCACCGACGTTTCATGGGACTCCCGCATTTTGACCGTGCTGCTCAAATAATCCGGTAACACCGGCAAGCCTTCGGCCACCAACTCGTCGATCAGCATTTGGTGCAAGCTGGCACGCGCCACAAATTGGTTGACCACCACACCTTCCACGATCAACGACTCATTATGGTCAGCCTGCAACTCGGCCACTTGCGCGATGACGCTGTAGAGCGCCTGACGAGAAAAGCTGTCGCAATCGAAAGGAATCAGCACGCGGTCGGCGGCGATCAGTGCGCTGAACGTATAGAAATTCAGGGAAGGCGGCGTATCGATATAAATACGTTCGTAATCTTCGGAAAGCTCCACCAACAAGCGGCGCAGCTTGTTGATCTTGAATTTTGACTCAAGCTTTGACTGCAGATCAGCAAGCTCGTGGCTGGCCGTGACCAGGTGCAGATTGTCGTAGCGAGTATCAGTGATGGCCACCCGATTCTTCTTGCTGGCCGGGCCGCTGGATAAGGTTTGCTTGAAGAAATCGGCAATCCCCATGGGGATATCATCGCCGGTCAGTCCTGTCAGGTATTGGGTCGAGTTAGCCTGCGGATCGAGATCCACCAGCAGCGTCCTGTAGCCTTCGGCAGCACTGACAGCCGCGAGATTGCAGGCGATGCTTGATTTGCCAACGCCTCCTTTTTGATTGAACACAACTCGACGCATGAGGGAGGTAACCTGAAAAAGTTCTCCCTCGATCATAGGATTGAAATATTTCAGCAATATTTCTAAGCGACAATTTTGTTTCATTTTTAAGACAGTGGCTGCCATGCGTTGACTGCGTCATCCGACATGCAGTTAACCAGAGGCGTGTCTGTACTTATGGCATTACAAGGAGGTCGACAATGCAATGCTCGCCGGATGAAATACGCCACCAGATCCTGGACGCCGAACCCGTGTTGAAAACACTCGATATCGAGATGGAAGGGATTGAGTTTGATCCGCTGGTGCCTTCAAGCGTCACTGCTGCCTACGCCAAGGTGGATCGGGTGATTGAGCATCTGTTGGCCCGGTTCAAAGCAAACCCCATCCTTGGGCCGTTAACGACAGAACTGAAGTCCCAGTATTTTGATGGTATTCGAGCGAAGGTAGCGCATGCCAGGAATGGCAAGTAGCTGGGATCTTCGTCGGCAGCGACCGTTCATTTTTCTCTTCGACTGGCCGGTGTTGTTTCCCAAGGGGCACAACACCGGCCATTTGGCGCCTGTCTTACTACATGCTGCGCCCCGAAGTGATTGCGCCTGCTACCAATCTGGCGCTCACCGCCAACGCCAACAAAGACGCGAACGCGCTGGTTTCGGCCGAGGTGCAAGACAACCCGAACATCTACCCCTCTGCGCAGGTGATAGCCACGCTGTTCACCCTGCAACCGCAGTCCCATTCGGTCGATCGTGTCCGCACGCGCTCCTGGAGCAATATCAAGAACGGCTACTGAGCCGACATCGGCGCGATGATTCAACCGAGCGCTCCTCTTCACTTCGCGAGCGTATGCTCTAACACAACCTCCAATGGATGGCGCAATTGCAGGTTGGCAAAGCGCTTCACCTGACTGCGACAGGAGTATCCCGTGGCCAGCGCCTCGCTGTTTTTGTTCAGTTTGCCGGACCAGGACTGCTCAAAAATGGTTCGTGAGCGGCCTTGGTTACGTGCTTCATGGCCGAAGGTTCCGGACATGCCGCAGCAGCCGGTCGCCTCAGTCGTCAGCTTGAGCCCGAGCCGGGCAAAAACGGCTTCCCATTGCGAAGTGCTGGCCGGGACATTGGTTTTTTCGGTGCAGTGCGCCAACAAACGGAATGTCCCGGTCGCGGGATGCGGGTTTTCCGGCAACGCATCGGACAACCACTCCTGAGGCAGCAAGACCTTCGGGCAATCGTTGAGCCCTGGTACTTTTTGATATTCCTGGCGGTAGACCAGCGTCATCGCCGGGTCCAGCCCCACCAGCGGTACACCGCAGTCGGCGAGCGCCTTGAGCTGATTGCCGTTGCGGATCGCCGCCCTGGCGAAGGCGCCGAGAAAACCCTGCACGTGCAAAGGTTTGCCGTTGGCGCTATAGGGCGCCAGAAACACCCGATAACCCAACTGATGCGCCAACTGGATAAAGCTCGCCAGCAACGGCGTTTCGAAGTAACGGGTGAAGGCGTCCTGCACCAACACCACGCTGCGCTCACGTTGTGCCACGGTCAGTTCGCGCAGGGCTGGCACGCTGGCGACCGCGACCTTGCAACGGGTCAACGTGGCCTGCAAGTCATGACGGTGGATCAGCGGGCTGTCGAGCATGCCGACCTGTCGCTCAAGCAGGCGGCTCACCCATTTCGAGCCCATCACCGCGTTGTAAAGACCCGGCGCATACGCCATGTATGGAATGGTGAACTCCAGCGAGCCGATCAGGTAGTCACGCAGCGGTCGTTGATAGCGACCGTGGTACAGCTGCAGAAAACGCGAACGGAATTCCGGGACGTTGACCTTGACCGGGCATTGTCCCGCGCAGGATTTACAGGCCAGGCAGCCCGCCATCGCGTCATAGACTTCATGGGAAAAATCCGCCTCGCCCCGCGAGCGCGCCAGGTTATTGCGTAACCGCGCCGGCAACCCGCGCAACCACGACAACTTGCCGCGGGCTGCTTGCAGTACATCAATATTGGCCGCGCCTTGCAGACGCAACCATTCGCGAATCAACGACGCCCTGCCCTTCGGCGAGTGCTGGCGCTCACGGGTGGCTTTCCACGAGGGACACATCGCATCATTGGGGTCGTAGTTGTAGCAGGCGCCATTACCGTTGCAGTGCATGGCGGTGCCGAAGCTTTGCCAGACGCGCTCGTCGATCTGCCGATCCAGATCTCCGCGCAGCGTCACTTCGTTGACCTTGAGCAAGCCCTGGGCAGCATCCGGCGGCGTACAGATCTTCCCGGGGTTGAGCTGATTGTGCGGGTCGAACGCGCCCTTGAGCGATTGCAATGCCGGGTACAACTCGCCAAAAAACCCGGGGACGTATTCCGAACGCAAACCCTTGCCGTGCTCGCCCCATAGCAACCCGCCGTAACGCCGGGTCAACTCGGCCACGGCGTCGGAAATCGGCTTGACCAGCGCGGCCTGGGACGGGTCTTTCATGTCCAGCGCCGGACGCACGTGCAACACACCGGCATCGACGTGACCGAACATGCCGTACGCCAGACCATAGCTGTCCAGCAAGGCACGAAACTCGGCGATGTAGTCGGCCAGTTTCTCCGGCGGCACGGCGGTATCTTCAACGAAAGGCTGCGGGCGAACCTCACCTTCGACGTTGCCCAAGAGCCCGACCGAGCGTTTGCGCATGACGTAGACGCGGGACACGGCTTCGGCGCCTTCCGCCAACGTGTGGCCCAGCCGCTCAATCGTCGAGTCGGCCTGCAGATGCGCCACGAACGACGCCACGCGCGTGTTCACTTGCACCACGTCGTCACCGCTGAACTCCACCAGATTGATGCCCAGCGTCGGGCGCTCGACGTCCGTCGGGAAATACTCGGCGACGCTATGCCAGACGATGTCTTTCATCGCCAGCAGCAACACCCTGGAGTCCACGGTTTCGATGGACAACGGCTTGTGCGCCAGTAACGCATCGGCGTCACGCAGCGCATCCATGAAGCTGCCGTAACGCACGTTCACCAGCACCGAATACCTGGGAATCGGCAGCACGTTGAGCTTGGCTTCGACAATGTAGCCCAATGACCCTTCCGCACCGCACAGCACACTGTTGAGGTTGAAACGCCCTTGCTCGTCGCGCAGGTGCGCCAGGTCGTAACCGGTCAGGCAACGGTTGAGTTTGGGGAATACCGATTCGATCAGATCGGCCTGGGTCTCCTGGATATTGCGCGCCACCCGATACACTTCGCCGATACGGCCGGACTGCGCGCAAGCCGCCTCCAGTTCCGCGTCGGACAGCGGATGGCTGTGCAGGCGCTCACCGCCGAGCAGCACGCTGTGCAATTCCAGTACGTGGTCACGGGTCTTGCCATAGGTGCAACTGCCCTGGCCGCTGGCGTCGGTGTTGATCATGCCGCCGACGGTGGCACGGTTGGACGTCGACAACTCCGGCGCGAAGAACAGCCCGTGAGGTTTGAGCGCGGCATTGAGCTGATCCTTGACCACGCCCGCCTGCACCCGCACCCAGCGCTCGGCGACGTTGATTTCGAGGATGGTGTTCATGTGCCGCGACAGGTCGACCACGATGCCATCGGTCAATGACTGCCCGTTGGTGCCGGTGCCACCACCGCGCGGGGTCAGCTTGATCTGGCGAAAGCGTGGCTCGGCCATCAAGGTCGCGATGCGTGCAATGTCACCTGCATCCAGGGGGAACACCGCCGCTTGCGGCAGCCGCTGGTAAATCGAGTTGTCGGTCGCCAACACGGTGCGGGTGGCGTAGTCAGCGCTGAGCTGGCCGCGAAAGCCGCTGGCACGCAGGGCTTGAAGAAATTCCGGGTACTGTGCCGCGAGTGCAACGGTGGGCAACTGAGCGATCATCGCAGGCTGTTCTCTTGTCGGTCTAATCACGGGAAAACTCAAAACACTTGTCGCCTGAGCATTAATGGGTCAGCCTCAGGTCGTCGGGTACGCCAATGATCCTGCAGGCTGTGGCACCAGACAAACGGATAATCCTGCCGCTATCGATGACTTTTACGAATGAATTACCGTCACCTCACCCCTTCGATGTCGCTGCTGCTGGCCTTTGAAGCCGCCGCCCGTCATGAAAGCTATACCCGTGCCGCGATGGAACTGTCATTGACCCAAAGCGCCGTGAGCCGGCAGGTCCAGGCGCTGGAACAGCAACTGGGCCTGACGCTGTTCCGCCGTGAAGGCCGGCAAGTGCAGTTGACCGATGTCGGTCGTCTTTATCAGCGGGAAATGAGCGAAGCGCTCGGACGCATCCGCAGCGCCACGTTGCAGGCCATGGCTTATCAATCAGGCAGCGGCACCTTGCGCCTGGCCACCTTGCCGACCTTCGGCTCGAAGTGGTTATTGCCGCGCCTGCATGACTTCTACAAAACCCATCCCGGCATGCTGGTGCACATCAATTCCCGGATCGATGCCATCGACTTTGAAACCAGCGGGATCGATGCCGCGATCGTCGTCGGCAATGCCGACTTGCCGGGCCTGATCAGCCATCGCCTGCACACCGAAGAACTGATGGTGATCATGTCTCCACAAGCGGCCGAAACCCATGACGCCTGGACCCCGGAGCGCATCGGTGGCCAGACGCTGCTCAACGTCGCGAGCAACGCCAACGTCTGGGGCGAGTGGTTCAGCCACCACGGCCTGCCCCATCGGATGATGCGGCTGGGGCCGAGTTTCGAACTCACCTCGCACTTGATCCAGGCGGTCAGGGCCGGCATCGGCATCGGTCTGGTACCGCGTATCCTGGTGGCCGACGAGCTGGCCAACACCGAACTGATCAGCCTCGATCAGCCCTTTGCCAGCCAGCGCAGTTACTACCTGGCCTATCCGCCGCGCAACGAAATGCTGCCATCACTCGTCGCGTTTCGTACCTGGTTGCTGGAACAGATCTGACGATTACCGCCCAAGGAACGCGTAGCCGAAACCAACCACCTTGGCGTCTTCGCCGTAGCCGCCCAGGAACGAAACACCGACCGGCAGGTTGCCCTCGATGATGCCTGCCGGAACGGTGATCTCGGGAAATCCCGTGGCCGAGGCAATGTACGACGACGCGTAGGTATCGCCGGACTTGCACACGTAACTGTCATCGCTCACACCGTGCACCACCGAAGCCGGGCAGTTGATGGTCGCGAAGAACAGGCTGTCCACCTTGTTGTTCTTCATGACGTCCATCAGTTGCGCGCGCAACTGTGGAATCTTCCGGGAAAGGATGGAGATGTACTGCGGTGAATCGGTGCTGGTGGCACTCGCTAGCGTTTCCAGTCCGGCCAGGCGTGCCGGGTTCATCCCGTGCGCAGCGTTTTGCGCCTGATTTTGTTTGGCCAGGTCGAGAAACTGCACAAGCGTTCGCGGTTGGTTCGGATTGAGGGTGGCGAGGTAGCGTTCGAATTGCGGCTTGAACTCACCCTCTCCTACTGGCCCGAGCACATCGCTCCATAGGGTTTCAAAGGCTTTGGGCAATTCGATGGAGACGACATGCGCACCGCGCTTGCCGAGGGTTTCCTGCGCCGTTTTAAAGACCGCATCCACCTCCGGATTCGCCCCCTTGAAATTGGTGATCACCCCAATGGTCTTGCCTTGCAGCGAGGAACGGCTCAGTGCCGGTTCGAACTGTATTTTATCTGCAGCAAGGTCGAGGGTCGCCGGATCGCTTTTGTCCTGGCCCTTGATCGCATCGAGCACAATGGCCTGATCCAGCACGCTGTTGGTAATGACGCCGGCGGTATCGAACGCGAGCGACAGCGGAATGATGCCGCTACGACTGATCAGCCCCAGCGAAGGTCGAAAACCCACCGTGCCGGTGACGCTGGCCGGCGCCCGGATCGAGCCGCTCGTGTCCGACCCCAACGCGAAGGGGGCAAACGCCGCCGCCACCGAGGCGGCAGAACCGCTGCTGGAGCCGGAAGCATCCCGCTTGGTGTTCCGCGGATTCAGCGTCTGGCCGCCAAACGAGCTGTAGCCAAACCAGCCAAAGGACGCCGCCAGTTCCGACAGGTTGGCTTTGCCGAGCAGAATGGCTTGCCCGTCGATCAGCTTCTTGACGGTGAAGGCATCCTGGCTTGGCACCGACGAACGCAGCACGAAGGAACCACCGGAGGTGACCATACCAGCGGTGTCAAAATTGTCCTTCACCACGAACGGAATGCCGGCCAGCGGTGCGTACCTGGCAGTGGGGTTTTTCGCCCGCTCAGCATCCCACTTGCGAGCCTGATCGATCGCCTGTTCATTGATGGTCACCAGTGCATTGATGTTTTGGCCCTGGTGATTGTTCGCCTGAATGTTATTGAGGTAATGCCGGACCAGTTGTTCGGAACTCAGGGTCCCGGCATTCAATGCATGACGCATATCGGCGAGACTCATGCGGTCGATACCGTCATCCGCCTGAGCACTTGCCGCCATTAGCAAAAACGCGCACGCCACGAACTTTTTATTCAACTGCATTTTTATTCTCCGAGTGGGTACAGGCGAACGAAACCGGCTCGCACCTGATAGAGGTGCAAGGGAGTGGATGGGAGGCAGGGAAAAAAGGCCGGGGTTATTCCGCCGGCCTTGGAAAGTTCTTAAGACAATGTCGAAGATCGCAGCCTTCGGCAGTTTCTACAGCAACTTGCTCTTTTGCAGAAATTCCTTGGACACGCTCTCGATGGATTCACGGCCGACATCGACCCGGGAATTGAGACCCGCGATGGTGTCGTCATCCAGCCTGGACGACAGTGCGTTGAGCAACTCGCCGATCTTTGGATTCGCCTTGAACACTTCAGTGCGAATAACCGGGGTCAGCGCGTAGCTGGGGAAGAAGCCTTTATCGTCTTGCAGCACCACAAAGCCGAAGGCCGGAATCCGCCCATCCGTCGACAGGACCAAGGCCAGATCGACCTGCCCGTCTCGAAGCGCCTGATAGGTCAGCCCGCCGTCCATGCGGACGATGTTCTTGCGCTCAAATTTGAACTTGTATGTCTCTTGCAAAGGACCCAGGCCATCAGGCCGGGAAAAGAATTCAGCATTGGAGGCAAATTTATAGGACTTGCCTGCTTCGATCTTCTGCGCAAGATCGCTGATCGAGGCGATTCCATCCTTCTCTGCCTCTTCCTTGCGCATGGCAAAGGCGTAGGTGTTATTGGCCTTGGATGGGTTCAGCCAGGTGATGCCTTTCTGCGCATCAAGCTCGCTGATTTTCTTGTACGTTTCGTCAGCGTTGAGCTTGTCCGTGACTTTATTGTAAGTAATCAGCGAAGTGCCGGTGTATTCCCAATACACATCGACCTGACCATTCTCTTGCGCCGCGCGCAATACGGAAGAACCCAGGTCCGGACGTTTATCGACACTGTAGCCATTGGCGCGCAGGAGTTGTGTGGTCATCTCGGCAACCAATTGCTGCTCGGTAAACTTCTTGCCGCCGACCACAATCGTGTTATTGGCAGAAGCACTGCCCACAACACCGCAAACAAGACTCAGGGTAAAGATCAGACTGGCCAGCATTCGATAAATCATCGTGCACCTCATATTATTGGTTTTGTCCATGGTCATCGGATTCACTCGCGCCCGGTCAACCTCAAGCCCCGTGACACTGCAATGTTTTGAATCAAGCCGCAGCCCAGATCGACCGCAATCGCCAACAGCGCGGTCGCCGCGGCACCGGCCAGCATCATGCCGAAGTCATTCAAGTCGATCCCGGTAAAGATCAACTCGCCCAGCCCGCCGCCACCGACCAGGAAGGCCAGCGGAGCGGTACCGACGTTGATCGCCAGCGCCGTGCGGATGCCCGCGAAAATCACGTTCATCGCGTTCGGAATTTCAACTTTCCACAGCGTTTCCCGTGGCGTCATGCCCATGGCCTCGGCCGCTTCGACCAAGTGCTGCGGCACGGCGCGCAAGCCTTCATAGGTGTTGACTGCCACGGGCAACAACGTCGCGACAAACAACCCGATGATGGCCGCGCCGCTACCGACACCAATGAAACTCATGGCCAACGCCAGCAACGCGAGCTTGGGAATCGCCTGCCCTACGTTAAGGACCTGCATGCTGGCCATGGCGTAACGCTGGTTCGCCGGACGGCTCATCCAGACACCCAACGGCAGCGCGATGACCAGAGCCAGGACCCCACTGACCGCCACGATCTGCAGATGCTGGACCGTCAGGTAGCTGATGTCGCCCCAGTAAAACTGCAGCCCTTCCCACAATCTGATCAGTAAGTCAGACATCTTCAGTGCACCACCGGAGTAATGTTTTCAACAAGTCGCGCCAGGATGTCGGCCTGGTGGACATAGCCGATAAAGCGCCCGTCGCTGTCGTTGCAAAGTGCCCAGTCCTGGCCGCGACCCAGCAATTGCGAAAGCACCTGGCGCAGGTCATCTCCTGGCTTGACGATCAGGTGCGATTGCGAAAAAACAGCGCTGTTGCCGCCAACGATCTGCATGTGTTCCCGTGGCGGAACCTTGCTGGCCACGTCAGCCGCACGCAGCAGACGCAGGCGCTTCATGATCCGGTCGCCACCCATGAAGTTCGCCACGAACTCACTGTTGGGCCGGGCCAGCAGATCATCCGAGCTGCCGAACTGCTGGATTTTTCCGTTATGGAACAGGGCGACGCAGTCCGCCATCTTCACCGCTTCATCGATGTCGTGACTGACAAACAGGACAGTCTTGTTGACGAGGCGCTGGATGCGCATGAATTCGTCCTGGATCACTTCCCGGTTGATCGGGTCGATCGCGCCAAAGGGCTCGTCCATCAGCATCACGGGCGGATCCGCTGCCAGGGCCCGGGCCACGCCTACGCGTTGCTGTTGACCACCGGAAAGTTCACACGGATAGCGCTTGAGAAATTTCGACGGATCCAGCGCGACCACTTCCAGCAACTCCGCGGCGCGCTTTCGGCTTTTGGTTTTGTCCCATCCCAACAGATTGGGAACGACGCAGATGTTTTCCTCAACGGTCATGTTCGGGAACAGGCCGACTTGCTGGATCACATAGCCGATGGAGCGCTTGAGGGTGACGCTGTCCAGTTCGGACGTGTCGCGACCACCAATTCTGATCGTGCCGGAGGTAGGCGTGATCAGTCGGTTGATCATTTTCAGCGTCGTGGTTTTACCGCAGCCCGACGGCCCAAGCAGTACGCAGATCTGCCCCTCTTCAACATTGAATGAGACATCTTCTACTGCAGTGATTGAGCCGAATTGCTTGTTCAGGTTTTCGATCTGGATCACGTCGTAGCTTCCTTCATTCGGCCGGTGGCCACTTTGTTCTTGTTCAAGCCTTTTGGCGTCAGCAGGCGCTGCAAGCCGTACAACGCGTAATCGGCCGCAATGGCGATGACACTGATGACGATCGCGCCGGCCAACAGCTGTCGGGTATCCGATTGCGCGATGCCGCGAATGATCAGGCTGCCCAGGCCGCCGGCGCCGATGTACGCCGCGATGGCTGCGATGCCGATGTTGATGACGGTCGCCATCCTCACGCCCGCCATGATCAGCGGGACCGCAATCGGCAGTTCAACCTTGCGCAATCGTTGCCCGGTCGACATGCCCATCCCGATCGCCGCTTCGCGCAAGGCCGGATCGATGTTGGAGATCGCAGTGGTGGTGTTGCGGATGATGGGCAATTGGGAGTAGAGAAACAGCGCAATGACCGCCGGCACGACGCCGATCCCGTAGCCGATCAGCGACAGGGCCGGAATCATCAGCCCGAACAGCGCGGCGGAGGGAATGGTCATCAGGACCGCGGCGAAGGCCAGGACCCAGCGGCGCGTTCTGGGGTGCTGGGAGATCGCGATCCCGACAGGCACGCCCGTCAGAATCGCCATACCCACCGCAACCGCCACGATGAGCAGGTGCTGCCCGAGTAGCAGACTGATCAGCCCGCCGTTTTCCAGAATGAAACTCAAGGTTTCCATGGTTGTTATGCCTTCTGTACGTCATTGTTGTTTTTATCGGTCGCGCATCTGGAATTGAACGCCGGATCTGTAGGAAACATTACCGCGCTACCGTAGGCACTCTGAGCTTCGAGTTCGACGATTTCTATCAAAAAAACGACGTCACGCGGCAAGCCAACTCGCAATGCAAGGCGCAGGGTCGATTGAGGACGCAAGTATGCGGGATCGCCATATGACCCAGGCTTGCCAGAGCGCACCGCCTGTCGGGCCGAGTCATTAGCTTGCTATGGGATTTTGCAGAGAGGATTGGTTCAGGGGTTTTTCAGGGGATTGGCGTTTGTTGACCCATGCACTCGGTGACTGAAATCAGGAGTGAGCATCATCAAATTTCCGCCGCTCTTCACCGGGCGTACATCCCCAGATACGACGGTAAGCAGCACCCAGATGTGACGCTGAGACGAACCCACAGCTGTAAGCGATGGACGCAATGGGCTGGGTGCTCTCACGCAGCAACCGGCGTGCTTCGTTCAACCTGAGCTCCAGGTAGAATTTCTTTGGCGTCATGCCGAAGTGCTGATGCCACAGCCGTTCGAGTTGACGGTGGGACAGATTGCAACGGTCGGCGATCTCTTCGATGCCGACGATGTTCTCCAGATTGTTCTCCATGAAGGCGATGGCGGCTGTCAGCCTGCGATCGTGAATGCCGAACCGCCACTGGATCGACATCCGCTGATGCTCTTCCGGCGCGCGTATCCTGGCGTGCAGAAATTGCTCGGCGATGCTCGCCGCGAGCTGGTTACCGAAATCAAGCGCGACTTGTGCCAGCATGAGGTCGATGGCCGCCGTTCCCCCGGCACACGTCCAGCGGTTGCCATGGTTGACGTACAGCTCCCTGGTGACTTCGATCGTGGGGAATTCCTCCGAAAACTGGCCGATGGACTCCCAGTGC
>RCUQ01000947.1_pt1 | contig 11905 bp, 3 predicted proteins | sample 2166351 | NCBI WGS metagenome assembly RCUQ01 (sample SAMN09932597, study PRJNA488358) | compost metagenome | feature: garden; material: soil; isolation source: compost soil in acetonitrile-enriched culture | place: Germany: Experimental Botanical Garden Goettingen | collected 2016-01-27
AATCCGGCCATGATAGCAGGAGAGCTGCTGCTTTTTAGAAAGCACGAAATACTGGATGCAGTAATCGTCTGGCTCTCTCCATTTGCAGGTGCCTGCATGGCAGGGATTATTTACTTCATCACTTTTATCAGGCCTGTTCATTAAGGACTAGCCTAAAATAGCTTCAAGGTTTGTAGAATAAATTCTACAAACGCTGTATTTATTATCTACAACGCCTACGGCGCATACTAAGGAAATTTGCACGGTCATGGTTGCTTTAGCAATCTGGCTTGCCTTTGAACCTATTCATTAACCAAATCCATTCGTGTATGCGTAAAAATTATGCTCTTCTAAGCTGATTGCTTATAAAACGATACCACCATTAAACCGTTTTCCCCTCATTTTCAAATAAATAATTAAAATTATAACGATGAACAAAAACTACAGTTGTCAAGGCAGATTCTTGCCCTACCGACAGGTGAGCGTCATGTTTAGGGATACTGCCGTAAGAATCAAAAAAGTTTTTTTACTGAGTTTCCTTCTGACTATTGCCGGCTTTTCGTCCCTATATGCAGACGGGAGTAAAGATCTTTATCCTTCGGGAGTTACTGGGAACCGTGCTTTTCTGTACAGCAATAGCTATACGATAGGAGGAACTACAATCAACTCTTGGCCGTTCAAGACCTTGGGGACGCACTATGTGTATGCCAATGTAGGAGAGACTATTGCAGCGGCATCGAGCGCCCAAAATATAGGGAATGGCCGAATCAGACTGATTGCTCCAAATGGATCAGAGTATCTTACTACCGCAACCGCAACGGGGCAGATACCGAACCGTAATGGCGAGCTGGCCGGACCTCAATATCCGGGACAGGGAGCAGGAGGTAACCGATACCTTCCGTATACTGTTACCGTAGGTGCGGGACAGGCCGGAATCTGGAAAGTAGAATTTTTGCCTTCGGGCTCTGAAACCAGCAGCACTACGCCTGCGGTTACCGATACGGCTGCAGATGCTGCCTGGACACAAGGAAACAATACGGAACTGATAGCGGCTTGGGACGTATCGGTAAGGAATGCGGCTAACTCGGCTTGGATTTCGGGAAGAGTATATTCTAACGTTTTCAACTTGCACATACAAGGAACTACGTTTACATCAGCAAAAGCCTTTTATGGCAAATTTGTCGTTTTAACACGAGATGGGGTTGCCTATAGGGTAACCAATAATGGCTCTAACGGAGTAGGTTTTACTTTTTTTGTAAACAACAAAGGATTTTTAGATACCACAGGAGGACCATCTTATAAGAGTTTGAATATTTCAAGCCCTTCAAGCGCTGATTTTAGGGTTCACGATCCTAGAAGCCAAGATGATGCCAATAATGTGACTCATAAGATATTTTATACAGATCCTGCAGCGGACTTGCCTGCTAACGCGATACAAGCAGTAAGTACATCATCAAGCACTACAACATGGCTTAAGAATGCTGTGATTACGCCTACAGCCAGTAACCTGACGTATACTGGGGTAGAAGGAACGCCTAACCTTTCGGGGAACAAAGGAGCCTATATCGGTTTTGATTCCAACCTAGCCGGAACGTTCAGGGTTGAAATAATCGGAGATTTCCCGACCAGAACCATTACAGGGAACTGTTCTCCGGGAACGAACACTGTTTTTTGGGATGGAAGAGATGGAGCAGGCAATGTACTGGCGCCAAATACTAGCATCGGAGAGATCAGGGTACAGCTTTTTGGAGCTGAGGTGCATTTCCCTTTTATCGATATGGAAATCAATCCGGGAGGTATCATAATCGAGCAGCTAAATGAAAGCTATGCCTTATATACTCCGAATAGAGACTTAGTGTATTGGGATGACTCAAATGTTACTGGAGGAAATGCAAATACGGTATCAAACCCGACAGCCTCAGGAAATGCTGGTATTTCAAGTAACAGCAACGGACATAAATGGGGAAGAAATAGCTCTGGAAGTTCTGGCTCTGGAAACACAGGAGATGGAGGTTCGAGCTTTGGAAACGAAAAATCATTGGATACATGGAGTTTTGTTCCCGGCGAAGTCATCATCAAAACATTAGATATTATTGTTGCTTCTGCCGACTTGGAAGTAGAAAGTATCACGCCATCAACGACAACTATCAGCATCGGACAAACGATGAACTATCAAGTTGTCGTAAAAAATAACGGACCTAGCGACGTAACTGGAGCCGGCTTTGCATTTATTGTTCCAGCCGGATTCACGATAACGGGCGTTACTTACGTAAACAGCCAAGGAACTGTAGTAGTTGTTACCGGAGCAGTTGATCCGGTTACGGGCAATTATATTGCAGACCTTAATATGACAAACGGCTCTGAAATCGTATTCACGATTACGGGAACAGTAGGATCTTCTTTGGCAGGACTGCCTTTAAATGTAGAAGGTTCGATTATCCGTCCGGCTGATGTGACTGATATCGATGCAACGAATCCAGGTACTACGCCTCCGACAGATCCGCATTTAGAGTGTCTAAATGGAACAGCTGTAGAGAATTGTAATAACATCGCTTATAATAATTTGAACGTTGCAGCTATAGCGGATCTTAGGGTTGTGAAGACAGCAAATGCTACGGTTCCGACAGTAGGGCAGCAAGTAACCTTTACGGTAGCCGTTACGAATAACGGACCAAATGCGGCCACTGGAGTTACAGTAGCAGATTTGATGCCGACTGGTTTTGCATTTGTTTCTGCAACAGTTACAGTAGGTACTTACAATTCCGGTACGGGAATCTGGAATGTGGGTACTATTGCTAATGGTGCCACCCAGACTATGACCGTTACAGCGACTGTAAATGCTACAGGAAATTATACGAACGTAGCAACAGCAACGGGAACAGAAACAGATCCGGTGCCAGGCGACAATACAGACGAGATAACAGTAGCACCAGATCCTGATGCCAACTTGCAGATCAGCAAGACTGTAAATGATACTACGCCAAGCGTAGGAGATCAAGTAGAATTCACCTTGCTTGTTACAAATAGCGGAACAGCGAACGCGACAAATGTTATTGTAACAGACCAGCTTCCTACAGGATATACTTATGTTTCTCATACGGCCGGAACTAACTATGTTCCAGCGACAGGAATCTGGACAATTGGCAGCTTGGCCAACGGTGCCAGCCAGACATTGGTGATCACGGCAACGGTAAACGCAACAGGAAACTATACGAATACAGCTTCGGTTGACGGAGACGAAAACGATCCTGATACGACTGATAATACAGATTCTGTAACGACAACACCTAATAATGTAATCGTAGCAGACAATGATACTACTGTAACGCCAGTCAACGGACTTGCAGGAGGAACCGCTATAGCAAATGTGCTTGGCAATGACACACTGAACGGTGCAGCAATCGCTGCAGGCGCAGTAAACATTTCAGTACTCCCGGGAGCAGTTCCGGCAGGACTTGCTTTCAATACAGCAACGGGCGCAGTTACGGTCAATGCAGGAACTCCAGCAGGAACCTATACTTTCGATTATACGATCTGCGAGACTATCAACCCGACGAACTGCGATACGGCAACGGTTACGGTAAACGTGGCAGCGGCACCTATTGTAGCCAATAATGATACTACTGCAACGCCAGTCAACGGACTTGCAGGAGGAACAGCTATACCAAACGTGCTTACTAATGATACGCTGAACGGCGTGGCAGTTGTTCCAAGTGCGGTAAACATTTCGGTACTTCCGGGAGCAGTTCCGGCAGGGCTTGCTTTCAATACGGCAACAGGCGCGGTTACGGTCAATGCAGGAACTCCGGCAGGAACCTATACTTTCGACTATACTATCTGTGAAGTGTTAAACCCAACAAATTGCGACACGGCAACAGTTACTGTAAACGTGGCAGCAGCGCCAATTGTAGCCAATAATGACACGACCGCAACGCCAGTAAACGGTTATGCAGGAGGAACAGCAATACCAAACGTGCTTACAAATGACACGCTGAACGGCGTGGCAGTTGTTCCAAGCGCGGTAACTATTTCAGTGCTTCCGGGAGCAGTTCCGGCAGGGCTTGCCTTTAATACGGCAACAGGCGCGGTTACGGTCGATGCAGAAACTCCGGCAGGAACCTACACATTCGATTATACTATCTGTGAAATATTAAACCCTACGAATTGCGATACGGCAACGGTTACGGTAAACGTAGCTGCAGCACCAATCAATGCAGTAAATGACAATCCTACTCCTGTAAACGGCTACACAGGCGATACAGATGTAGTAAACGTATTGACTAATGACACGTTGAATGGAGTTCCGGTACTTCCGTCTGAAGTAGTGGTTACGGTAACGACACCGGCTTCAAACCCAGGCGTTGAATTGGACCCAGCAACGGGAACAGTAAGCGTAGACCCTCAGACACCTGCGGGCACTTATACGATCATCTATCAGCTATGCGAGATACTGAACCCTACGAACTGTGATTCGGCAACGGTTACTGTTGTAGTAGAAGGAGCGCCGATTAATGCGGTGAACGATACTCCAGCTCCAGTAAACGGCTACACGGGCGATACAGATGTAGTCAACGTGTTAGACAACGATACATTGAACGATGTTCCGGTAATCCCTTCTGAAGTAGTAGTTACGGTAACAACACCGGCTTCGAATCCAGGCGTTGAATTAGACCCAGCAACGGGAACGGTAAGCGTAGACCCACAGACACCTGCGGGTAGTTATACGATTATCTACCAACTATGCGAGGTGCTGAACCCGACAAATTGTGATTCGGCAACGGTTACAGTTGTAGTGGAAGCAGCAGAAATAGAGGCAAATAATGATACCAATGCAACTCCAGTAAATGGTTATGCAGGAGGTAATGCCATTCCAAATGTACTTACAAATGACCTGTTGAACGGAGTAGCAGTACTACCTAGCCAAGTAACTATTAGCGTAGTCCCTGGAAGTGTTCCGGCAGGAATAACATTCAATACGACTACAGGAGCAGTAGATGTGCTGGCTGGCACAGCAGCAGGAAGTTATACTTTTGATTATACGATCTGCGAAATACTAAACCCGACCAATTGTGATACAGCAACCATAACTGTTGTAGTGGGAGCAGCTCCGATTGATGCGGTAAATGATACTCCAGCAACACCAGTGAATGGGTATGCTGGCGATACGGATGTAGTCAATGTATTAGACAACGATACCTTGAATGGCGTTCCGGTAATTCCGTCTGAAGTAGTGGTTACGGTAACAACACCAGCTTCGAACCCAGGCGTAGAATTGGACCCAGCAACAGGAACGGTAAGCGTAGACCCACAGACACCTGCAGGTACTTACACTATTGTATACCAATTGTGCGAAATATTGAACCCTACGAACTGCGACTCGGCAACCGTAACGATTGTCGTAGGAGCGGCTCCGATTGATGCAGTGAATGATACTCCTGCTCCGGTAAACGGCTATACAGGCGATACAGACGTAGTCAATGTTTTAGATAATGATACCTTAAACGGCGTTCCGGTAATCCCATCTGAAGTAGTGGTTACGGTAACGACACCAGCTTCTAATCCAGGCGTTGAATTGGACCCAACAACGGGAACGGTGAGCGTAGACCCACAGACACCTGCGGGAACCTACACTATCGTATACCAATTGTGCGAGATATTGAACCCTACGAACTGCGACTCGGCAACCGTAACAGTTGTGGTTGGAGCAGCGCCAATCGATGCGGTGAACGATACTCCAGCTCCAGTAAACGGCTACACGGGCGATACAGACGTAGTCAATGTGTTAGACAACGATACGTTGAATGGCGTTCCGGTAATCCCGTCTGAAGTAGTGGTTACGGTAACGACACCTGCTTCGAACCCAGGCGTTGAATTGGACCCAGCAACAGGAACGGTAAGTGTAGACCCACAGACACCTGCGGGAACTTACACTATCGTATACCAATTGTGCGAGATATTGAATCCTACGAACTGCGACTCGGCAACCGTAACGGTTGTGGTAGAAGCAGCTCCGATTGATGCGGTAAATGACAACCCGGCTCCAGTAAACGGATACACGGGCGACCCAGACGTTGTAAATGTATTGGACAACGATACGTTGAACGGCGTTCCGGTAATTCCGTCTGAAGTAGTGATTACGGTAACGACACCGTCTTCTAACCCAGGCGTAGAATTAGACCCTGCAACAGGAACGGTAAGCGTAGATCCTCAGACTCCTGCAGGTACTTACACTATCGTGTACCAATTGTGCGAGATATTGAACCCTACCAACTGCGAGACAGCAACGGTAACTATAGTGGTTAACCCAGCACCAATCGATGCAGTGAACGACAACCCAACTCCGGTAAACGGCTACACGGGCGACCCAGATGTAGTGAATGTCTTAGATAACGATACGTTGAACGGCGTTCCAGTAATCCCGTCTGAAGTAGTGATTACGGTAACGACACCGTCTTCGAACCCAGGTGTTGAGCTAGATCCTGCGACAGGAACCGTAAGCGTAGACCCACAGACTCCTGCGGGCACCTACACTATCGTGTACCAATTGTGCGAAATATTAAACCCAACAAATTGTGAGACTGCAACAGTAACTATAGTTGTTGAAGAAGCACCAATTGATGCAGTAAACGACACACCTGATCCGGTAAACGGCTATACTGGCGACCCAGACGTTGTAAACGTATTGGACAACGATACCTTGAACGGAGTTCCGGTAATCTCGTCTGAAGTGGTGGTTACGGTAACGACACCGTCTTCAAACCCAGGCGTTGAGCTAGACCCTGCAACAGGAACGGTAAGCGTAGACCCACAGACACCTGCGGGAACTTACACTATCATATACCAGTTGTGCGAAATATTAAACCCTACGAACTGTGAAACGGCAACAGTAACCATAGTAGTTAATCCGGCTCCGATTGATGCCGTAAACGACGACTTAAGTGCTGCGGTTGTAAATGGTAACGAAGGACAAGTAAACGCTGGAAATGTCTTTTCAAATGACACTTTAAACGGCGTTGCAGTGATTCCTTCGGAAGTAACTTTGACTACTATAACTGCAGATGCGCCATTGACATTGAATGCTGATGGAACAATCTCTGTAGCAGCAGGAACACCGGCAGGAACTTACACTTTGCAATATAGCATCTGTGAAGTCTTAAATCCGACGAATTGCGATACAGCTACAGTAACAATTGTAGTGCAAGTGCCATCGATTGAAATTACCAAGACTGGAACTTTCAATGATGCTAACGGCGATGGTTTTGCGCAAGTAGGAGAGACAATCACCTATAATTTCTCTGTCGTAAATACAGGAAGCATGCAATTGACGAACATTACGGTAACGGATCCATTAGTGGCAGTAACCGGCGGTCCTCTTGCAATGCTAAATGCAGGAGCAACAGACAACACTACATTTACTGCCATCTATACCTTTACGCAAGCCGATGTAGATGCTGGATTTGTAAACAACCAAGCTTTGGTTAGCGCTACTCCGATTGTAGGACAGCCAATTACTGATTTGTCTGACAGCAACGATCCGACATTGCCAGGCAATGATGATCCAACGGTAACGACCTTGCCTCAGAATCCAAGTTTCCAATTGTGGAAAGAAGGAACGTACCAAGATGCTAATAATGACGGTATCGTGAATGCGGGAGATGTTATCGAATACGACTTTACAGTAACCAATACAGGAAACGTTACCATCACCAATATTATGGTAACCGACCCAATCGTTACTGTTTCAGGCGGACCATTGGCTTCTTTAGCGCCACAAGCTTCGGATAGTACTACCTTCACAGCAACGTATACGATAACGCAGGCGGATATTGAATTAGGGGCTGTGTATAATTTAGCATTGGCTGAAGGAACTGACCCGAACGGAAACCCGATAGACGATGAATCGCAAGATCCTTCGCCAGTAGGTACGGATGATCCATTGTATGAGCCGACTTGTCCAGATTGTACTGTTACGATTCTAGAACAGAATCCAGGTATTGCCTTGATCAAGACTGCGATATTTAATGATGAGAACAATAACGGAATTGCAGAAGCAGGAGAAACGATCACGTATAACTTCACAGTGACCAATACAGGAAACGTGAGCTTGAGCGATGTGACTATCAACGATCCGCTTCCTGGAGTTGTGGTAAGCGGAGGCCCTATTACTTTAGCAGTAGGACAAAGCGACAGCACTACATTTACGGCAACGTACGCTATTACGCAGGCGGATATCAATGCAGGAAGTGTTTCGAACCAAGCTATTGCAACCGGTAGAAGTCCTCTTGGAGAAGAAGCTACCGATGCTTCAGATAACACCGACAATACAGGAAATAACCCGACGGTTATCGAAATTGACGGCTGTACGATCAATGTATTTAATGCGGTTTCGCCAAACAATGACGGAGACAACGAGATTTTATACATCGGTGGCTTAGAATGCTATCCAGATAACAAAGTAGAGATTTTCAACCGCTGGGGAGTTCTAGTCTATGAAGCAAACGGCTATAACAACAACGACAAGGCTTTCAGAGGCTATTCTGAAGGAAGAGTTACAGTGAACAAATCTGAAGGATTGCCAGACGGTACATATTTCTATTTCTTGAAATATAAAAAACCAGACGGTTCTGTTAGTGAGAAAAGCGGCTATTTATATTTAAGCAGATAAAGTTAAATTTCTGGGAACCGTAATGGTTCCCAGAATAAACAAAATAAATCAATGAAAAAAATAATCATACTTTTCGTCTGGATTCTTGCAACCGCAACCACCTTTGCTCAGCAGGATGCGCAATACACGCAATACATGTACAATACCATCAATATTAACCCGGCCTATGCAGGTTCAAGAGGCGTTTTTAGCATCTTTGGACTTCACAGAACGCAATGGGTTGGTTTGGATGGAGCACCCGTGACCAACGCTGTTTCGATTAACTCGCCGATTAACGGTACCAATATAGGAATGGGACTTTCTTTTGTCAACGACAGGATAGGACCGACAGATGAGAATGCAATTTCTGCAGACATCTCCTATACGGTAAAGACATCGGAAACATTCAAGCTGTCTTTCGGAATCAAGGCTACTGCGAATCTTTTTAATCTGGATATCAATAAATTGAATCCTGCCGACCAAGGAGATCCTCGCTTTCAGGACCTGAATAATAACTTCACGCCAAATATAGGGGCAGGAGCGTATCTTCATTCCGATAAGATGTATTTGGGGCTTTCGGTACCGAACTTTTTTGAAACCCACCGATACGATGATAATTCTGTTTCCGTAAACCAAGAAAGAATGAATTTCTACTTGATTGGAGGTTATGTTTTTGACTTGAGCGCAAGCATCAAATTCAAGCCTGCGTTTTTAGTGAAAGCCATAAACGGAGCGCCGCTTCAGACCGATCTTTCAGGAAATTTCCTTTTCAACGACAAGCTGACGCTTGGCGTGGCTTGGAGATGGGATGCCGCCGTAAGTGCGATGGCTGGTTTTCAAGTAACCGACGGACTTTTTATCGGCTATGGATATGATTTGGAAACGACTAAGCTTTCCAACTACAATTCAGGCTCGCATGAGGTATTCCTACGTTTCGAGCTGTTCAACAAATTCAATAAAGTAACATCTCCAAGATTCTTCTAAAAGCAGTAATTATGAAAAAACATTTATATACAGCCTTGGCGGTTTTTGCTTTAATGACGGCCCAGGCACAAGAAGCCAAACTTGCATCTGCAGATAAAAAATACGAAGAATTTGCCTATGTAGATGCGATCAAGACCTATGAGCGAGTTGCTGAAAAAGGATACAAGTCGGTTGATTTGTTCCAAAAGCTTGGAAATGCGTACTATTTCAACGCCGAATTAGACAAGGCCAATAAATGGTATGCCGAGCTTTTTGCGATGAACCAGCCTGTCGATGCAGAATACTATTACCGCTATTCGCAGACTTTGAAATCCGTTGGCGATTATGCAAAAGCCAATGAGATGCTGTCGCAGTTCAACCAAAAGAACGCTGACGATTTAAGAGCGCAACTGTATACGAAGCATAAGGATTATCTTGAAGATATCAAGGCGAATTCTGGACGATATAAGGTAGAAAACATCGGAATCAATTCAGAATATTCCGATTACGGAACTGCTTTTTACGACAACAAATTGGTTTTTGCTTCGGCAAGAGACACGGGAGGCATCTTTAACAGAAAGCACCAATGGACCAATCAGTCGTTTACAAAGCTGTATGCCGCTGAGATTAGTTCGGATGGAAATATGCTGGAACCTGAAAAATTCAATACGTCCCTAAATTCGAAATTCAACGAAGCGACGCCGGTTTTTACAAAAGATGGAAAGACCGTTTATTTTACCAGAAACAATTACAACAAAGGTAAAAGAGGCAAGAACAGCGATAAGGCAACGCTTTTGAAAATCTACAAAGGCGTTCTTGAAAACGGAAAATGGGCCAATATTACGGAGCTTCCGTTTACAAGTGACAATTACAGCACGGCACATCCGGCTTTAAGCATTGATGAAAAGACGTTGTATTTTGCGTCAGATATGCCAGGAACGCTAGGCCAGTCGGATTTGTTTAAGGTAGCGATTAATGCTGATGGGACTTTTGGCACGCCAGAAAACCTAGGAAACAAGATCAATACCGAAGGCCGCGAAACCTTCCCATACATTACAGAAGAAGGCGAATTGTATTTTGCTTCGGACGGACAATTGGGATTAGGCGGATTAGATGTTTTTGTAACTCAAATCAACAAAGACGGAAGTTATGGCGAAATCAAAAACGTAGGCGCTCCGGTTAACGGACCGAAAGACGACTTTGCTTTTATCATTGATATCAAGACCCGTTTCGGATTTTTCTCTTCCAACAGAGATGGCGGAAAAGGCTATGATGATATCTATAAATTCCAAGAAACAAGACAGCTGAAATGCGAGCAGTTATTATCAGGAAAAATTACGGATAGAGAATCTGGACTTCCGATTGCCAATGCACGTGTGACATTGTCTGATGCTTCTTTCAAGGTCATCAAGACGATTTATGCTGATCATGAAGGAAAGTATAGTTTTGATGTAGAATGCGGCAATGCGTATTACGTAAAAGCAGAAAGCAAAGATTATACGCCAACGGAATTGAAAGCGATCATCCCGAAAGAATCTGGAGAAACCGATCTTTCTATCGAATTGGACAAGCCGGTAAAACAAATTACGGTTGGAACCGATTTGGCAAAGACATTCGGAATCAAGATTATCTATTTCGACTTGGATAAATCAGACATCCGTCCAGACGCAGCCATCGATTTGGCTAAAATCGTTGATGTGATGAAGCAATATCCAAACATGAAAGTAGATGTCCGTTCACATACCGACAGCCGCCAGACGCACAAATACAACGAAAAACTTTCTGATAGAAGAGCAAAATCTACTATCGCTTGGATGATTCAAGACGGAATTGCCAAAGAAAGAGTAACTGGAAAAGGTTATGGCGAAACGCAATTGGTTAACAAATGCGCCGACGGTGTTGAATGTTCTGAACAGGAACACCAGCTAAACCGCAGAAGTGAGTTCATTATTACAGCCATGTAATGTTCTAAAATAGTTTTAAAATTAAAAAACCGTGCTGTTAAGGCACGGTTTTTTTGTTTAGAAAAATAACTTTTTGATTATGCCAACGTAGCTGTCAAGGTGATTTCGGCATTTAATACTTTTGATACCGGACAGATTTGTTTGGCTTTTAAGGCTATGTTTTGGAATTCTTCGTTGGTGATTCCAGGAACATCACCTTTTAGTTCCAAATGCATTTTGGTAATCGTTCCGTCTTCAAAAGTAAGTACGGCTTCCGTGCTTAAATCAGTCGGTACATAGTTTAATTCGCTTAACAAGAAGCTCAATTGCATAGTGAAGCAACCAGAATGTGCTGCTGCGATTAATTCTTCAGGGT
>RCUQ01000949.1_pt1 | contig 11904 bp, 11 predicted proteins | sample 2166351 | NCBI WGS metagenome assembly RCUQ01 (sample SAMN09932597, study PRJNA488358) | compost metagenome | feature: garden; material: soil; isolation source: compost soil in acetonitrile-enriched culture | place: Germany: Experimental Botanical Garden Goettingen | collected 2016-01-27
TTAAGGACAAAATCGCACGCGAGCTGGCCGTCATTGTGCGCCAGCTCATGCAGCAGTTCAGCGACCCGATGACGGCGCGCACGTTGCTCCAGTCGCAGCAGAACTCCGACGAGGCGCTGAGCATCAAGCGCGATGCTGACCCGACGTTTGATTTTTGCGGCTATCTGGAAGCGCTGCCGCAGACGAACGGGATGTTTATGGGGAATGCCAATATCATCCCGCGACAGCCACGTAACTATCTCTATCACGCCTATCTGGTCTATATGGAGGCGAACGGCTACAGGCATGTGCTGAGTCTGAAAATGTTCGGGCTGGGGCTGCCGATGATGCTGAAAGAGTACGGGATGAACTACGAGAAGCGGCACACCAAACAGGGCACGCAAACCAACCTGACGCTCAGGGAGGACAGCAACGGCGACTGGCTGCCGAAGTGCGACGAATCCGCAGCGACATAACCCACCTCAGACCGGCAACCGCCGGTCTTTTTATGCCTGACTGTCCCGCGAGGTGAACAATCAACTGTTCACCGCTCACCGTCTGATCACCACTTAACGTCATGAAATTACTGTATAAAAATGAAAGGTGAACAGAGTGAACAGTAAAACCTAAAAAAACTTTTTTACCCCCCCTCGTCGCTTTACACGGTGCATCCTGAGCGCGCAAAATTACAAAGGTGAAGAGTCGACTGTTCACTCTTCACCAACTCATCACCACTTAACGTTATGATTTAAAATGGGAAATCATCGAGGTGAGCAGTGTGAACAGTTAAATGCAAAAAAAGATTTATTACTGGCAGTTATTCAGTATAAAAAATGAACGCCACCGCCAATGTGTATAGTGATGTGTATAGTTTTATTCTTAGATATTAAATTTTGTTTTAAAATCAGTGTTATGAGCCATTTTGTTGGTTCCTATTATCGCACCATTCAAGCATCCTCCAAAATCTCAATCTAATTGCTGTAACCACTTCTCTTTGCGGATGGACGAACTTCATGGCATTTCTTCGTCAGCAAAATATCCTTCAAATCTGTAGACAAAGGCTTTTCCTACATTCCGATCTACGTTGTTAGTATGTAAGTCGTTATCCCAGATAAGTAGAACAAAACAGAATTAATGGCTCTATGTGTGTTTGCAGGTGAAAAAGTATCTACCCAGCCCCACGCCTCCTTACGCCCACGAACAACACCCGTACCCCAATTAGTAAAAGACTAGCGTTGTGAGCTTTTAACCCAAGCTAGAAATCAGCGATATCAAAATGTTACCGCTGATATAAAAAATCATTTAAACATCAAGTTTGCGGCCAGTCAGCCATTCCACCATCGCCGGGTCGCGGTGAGAGAAGAAGGCGCTGATTGCGGTGTCGAGGGCAGCAACTTGCAGCATATCTTCAGAGCTGAGTTCAAAATCGAGAATGTTGATGTTCTCTTCCATGCGTTCTTTGCGCACCGATTTCGCCAGTGAAATGATGCCTCGCTGGAAGATCCAACGCAGCACAACCTGACCCACGCTTTTGCCGTACTTCTGGCCAACTGCCGTTAACACAGGATGCTGGAACAGACCATTTTTACCCTCAGCAAACGGCGCCCAGGCTTCCGGCTGAATACCACGGCTTTGCATCCAAGGCACGGCATGCAGCTGCTGGTTGAAGGGGTTAACTTCAACCTGGTTTACCGCCGGGGCCACGTTGTTGAAGGCGATAAGGTCGGCCAGTCGGTCTGGATGGAAGTTGCTGACGCCAATGGCGCGAATTTTGCCTGCCTGTTGCAATTCTTCCATGGCACGCCAGGCCCCATGCACATCGCCGTATGGCTGGTGAATCAGGTAGAGGTCAACGTAATCAAGTTGTAGTCGATTAAGGGAGCGTTCGAACTGTGCTTTAGCGCCTTCGTAATGGGTATCCTGCAGCCAAAGTTTGGTCGTGACAAAGAGTTCGTTACGGGCGATGCCGGTCTGTTTCAGCGCGTTCCCGACCTGAGTTTCATTCTGATAAGACGCGGCAGTATCGATCAGGCGATATCCCGTCTCGATGGCATCAATAACGGCTCTTTCGCATTCGGCGGCATCTGTCATCTGAAACACACCAAAGCCCAGCAGGGGCATTTCAATACCGTTATTGAGTTTTACTGTTTGCATGACGTTATCCTTCAGCTGTTGTGTTGGAAAAGCATAACGCAAACTGATTTATTCGATTAGATGGGGTAATTAGCTAGGGCTTATTAGATGAATTCATTAATCGAATGGGGAGGGCAGTCCGCTTTTTGCCAGCCACAGGCCATCAACATCATTGATGCTGAAGAAGCAGCGGCGCTCATTGAGATCAGCGATATCGGCTCGATATGTTGAGGGAAATAATCCGCTTTTTATTAATATAATATTTTTTACATACCGCGCTATTTTCTGTCCTGCACCTTAACTTTTAAGCTAATCATTGTAAATTATTTATGAACAGGTTCGAAACCCTCACCTTGCCCGAAAGGTGATAATTTGTTAAATTATCCGCATTAGCGTCAAATACATTGAGTAGTAAACCGGCGCTAATTATACAATAATGAGTGATGGAGCCAAAATGAAGTATGCGTTTGCATTAATGTTGAGTATGGTATTGTCAGGTTGTACCGCAAATGATTGGATTGATGCTGCAAGTGGGATAATGCAGGCTAACGATCAACACGAAAAAGACACAAGAAATCAGCGCATCAAAGACGCCAACAGGGCTGCAGGCTACTGATATCAAGATGATTAAGACACTCCTCTTCTTGTATTTTCGACAGAAGAGGAATGGTATTCTAAGCAAATTTACTGACTAAATACTCCCTTCGCTCTCGCCTGTTGGCAGGAGATATAGCCATAATGTTTTCGCTTTCCATTCTTATCGAACGCCACATAAAAAGCCATCGTCTCTTCACCTTTCTTTAGCGTGTAGTTAATGCAAGTCCCATTGATTTCTGGAACATTTATCTCACTGTCTGGTTTTCCACCTGCCGTAATAACTGAAGATTTTGTCGCATCAGCCGCATAGGTTGCTTGCACCACAGGGTCATTATCAAACTTAATAAAACCGACACTACAGGCCGTTAAAAAAGGAACAATTAAAATGGGTGTATAGCGCATTGCATATCCTTGCAGAGAATATAATTACTTAAGAAACAAAATGACCAGGTTGATTTCTCTTGCCCGCCAAATTCCCTTCAAAAAGATTATAAGAGCGTAACAGCAGGAAATACAATTACCGGCTATATAGTCACTGTGTTTAATAGTTCTTTGTTAATCGTTTTGACCAGCAAAGGTAGCGACAAAATTTTTCTCTCATAAAGGGTCTTATAAACGCTTAAGCACCGAAATGATGATGGACTCTAACCTCATGGCCACCCATGCGTATTCCCCCTTACTGACTGACAGGTCATATCAGAAGATACAGAGCCTGACGGTCCCTACCGAACTTTGGGGTGTTGCAGCATTTTTAAATCTTCAGTAGGATCTTCGTTTTCGGAGAAGCATAATGTCAGTCACCGATGCCCTTCTGGCCTATACCCTTGCCGCCACGCTTTTGACGCTAACCCCCGGTCTCGACACCGCCTTGATCCTGCGAACCGCCGCGGCAGATGGCAGTAAAAAAGCCGTGCATGTGGCGCTGGGTATTGATACGGGTTGTTTTATCTGGGGCGCGCTGGTGGCGTTTGGTCTGGGAGCGTTACTGGCTGTTTCTGACGTGGCCTACTCGCTACTGAAATGGTGCGGTGCGGCCTATCTTTGCTGGCTGGGGCTTCAGCTGCTGCTTCGTCCGCGTCAGCAATTTACGCTCACCGCCGGGGAGAATGCGGGCAGTGGTAACGGCTTTATGCGCGGAATGCTCGGTAACGTGCTCAATCCGAAGATGGGCATTTTCTATGTCTCATTCCTTCCCCAGTTTATTCCCGCAGGGCATTCGCCCTTTGCCTGGACCTTTTTGCTGGTTTCCATTCATGTGTTGATAGGCACGCTCTGGTCATTAACCCTGATTATCGCCACGGGCTATGCGTCTCGCGTGCTGAAAAAGCCGGCCGTGGTGAAGTGGATGGACAGAACCACCGGCGTGGTGTTTTTGCTGTTCGCCGCCAAACTGGCGATGAGTAAACGATAGGAAAGAACGGCACCAAAGGAAGTCTGCCAAAGGGTTGGCAGGCTTCTGCGGCCGGTCTTCCCATCGGCGACAAATCTCCCGCGGTGTTGCTGTTCGGCATCCGACATCTGAACAAACTACAGCTCAGCAGGGGCATTTCAATACATTACAGTAAGTGTGGCCTTTCCCTTAAACGGTTGGGTTGGAAAAGCCGAATGCGAACATGTTTACTGGAGCAGAGGCAAAATTAGCCAGGGCATATAAGTAAAATCCAGGAACAAACAGACATTCACTCGCGCCAAATAATCTATCTTGTTGAAAATTATGTGATATTGATCCAGGGCAATGTCAACATTGGTAACTTAAGCTAAATTGTTATTCAAATTTGAACGAGCCTATATCGGTATTATGTTTTTAAGAGCTTTACTGTTTTGCCTTCTGTCATTCTCCTGCTTTGCAAACGCCTTAAATTTCTCCTCCACCTTTTTACGCCTTAATTGCCCACAGCGGGGTCTGGTGGAAGTCATTCTTCACGTCTACGGTCACACGCAGGAAAGGTGGAGAGGAAACTTCGAAACGGGGGCCGGGCATAAACGCGCTGGTGATACCGAAATCATCCCTTTTGCGAATGGCGATACGCTTTTCCACTCAATATCCAGCGACTCATTTGGGTTTCAATACGCGGGCGAAGAGAAACTGTCCGTGTGCGCTAAAATTGATGAGCGCCCTGTTTATCCTTCATTTTAAAGGCAATCATTCATCCTGGCGCCTTGCTCGTTAATCCGGCAAGAGAGGTGCATCGATAGCCATCTCCACTCTGCCATAAGCGGTCATTTTGCGTTTAAACGATGCGGGAGCCAGGATGTTTAGCGCTGTAATTACTGGTCTGCCAGGTTACTTTTTGGGTTCAGTGTGCGTTCCAGAAGCTTCCAGCCCAACTCTTTGCCCGTATGAAAGTTCTAACGTATTGCCGTCAGGGTCAGCGAAAAAGACAAAATATCCCACCGGATCACCAGCCTGAACCGGCTCTTTTCGCAGCACACCCTCTGCTCGCGCCATCGCCACTTTTTGATCGATTGCTTCGATGCTTGAGCAAGCGACGCCAAGATGGCCAAAACTTCCCAAAGGGGTATCAGTCACGACATCCGCCTGTACGAGGACCAGTGCAAATGGACGCGTTCGATCGCTGAGCCATGCCACTTTGCGTGCCTCTGCCACATCAGATTCGCGTCTGTGAACAACCTCCATTCCGGCGTAGCGGTGATAGAAATCAATACTCTTATCCAAATCCCTGACGACAAACGCCACGTGGGTAAATCCAACGTCCACCTGTTTCATAAACCGAGTCCTTCTGTCTGAGTTCCAGATAAGCATCTTAAAAGCTCAAGTAAACTTCAGGTCAAGCCGGAAAGTGCTGTCGATTTACGCCATAAAATTGTGTTCGCGCAGTGCGTCAAGCCAGATTTGCTGGGGAGGGGAGATGAGCAGGGGGAGGTGAGTGAGGATGCGTTCCCGGCGCGAACCACGGATGAGACGGTATTACAGGTTCGCGCCGGGGCAGTGTGTTACTACTGCTTAATGACCATCAGGATCACACCAGGCATTCATTAACTGCACCAGGATGTATTTTAGCCCCAGCACAATGAGCAGGGAGAACAGAACTGTCACCACAATAATAGTCATCAGAAACTCCATGTAATCAGCTTTCTTCCCCAAAATCTTAGATCGTATTTTTCATTTGTCACGGTCCTGCAATCATTTTCCTTATCAGGGCGACACGAAGTATCCGTTCGGGTGCAGGCGAGGGTGATGCGCTGATATTTTGTTGTTTAATTTTCGCTTCGTTTCAGGGGCAGAGGCTGATGACATCGTGCTATGGTCTTAATCGGGAGCGGTTCAGCGGTGTCCGGTTCGCGCGATGAGCGAACGGGCTGATAATGAGTCATGATGGGGAAAATGAATGATCATTGAATTGATTGCACTTTCTGCTATTGGTGTTGCTATTCTTTTTGGCGCAATGAGCCCGGGCGTCAGCTTTCTTCTTGTTGCCCGCACGGCGATGTCCAGTTCGAGACGCGTGGCGTTATCTGTTGCGGCAGGTCTCGGTTTTGGAGCGCTTATATTTGCTGTCATAGCGTTAGCGGGCCTTCACACCCTGCTGACATTGGTTCCCTCACTTTACACAGCCCTTAAAGTTGCCGGCGGTTGTTATCTTTTATGGCTGGCGTTGAAAATTCTTCGTCGCCCTTCAAACCGCGTTATTGCTTCCACCGCGATAGATGAGGTCAGCGCCTCAAAAGCTTTTTTGACAGGCGTATTGACGCAAATCAGCAATCCTCATACTGCGCTGGTCTTTGCCAGTATCTTTTCCGCAGCCCTCAGCAAAAATATTCAGCCTGCTATGTACATCATCCTGCCCTTAATGGCATTCGTTATTGATGTGCTGTGGTATGCAATTGTCGCGTGCTTATTATCATCTGACGGGCCGCGTCTGGCTTACACTAAATACCGTAAATTTATAGATAAACTCAGCGGCGGTGTTATGGCCTTTCTGGGATTACGCCTGCTGCTAAAGTGAGTCAGACGATTTTCAGTCAATGGATGCGAGGAATTTAGGTCTGCTCCTCGCTTTCAGCAGAAATAGCAGCGATTCCTGCTGTCCATCTCGGATAAAGACGAATGCGAAAATATCATTACTATCAATCACTTGAATTTTCTGGGTGGTGCTTCAAGTCGTCACAGAGTTCTTGTAACTCATTGACCAGTCTTGCTACATGGAAACCGTCGCATACGGAGTGATGCACCTGAACGGCGAAAGGCAACAAGACTTTGCCATCTTGTTCGAAGTATTTTCCAAGCGTGAACATAGGGGCAAAAAAGTTCTGCATATTAGCCACATTGACGTTAAAGCTGGTAAAAGTTACCCAGGGAATACCGGATATGAAAAATATATTTTCCCGCGACTCTTCCTTAGGCCAATAAGCAGTATTATTGCTGTAGCGAGCCATGTCTTCTGAATATACTTTCTGGAAGTGATGAATATTGCCATCGTAATGGCTCCATAATGATGAAAAGGTCTCTGTTTCATTATGGAAAATGGTATAGTTTGGATGAACCTCATCCCACACGATAAGCTCATTGTCCTTCATCGCCATACGGAACTCCGGATGCCGATTTACGATTTTGGAAATGAGGAAAATCATAGTTGGATAAAATTTCCAGCCAGTCTCTTTAATATGTTTTAGCAACGCCGTAATGTCTAATTGAACAGTCTGATTAAATGTCGATTGGGCGAAGGTCTGAAATATTTCAAAATGCTCCCTCCTTGCCCAACGAGATAAATCAACAGACGTATAATGTGGCGTTGTATTTTTCATCTTTTAACCTTTGATTCGCATTTATAAATAAGATGTTAGCATAAGATTTTTCGTCTATGAATGATGATTATGAGTCCTAAAGTCTTTAGAGAACAAACGCATTTGCCACAGTTGTTCCTCCTTATACCGGAGTAAATAAAGGTGAAATATGTCAGAAGATCAGACCCGGTTGCGCAATCTTGTCGTGCTCTCCTGCCCGAAAAATGTCGCAGGATTTCCGCCTGGGAGTAGCCTTCGTTGTGCCAGGAGAGAGGGCGTGTCAGCTAGCCCTGCGGGGACAGGTAACTGAATGCACCTGCCGTTCAGCCGGAAAGTACCGGAACTGCCGTTGATGAAGGCTTTGTTGCGAGTGAGTCAGAAGTCAGCCAGACATTTTTTTCTCAATAATGTGGAATTTTATCCAACAAACTGACAAACGTCAGGCTTGCATCAAAGCCCTCTCTCTTTACCACAACACGGCCCTGGGCCTGCACCAAACACTAAGCATTAATATTTGTGTGGGTTTATTTGCGCTAACCAAACACATAGATTATTGTTTGTACAGACATGGTTAGATTTAATGCACTTAAAATAACAGTATCAACCTTGATTAATCATCACTAAACAACTAAAATTCCATAACGCATTGATTTTATGCATTAAATTATAATTTACTTAATGCATTGTTATTCTCCAGACAGCATGTATAAATAGCATAATAACTAAATTATAATTCTTTTATATTTGACGGATGGGTAGATAAAATGAAGTTAATTGTCATGTTGTTCAGCTTAGTGATTGCGTCGCAGGCTATGGCGGGGGAGCTTCCCAAACCTACCGGGAAAGTCCTTTTAACCATGTCCGGTAATATCGAAAATACAAATGAAGAGGGCAAAGCCGTTTTTGATGTCGCCAGCCTTGAAAAGCTGGGTATGGTCAGTTTCCAGACCGCCTCTCCCTGGTACAATGGGCGCACAACCTTTACGGGTATTCCGCTGAAAAAACTCATGGATTACGTAGGCGCCAAAGGCTCTATCGTTAAGGTTACTGCACTTAATGACTACACCACCGTTATCCCTCTCAGTGACTTCCAAAAATACAATGTGATCCTTGCCTTAAAAATTAATGGCGAATACATGCGGGTTCGCGACAAAGGTCCGCTATTCATCGTCTATCCCTATGACAGCGAACCCGAGCTGAATAATCAGGTGTTTTATTCAAGGTCAGCATGGCAGGTCAGCAAAATGAGCATTGAGTAGGATTTCAGAAGAACAACATGAACAGAATACTGGCTGCCATAATATTCTCTCTTTTTATATCTACAGGATATATCTCTTTTCTTGTACACGAAAGACAGCAGGAATTGCAGAAACTGACGCACTACGCCAGTTCATGGTCTGCTGGACAGCTGGTCTCGGAGTATTATCGGTTCGAATCATGGCTCAGTCTTTACACTATTGATGAGTCGATGACACTCGACGATGTGCGTCTACACCTCGATATTATGCTCAGCCAGAGTGATTTATTAAAGCAGGGAGATTTAGGGCAGTATATAAATAGCAATGAATCACTTCATGAACTTGCTGTAAAACTCGACAATACTCTTAATTATCTGGATACACATCTTGAGACAATGACCCGTCCAGAACTTCAGAAATATCTACGGGTAATGTATTCGCTTGATGGACCATTAAGCCGCCTTTCATCCGGTGCGTTGAACAAAGATCTGAATCTGATAAACAACGCCAACAGTAAAATTCAAACGCTGTACTCTATTTATTCAGCGATTTCAGTTCTTTTGATCATACTGAGTGCGATACTGGGTGTGCTGATTTTTTATCAAAACAGAAATATTCTCAAAGCGCATATTCAGGTTAAGAGTCTCGCTGGAGAGCTTCAGGAATCTAAAGAAAAACTGCAAATCCAGAATACCAAGCTGGAGTATGACGTCTACCATGATCCGCTCACAGAGCTGAGTAACAGACTGTTTTTCTGGGATAATTTAAACAAAACCATCAAGTTAGCAGACGCTAATAAAAGCTCTGTGACCGTGATGTTGTTTGATTTAGACCGATTCAAAGAGGTCAATGACACCTATGGTCATGACGCCGGTGATATGTTATTGCGTCTGATCGCTCAGCGACTTATTTCGATGGGGCTTCCGTCAGATATGCTTTATCGCTTAGGGGGCGATGAGTTTGCATTCCTCACGAGCGATCTGGCAGAAAGTCAGGCTGTTTCGATGGCGCAAAAAATATGCGATTGTATTAACCAGCCCTACACAATTTATAGCGCGGTTATAAATATTACCACCTGTGTGGGCATTGTTAACTCAGATACTGAGCGCCGTTCCGACTATCTCTATAAATTTGCTGATCTGGCCCTTTATGAAGCCAAAAATGAAGGCGCTGGCAAAATTAAAGTCTTCCGCCAGCGCATGTTGGATAAGCTGCTGGAAAGCAGAACGCTTGAGCATGACATGGCGCTGGCGTTAGTGAATAAAGAATTCGTGGTTTATTATCAACCGATTGTGGATTCGTACAGTCGGGAAATTTACAGCTATGAAGCCCTTATTCGCTGGATGCATCCGCGAAAGGGGCTTTTGTCGCCTGATACCTTTATTCCTGTTGCTGAAAAAACCGGAATGATTAGCGAGATGGGCAAATCGGTGCTTGAAATGGCCTGTCGGGAAGCGGCTTCCTGGGCTGTTCCGGTGAAAATTTCAGTAAACGTTTCTCCTGTGCAGCTCAGCAGCAAAACCTTTGCAGGAATAGTGATGTCTATCCTGAAAGAAACAGGGCTTGCGGCTGACCGTCTTGAGCTGGAAGTGACGGAGTCCTCTCTCTTTACTGACAACAATACGCCTCTGAATACGCTTAATAAGCTCAGAGCCCTGGGCGTGAAAATCTCCATCGACGATTTTGGTACGGGCTACTCCTCTCTTTCCCGTCTGAGCCGACTTGCCTTTGATAAAATCAAAATAGACAAATCCTTTGTGAATTCGATATCCACACAGGGAGACGCCCTTAATATCATTAAACTCATCACCGGCATGGCGAAATCCCTCAGTATGAAAACGATTGCCGAGGGTGTTGAAACCCAGGAACAGCTGGAAAGTCTTCAGGCGCTGGGCTGCGATTTCGCACAAGGCTATCTGTTCAGTAAACCTCTGCCGTTTATCGCCGGAGAAATCAAAAACGGTGAATTCTCAAACGATCCTTCTACCCTGTTAAAGGCCCCGCATGGCTGAATAATCCCCATTGCGCGCGACCGTTCCTCGCGCTAAGCGGCCAGTCGCGTTCAACCGTTTTCCGCTGAGGCCAGTTCACTTTATACAACGGATGTTTGTATTGAGCCCTCAATAATGAAGGCTCGATGCTTCCTCTTCCTGATGCACTCATGCAGATCGTTTTCCTCCAGGAATTGACGGGCTAAATCAGTGGGGAAATGCACTGTTTTTCCGGCTTATTTCAGGGCACAAATCAGGCCGCATCTTCTGCAACGATGTCAATATTTCCCCCTTTCCATCAAACAAAAAGTCTACAAAACTAGACATCTGTCGAATTTTCATCTTAAAGTCCCCCTCCGGGCACTAGACAAAACCACCGTCCGGTTATCAAATGGTTAAATAATATTTCGCTGGATGTAAAGAAGTGGCCCTGAACCTGAAAGGCCAGCAAACAATCCAGCGTTGACGTGCAACACGACACACCTCTTCGGGAGAACTATGCAATCCACTGTTAATCAAAAAGAAAGCCGAACTTTCTTCGGCCATCCTTATCCGCTTGGCTCGCTCTTCTTTACGGAAATGTGGGAGCGCTTCTCGTTCTACGGCATTCGTCCGTTACTGATTCTGTTTATGGCCGCGACCGTTTATGACGGTGGGATGGGGCTGGCGCGCGAAAATGCGTCGGCGATTGTCGGGATCTTCGCAGGCAGCATGTATCTGGCCGCGCTGCCGGGTGGCTGGCTTGCGGATAACTGGCTCGGGCAGCAGCGCGCCGTCTGGTACGGCTCGATTCTGATTGCGCTCGGCCATCTCTCCATCGCGCTCTCGGCTTTCATGGGCAACAACCTGTTCTTTATCGGCCTGATGTTTATCGTCCTCGGTTCCGGTTTGTTCAAAACCTGTATCTCAGTGATGGTCGGGACGCTCTACAAGAAAGGCGATGCGCGTCGTGACGGCGGTTTCTCGCTGTTCTACATGGGCATCAACATGGGTTCATTTATCGCGCCGCTGATCTCCGGCTGGCTGATTAAAACCCACGGCTGGCACTGGGGCTTCGGCATCGGCGGTATCGGGATGCTGGTAGCGCTGGTGATCTTCCGCCTGTTTGCCGTTCCTTCGATGAAACGCTACGACAGCGAAGTCGGTCTGGACTCCACCTGGAACAGCCCGGTGTCAAAGAAAAACGGCGTCGGCGCCTGGCTGCTGGCACTGGCGGTGGG
>RCUQ01000950.1_pt1 | contig 11892 bp, 9 predicted proteins | sample 2166351 | NCBI WGS metagenome assembly RCUQ01 (sample SAMN09932597, study PRJNA488358) | compost metagenome | feature: garden; material: soil; isolation source: compost soil in acetonitrile-enriched culture | place: Germany: Experimental Botanical Garden Goettingen | collected 2016-01-27
GATATACGCAGGCTATATCTGAAGTAAACTATTCTCAGTCAAAAGTGAATTTAGCGCCTACTGTAAACGCAAACATATCTCAGTATAATAACTTTGGGCGCAGTGTAAACCAGGTTACTTACTCTTATGCTAATACAACAACTAATAACTTAAATTATGGAGTAGGAGCAGACTGGCAAATTTTTGGTGGAGTACAACGAGTTAATCAGATTAAGCAATCAAAATATACTTTGATGGCTGATCAAACTTATGTAGAAAAGGTTAAGCAGGATGTTTCATTAAATGTTGTTAGTCAATTTCTTGCAACTATGTTTAATGAGGAGCAGGTTAATAACCTAACTAATCAATTAAACGTAAGTAAGGAACAACTTGAAATAGCAAAAAAGAAAGCAGATGTTGGGTCAATTACAGAAGCGGATTATTTGCAATTTAAGGCGCAAGTTGCTACCGATGAAACGAATCTGACAAGTGCTCAAAATCAATTAGAAATTTCGTCATTAGAGCTGAAGCAATTATTGAATATTGAACCTCAGCAATCCTTTAGCATTATTCGTCCATCTGAAGCAGAAATGATAGAGGCTTCCCGCAATGCGTATGACGCAGCCTACGTATATAATGAGGCTTTACGAATTAATCCGAGTATTAAGGTAAGTGAGTATCAACGATTGTCAAGTGAGAAATCAGTAAGCATAGCTAAGGGAGCATATTATCCCACGTTAAGTATGAATGCTAATGTAGGTTCTTATTATTCTTGGAATTATTATTTACCTATAGATCCTAATAATCCTACTGGTCCAGATTATAGGCCAACATTTAAAGATCAATACGATACATTTCTTGGAAAATCAATTAATTTTAGCTTAAACATTCCAATATTCAATGGATTGCAATCAAGAAATAATGTTAAAAAGGCAAAAATTAATTATGAAAATGCCAAAGCAACAGAAGAGCTAACTAAAAATACTTTAAATAAAACCATAGCTCAAGCTGTAGCTGATTTAAGAGCGGCTGAAAAGAAAAATGTTTCTGCTCAAAGCTCTTATGAGTCACTTAAAAAAGCTTATGAATACAGTCAAAAAAGATTTGACGTGGGACTGATCAATAGCTTAGATTTGAATATTGCTAAAACCAATTATAGTAAAGCGGAGTCTGAGGCTTTACAAGCAAAATATGATATGATCTTTAAAAGTAAGGTGATTGATTACTATTTAGGGAAGCCGCTAACATTATAAAATTACTATTGAACAGCATAAATAGAAACTTAAATGAAGAAGAAGAATAAAACGCTATGGTACTTATTAGGTGGTGTAGCTTTATTAGTAATAGTTGCATTTGTTGGCAAGAAGCAAGGCTGGATAGGAGGACAAAAAGAAACGGAAGTTTCTGTTGAGGCCACAGCTCGTCGTAGCATCATTGAAATGGTTTCGGCCAGCGGTAAAATTCAACCTGAAGTAGAGGTAAAATTAAGCCCTGAGGTTTCAGGTGAGTTAGTTGAGATCTATGTTAAGGAAGGCGACAGAGTAAAAAAAGGACAGCTTTTATGTAAAATCCGTCCTGATTTCTATGCTTCAGATTATAGTCGTTCAGAAGCAATGGTGAATGAAGTAAAAGCAAACTTAGCAAACAGTCAGGCTCAGTTAGCATCGTCAGAAGCAACTTTTAAAAATGCTGAAGCATCATTCAAAAGAAATCAACAACTATTTAAAGAAAAAGTAATCTCTCAATCGGAGTACGATGCTGCTTTGGCTCAATACGAGCAAGCCAGAGAAAGTGTATCTGCTGCAAAGCAAAGTGTACAAGCGTCTAAATACAGTGTAGCTTCTAACCAGGCTTCATTGCAACAGTCGGGCGTTAACCTTGCTAAAACAACGATTTACTCGCCAATTGATGGTATTGTATCGTTGTTAAGCGTTAAAAAAGGTGAGCGTGTTTTAGGTACAGCGCAAATGCAAGGTACAGAGATCATGCGTATAGCCGACTTAAAAAGCATGGAAGCTGTTGTTGACGTAAACGAAAACGATATTAACCGTATTTCACTTAATGATACAGCAGACGTTGAAGTAGATGCATTCCTTGGTAAAAAATTCAAAGGCTATGTAACTTCAATTGCAAATTCAGCAACTTCAGCAAGTGCAACCGCAACAACCGATCAGGTTACAAACTTCCAGGTAAAAGTTCACCTTATTCCTTCTTCGTATGAAGCTGCAATAAAAGAAGGTCAGGAATCTCCTTTCCGTCCGGGTTTGTCGGCTACAGTTGACGTGCATACTAATAAAGTGAATAAAGTGATTGCTGTTCCTATTCAGGCAGTAACCACTCGCGAACCTGAAAAAGATAAAGCTGAAAAAGACGGTAAGAAAGAGAATAAAGACGATAAAAAGAAAACAGATAAATCAGAGCCTGTAAAATCAATCGTATTCGTAATGCGTAACGGAGTTGCTCAAGCAGTAGCTGTTACAACCGGTATACAAGATGATTCATTCATCGAAATTAAATCAGGTTTAAAAGATGGAGATCAGGTAATTGTAGCTCCTTACTTAGCAATTTCTAAGAATCTTAAAGACGGTGATAAGGTGAAAAAAGTAGATCAAGAGAAACTTTTTTCTGCCGAAAAGAAAAAATAGTTTTTAACAATTGTTTTAAAATGGCCTAATTTAATGTAAAATTGGGCCATTTTAATTTTAGCATAAGCTTGTCCGGTTCATTTGTTTTCCGGTTAAAGCCTGGATGTTCCATAGCTATCTATCCTGAGCTAATTATAGATTCCTGTAATTACTGTGCTTGTTAAATCAATACACCATGTCATCAGAGGAAAAGAAAAATATTGTTGTTATCGGCGGAGGAAGTTGGGCTACCGCGATTGTGAAAATGTTGACAGACAATAGTCAAAAACACATAATTCATTGGTGGATGCGAAATGCTGAAGATATTGAGCATCTGAAAAAATACCGTCATAATCCACGTTACTTAAGCTCTGTTGAAATCAATGTTCTTCCTGAGAACCTCACCACTGATTTAAAAGGTACCATCACTAAATGTGATGTACTGATTCTGGCTGTTCCTGCTGCATTCCTAAAGAGTGCAATAGCTGAACTTTCAGAAGAAGATTTTAAAAATAAGATCGTCGTTTCTGCAATTAAAGGGTTTGAGCCATCTGATAACCTGATTATAGGTGAGTTCTTAAATACTCGTTATAATGTGTCATTTAACAACATTGCGGTAATAACCGGACCTTGCCATGCCGAAGAAGTGGCGCTTGAAAAACTTTCTTATCTGACCATTGCATCGCAAAACACTGCTGTTGCTGAGTTTATTGCAGGTGCATTGAATAATAGATATATTAAAACCACCGTTTCGGATGATATTTATGGAACCGAATACGCTGCAGTTCTTAAAAATATTTTTGCTGTTGCAAGTGGTATCTGTCATGGCTTAGGCTATGGAGATAACTTTCAGGCTGTGTTGATCTCAAACGGGTTACAAGAGATTAAACGTTTTGTTGATGCCGTTCACCCGATCGATCGTGATATTAAAGATTCGGCCTACTTAGGGGATTTGCTGGTTACAGCTTACTCCCAGTTTAGCCGTAACAGAACCTTTGGAAATATGATTGGTAAAGGCTATTCTGTTAAATCTGCTCAGCTGGAGATGAATATGATTGCCGAAGGATACTATGCTGCGAAATGCTTGCATGAGATCAACAGAACGTATAAAGTATACATGCCTATTAGTCGTGCTGTTTACGCCATACTTTATGAAAATATATCGCCAAGCATGGAGATTAGGCTCTTAACGGAAAAATTAAGCTAATAATGCTTAAAGAGTTTTCTTTTTCAGGTATTGGTCTGGTACTTATTGCTTATTTCGTATTTATCAATCTACTGTTAATGTTATTAATGGGAATTGATAAATATAAGGCTAAACATCATAAATGGAGGATACCAGAGTCAACATTGTTGGCAGCTGGTTTGGCCGGAGGGGGAATTGGTGGTTTGTTAGGAATGTTTCTGTTTCGTCATAAAACAAAGAAATTGGTGTTTTATATTGTTTATGCCTTAGGTATAGTGGTACTATATTTTACCGGCTATAAACTGGCATAAATTGATCTGACAGACTAAGGGATAATACCTAAAGCCGCATAAAACTTCCTTCCATAGTCAGCAATAAGGTTGGCTTTGTCTGTTCCGTTAATGATTCTGCGTGCGTTTACCCAATCTTCTTTTGTGCCATTAAAATAATCACTTAGTTTTTTTCCGGTAAACATTCCCCGGTTCATTCCAACAAATAAAATAGGGGTGGCATATTCGTCCTGAAGTGCCAATTCGGGTTTATGGTAAAGATCTATATCGAGTAAATCTCCCATTTTTTTATAGTTGTAATCCCACGTGAGTTGAACATAACCCCTGCCGTAATAGGATTTACCGGTTTGAGGGTCTGTAGCTCCGTATTTTCGACCTTTTCCCTTGCCATACTCCTCAATCGCTTTAAATTTTTTGTCTGTTTCGTGATAGGTGGTGGCAAGCATATAAGCTAACCATCGAGCATCTTTATAGGTAACGGGGTCAGCTTCCCAAACGTTAATAAAATTGGTCAGTGTTTTTTGCTGTTGGGAATTTATCGTTCCGTTAAACAAGCGGGTTTTAGTTTCCTCAAAGAAGAACTTTCGATTAATCATCCGGAGATTAGATTGATGTATTTCTAATATACTTAATTACAATGAACTAATCAATGGTGTGTAATAGTTTGAGGGGATAGATTAAAACAAAAAAACTCCGGGATTGTGCCCGGAGTTTGGTATAATTTGGATGGTATTTAACAAAAAACTACCAACGACCTCTTTTGTCGTCGCTACCACTGTTAGAAGGTTTGCGCTCACGGTTACCTCCGTAGCCACCGCGTCCGCCTCTGTCGCCACGATCATTGCGATCACGGTCTCCACCACGTTCACGATTTCCATTGAAACCTCCACGACGCTCACCACCTTCGCGGTTGCCGCTAAATGAGCGACCACCACCAAAACCTGAACGGCGCTCTTCACGTTTACGATCTCCATCTTGTGAGATTTCGATACGAACCTGACGACCGTTGAAGTCTTTTTGTTTAAAGCCTTCAAATACTTTATCAACGATTTCCGATTCAACCTCGAAGAATGAATAAACACCTTTAACGTCGATACGGCCAATTTTGCTTCCGCTTACGTGTGCATTATCACAAACATAGCGTAACATATCGCCACGAGTGAAGTCGTCTAATGAACCTAAGTTTACAAATAAACGAGTGAATTTACCACCGCTACGCATAGTATTACGATCACCACGCTCACGACTTTCACGCTCGTCTGCTCTTGCATTTAAATCAGGTGCATTTTTGTAGTAGTCAAGGAAACGATTGAATTCTAATGAAGCAAAACGTTTGATGATATCTTCTTTGCTTACATCAGCAAATTCAGCGTTGATGCGTTCTAAGTATTGATCGATCTGCTCATTCACTTGTACATTGTGAACTTTGTGGATCAATGCAAATAATTGTTTTTCACAAACATCAAATCCGCTAGGGATATCACATTTAGTAAATTTCTTTTTGATAATGCGTTCAATCTGACGAATCTTACCCATTTCTTTGCTATTGATAATAGCCATAGAAACTCCGGTTTTACCGGCACGCGCAGTACGACCACTTCTGTGAGTGTAGCTTTCCACATCATCAGGTAATGAGTAGTTAATAACGTGTGTTACGTCATTAACGTCAATACCACGTGCAGCAACGTCAGTAGCAATCAATAACTGTAATGAACGATCTCTGTAGCGTTTCATTACTTTGTCACGTTGTTGCTGAGATAAGTCGCCGTGTAAAGCATCTGCATTATATCCATCACGGATCAATGCTTCAGCAATTTCCTGAGTTTCAATTTTGGTACGACAGAAAACGATACCAAAGATCTCAGGGTTAAAGTCTACTAAGCGTTTGAACGCTGCGTATTTATCACGAGCTTTTGCAATATAATATTCGTGTTCAATGTTTGAGTTACCTTCGTTACGGTTACCAACAGTAAGTTCAAACGGATCAGTCATGTAGTTTTGAGAGATACGACGAACTTCGTTAGGCATGGTTGCTGAAAATAACCAAGTGTTTTTAGTATCAGGAGTGTGAGAAAGAATAGCGTTGATGTCTTCCTGGAAGCCCATATTCAACATTTCATCAGCCTCGTCTAATACAGAGATACGTACATTATCAAAATTGATAACGTTACGGTTGATAATATCCAGCATACGGCCTGGTGTAGCCACAATAATGTGAGCACCACGCTTTAGGTCACGCATTTGGTTAATAATGCTGGCACCGCCATAAACGGCAACAACACTAACCTGACCTAAGTATTTACTGAAGTTTACTAAGTCGTTAGTAATTTGTAAGCATAACTCGCGAGTAGGGCACAGCACTAATGCCTGAGGCTGACGTAGACCAAGGTCGATAAGCTCTAGCATTGGTAAACCAAATGCTGCAGTTTTACCGGTACCAGTTTGCGCCAAACCAACAAAGTCGCGGTTGCCTTTCAAAAGTTCAGGGATTGCCTGTTCCTGGATAGGAGTAGGAGCTTCAAATCCCAGCTCAGAAATAGCTTGGACAGTTTTTGGGCCAATGCCCAATTGTTCAAATAAATTCATTCGAGTTTTTTTAAGTTTTAACCGGATGGTTAACAGGAGGGTAGCTCGGGATTTAAAAAGGGAATGATCGCCAGATCAAAATACCTCTACCATTTCCGATAACAATCGGGTGTGTAAAATCAGCCGCAAAGGTAAACTTTAAAAATGACAAAATGAAATTTGGTTTGCTTATAGTTGGCTGAAAGTCAGGTTTTAACCATTTTTGATTGATGTTTTACCACTCGCAACGCTATTGAAAACAGTGTTTTAACATGTTTTTACGCAGAAAAAATGCGCCATAACACTAATGTCGTGGCGCATTAAATTTCTTTTTAAAAAAGTATAAAACGAATGAAAATTGATGAAAGATTATTCGGTTATCTGGTCAGTTACTACCTCAATCTATCCGCTGATTTGATAAGATTATCATCTTTTCGGATCGATTTTATGGCAAGTATCAGGCAGATAATGATAACGGAAAATAAATATGCACCAATTTTAGCACTCCAGTCAGAAACCTGTCCAACACTTTCGGGTTGAGCTTTAAGCATCATGAACACAGAAAGGCCAATAGCCAAAAATGCATTTAACCAACAAAGATTGATCTGTAGTTTCCTGTTTTTAAACGTAAAGATCGCTGCTAAAGCTAATCCAGCTACTAAAACAGTTAATATTAAGCCAGGTGTATAGGCCTCTACCTTGTTAGGGCCCGCCATTGACATTACATATTTTCCTAAAGCTCTTATTTCTACCAGTTCTTTAATGCTTCCCTGACCAATATTGTCTAGATCGACAAAGCTTACAACTGGAACAAAAAATAAAGCTGAAGCAGCTAAGAAGGCGACAGCTAAGTAGATTGATTGAATGCGTTGAATCATGCGCCAAATATAGTTAGTCAATTGTTTATAGTCAATGGCAGATAGTTTTCCTTAAAAAGTATAATACTATCTTTGGAGCAAAAATGTACATCCGTTTATGAAACTTATGAGTTTTATTTTGAGCACTGTCTTAATGTTATTTTGTGGGCAGCTAATGGCTCAGGATTATATAATTGATAAAGATTCAGTAAAGCATTTTGGTGAGTTAAAAAGAAGACTTCCGCGAGTAATTAAAATACATCTTACAGTAGAAAAGAGCAATAAATGGTTTGATGCGACAGAAATAATAGGCTATTATGACTCTTCAAATGGCTTGTATCATACTGCAGCAAAAGTTCAAAATGAGGATTACGCTGTTTTTTTACCATTTTCAGAGTTGGATAGTAATATTGAAAATTCTGTTGAACATAGCGATGGGAGTTATAATTGGATATCTTATGGTAAGATAAATTATTATGAGGTAATTGCTTATGGTATTCCTATGACGGCTAATGGTATGACTACAGGACGCAGCACGCAAAAAGATATTTATCTTGGAAATGAAAAGATTGGTATAAATCGTATGCCTGTTGGTTTTCTTGGGGAAAGGCTTGAGACTCGGAAACTCTTGATTAAATATTTCGGAGATAATACTTCAATAGTTACCAAGATCAATACAGACAAAATAAAGAATACTGCTGATGGAATTAAGGAGTTAGTGCAAGAATACATTAATGACAAGCTTGGAAAGACTGACAAAGTGGTAATTAAATAGAAGAATTAAAACCTGTGATATGGATGAGGGACAACAAAAACACAGATATTTCATAGAGCTTGCATACAAAGGCACTAATTTTCATGGTTGGCAAGTTCAACCCAATGCAATTAGTGTGCAGGAAGTATTGAATAAAGCATTATCGACCGTTTTACGTGAACCAATTGAAACATTAGGTTGTGGTAGAACTGATACCGGCGTACACGCCACTAATTTTTTTGCTCATTTCGATACTTCAATAGCAATAGTAGTTGACCATTTAGCTAAGGAAAAACCGGAATTGGCAATGGGTGAATTCCGATTGGTAAAGGCAGTGAATGCATTAATTGGATATGAAGTAGCCGTAAAAAGATTTATCGCTGTAAAACAGGATGCCCATGCCCGTTTTGATGCAACAAGCCGTTCTTATGAGTATCATGTCGTTTTTGAAAAAGACCCGTTTAAAAGAGAGTTCTCCCATCATGTTACCAATAAACCTGATGTTGCTGCAATGAACGAAGCGGCAAAAGTCATCATGACTTATACCGACTTTAGCTGTTTCAGTAAAAGTAATACCCAAACGTTTACCAATAACTGCAAGATAACTCGGGCAGAATGGGTTGAACAGGCAAATGGATTAGTTTTTCACATTACAGCCGATCGTTTTCTACGCAATATGGTACGGGCAATTGTAGGAACGCTCTTGGAAGTAGGAAAAGGTACCCTTTCCATCGATGGAATTAGAAAAGTGATCGAAAGTAAAAATCGCTCAAAAGCAGGTGAATCAGTGCCTGCAGCGGGATTGTTTTTGACCGAGATAACCTATCCCGAAGAAACTTTAAAGTCTAAAAGCTAATCGCTAAGAGCCAATGACTGAAATAACTTAAAACAATACAAAAGGAACAATTGTAATTATTAGACTACAGTTTTGATAATGTAGTGGAGTCTGAATATTTTTAACTTCTGTCAACAACTGCTTCAATTCATAAAATAAATAGATAGATGGCCGTAACAGGTAATGCACTTGATTTAAAACTAACACGCAGAGTATTTAATTATGCCAAACCTTATAGGGGGATTTTTTATTGGGCTGTAATACTCACCATTGCGTTGGCAATTGTAGCTCCGTTGCGTCCTTACCTGGTTGAATATACAGTAGACCATTATATCTTATTTAATGATATGAATGGTCTATTAAAAATGACAGGGATTATGATTGGTTTGCTACTACTGCAGACTGTCATTCAGTATAATCATACCTTTTGTACAAATTGGTTGGGGCAATCGGTAATTAAAGACATACGAAAAGACATCTTCGATCATATTACTAATTTAAGACTCAAATATTTTGACAATACACCTATTGGTACATTGATTACCCGTACTGTTTCAGACCTTGAAACTATTGCCGATGTTTTTTCTGAAGGTATTATCTCCATAGTAGGCGATATTTTGCAGATTGTAACCATTATAGCATTTATGTTATACACTGATGTGAAACTGACATTAGTTGTATTAGCTCCTATGCCATTGTTAATAATGGCCACTTATATTTTCAAGGAAGCGATCAAATCTGCATTTCAGGAAGTACGTCAGCAGGTAACCAGGTTAAATACGTTTTTGCAAGAGCATATAACCGGAATGTCGGTAACCCAATTGTTTAGCCGTGAAGATCAGGAATTCAATAAATTTAAGCAGATCAACAGGGCTCACAGGCGTGCACATATTCGTTCAAACTGGTATTATTCCATCTTTTTTCCGGTAGTGGAGTTGATCTCAGCAATGTCTATTGGTTTATTGGTTTGGTGGGGTTCCAGAGAAATTATTGGTGATAAAATATCACCGGGCGTTGTGGTATCATTTATTATGTATATCAACATGCTTTACCGCCCGATCAGAGAGCTGGCAGATAAATTTAACACCTTGCAAATGGGTATGGTGAGTGCCGAACGTGTGTTTAAGGTAATTGATACGGATGAAATTACTCCAAACAACGGAACTCTTCAGCCAGCTGTTATTAAAGGCGACGTTGAATTTAATAATGTTTGGTTTGCCTATAATGATGAACAGTGGGTATTAAAAGATATTTCATTTAAGATAAAACCGGGTGAAACACTGGCATTAGTAGGAGCAACCGGAGCAGGAAAATCTTCAACCATAAATATTTTAAATCGTTTTTATGAAATAGGGAAAGGGTCAGTGAAGCTGGATGGTGTAGATATTCGTGCTTACGATTTGCATTATCTTCGTTCGTGCATCGCAACTGTTTTGCAAGATGTGTTTTTGTTTTCGGATACAATCTATAATAACATCAGCCTTAATAATAGTAAGATCACGAAAGAGGAAATAGAAGAGGCCGCACGCGAGGTGGGTGCCGAAGAGTTTATTAAACGTCTGCCCGGAGGATTTGAATATAATGTAATGGAGCGTGGCGCAACTTTGTCGGTTGGACAAGCGCAGCTAATATCATTTATCAGGGCATTAGTTTATAACCCTAAGATTTTAGTGTTGGATGAAGCCACGTCATCTGTTGATACAGAAACAGAAGAACTGATCCAAAATGCCATATTGAAATTAATGCAAGGACGCACCACAATCGTAATTGCTCACCGTCTCTCTACGATTCAGAATGCCGACAAAATTATTGTGTTGGATAAAGGGGAGATCAAAGAAATGGGTAATCACCAGGAACTGCTTCGTCTGAACGGTTATTATAAGCGATTGTATGACCTTCAATTTAATTCCGCAGGTATCAAAGTATAGAAAGTAAAAAGGAGCTTCGATCCAGTTGAAGCTCCTTTTTAGTTATAGCGAAATTGATTAACAATTTACGAGCCGGTAACTGATTAATACTTTATAGCAAGTTTAAGCTTAGCCCAAAGTTGTTCATCAAAAGATGATGGTCCGAGTACAGCAGTGCCCGTATCATCACCCTGTCTTACCACTACCAAATCGAGACTTGGGATTACATAGATTTTTTTATCTCCTTTGCCTAAGGCTGCATACATATCAGCTGGGGCACTAGGTGTTAAGGGACCTGAAAAACTGGTTTGTAAAGTAGGCACCATAAATGATGATTTACCATTTAACCACCATAAATAGCCATAAGATGGATTGTAGTTATTGGAAGTATGGATCATGTCGGCAAAAAACTGTTGATCAGTCATTAGTGTTTTCTCGCCCCATTTTCCTTTGTTAAGCATGAGAATTCCAAAGCGTGCCATATCCCGGGTATTAAGCCAAAGAATATGGTTGATCCATGTATAATTCTTCATTCCTATTTGATCGGCTAATCTGGTTTTAGTGAAGTTGCTGATTGTGGAGTTGGATGCTTTGGCTATAACATCATGCAACAAATGATAGGGAGCATTGTGATAAGCCCATCGAGTTCCGGCATCAGCTTTATAAATCAGGCAAGAAGGGTCGGTGCAATCTACATCAACTACATTGTCGTCTAAACCGGTTGTCATGATGAGCTGATGTTTTAGTGTAATCAGTTCTTCTTTTGCTATTGGCAGACTCGACCAGCCATTTCCTAAGTAATGAGCGGTTTTGTCATTAATCTTTAGCAAACCTTCTTGCTGTGCAATTCCTACAAGATAAGCAGTAACACTTTTTCCAGCAGAAGCAATATAAT
>RCUQ01000953.1_pt1 | contig 11877 bp, 12 predicted proteins | sample 2166351 | NCBI WGS metagenome assembly RCUQ01 (sample SAMN09932597, study PRJNA488358) | compost metagenome | feature: garden; material: soil; isolation source: compost soil in acetonitrile-enriched culture | place: Germany: Experimental Botanical Garden Goettingen | collected 2016-01-27
TGCCGGTGATGGAATGCTCGTACGGAAAACTGAATGGACAATACGCATTGCGCGTAGAAAAACTGATCTACAGCGCAAGTGATACAACGCAAGGAGAAGACCATGGCTGATGAAAACGAACCGCAAACCACAGTAGAAGACGATTGGGGCGCAGCGATGGCCGAACAGGAACAGGCTGAAGCGCCTGCCCTCGACGCCAAACCGGCATCGGCCACCGTATTCAAAGACTTCGCCGGCGGCGACCTGAAGACCGGTACGCACAACGATATCGACTTCATCCTCGACATCCCGGTGCAACTGACGGTAGAACTCGGCCGTACCAAGATCGCCATCAAAAACCTGCTGCAACTGGCACAAGGTTCGGTCGTCGAGCTCGACGGTCTGGCCGGTGAGCCGATGGACGTGCTGGTCAACGGCTGTCTGATCGCACAAGGTGAAGTCGTGGTCGTCAACGACAAATTCGGCATACGCCTGACCGACATCATTACCCCTGCGGAACGCATACGAAAACTGAACAGATGATTTGTCTTCGCCCTGCCACCTTGGCATCGGTGCTGCTCACAGCATCGTTTATTGCAAGCAGTGCCTGCGCCGAAACAACAGCAGGTTCTGCAGTTCCCTCCACCGCCGGCAATCTGTTTCAGGTCTTACTCGGCCTGATCGTCGTGCTCGGCCTGATGGCTGCGGCGGCCTGGCTGCTGCGCCGCTTTAACACGGCCAAAGGTGTCAGCAACACCAGCATCAAGATCGTTGGCGGCGTCAGCGTCGGCAATCGCGAACGTGTGATGGTGGTTGAAATCGCCGATCAATGGATAGTCGTCGGTGTCGCGCCGGGCCGCGTGAATGCCTTGGCGACCATGCAAAAGCAGGAAACCACTTTGACGCCTGAAGCCCCGTCGTCCGGCAACTTCTCGACCTGGCTCGCGCAAACAATTGAAAAACGCAATGCCCAATAATATGTCCCCACTGCTGCGTCGCGCCCTGCCGCTCTTGCCACTGACTCTGCTGCTGGCCTTGCCGCTCAGCGCGATGGCACAACAAGCTGGCCTGCCAGCTTTCACCAGCTCGCCGGCACCGGGCGGTGGCCAGACCTATTCGCTGAGCCTGCAAACGCTGCTATTGCTGACCGGCCTGTCCTTCCTGCCGGCAGTCTTGCTGATGATGACCAGCTTCACCCGCATCATCATCGTGCTGTCGCTCTTGCGCCAGGCACTGGGTACGCAAAGCTCGCCACCGAATCAAGTCATCATCGGTCTCTCCTTGTTCTTGACCCTGTTTGTCATGAGCCCGGTGCTCGACAAGATTTACGTCGATGCTTACCAGCCGTTTTCGCAAAACAAGATACAGATGCAGGAAGCGATGGAAAAAGCGGTCGCGCCATTAAAGACCTTCATGATCAAGCAAACGCGTGAATCGGATCTTGCGCTGTACGTCAAATTATCGAAGGGACCTGAGCTGCAAGGACCGGAAGATATTCCACTGCGGATCCTGGTGCCGGCTTTTGTCACCAGTGAATTGAAGACCGCATTCCAGATCAGTTTTGCGATCTTTATCCCCTTCCTGATCATCGATATGGTGGTCGCCAGCGTGCTGATGTCCATGGGTATGATGATGGTGTCGCCGGCGATTGTGGCGCTGCCCTTCAAATTGATGCTCTTCGTTCTGGTCGATGGCTGGCAATTGCTGATCGGCTCGCTCGCACAAAGTTTTTACTGAGGACGCTATGACTCCGGAAACCGTCATGACGATGGGTCGTCACGCGATTGAAGTCACCCTGATGGTGGCAGCCCCGATGTTGCTGGTAGCGCTGGGTATCGGTCTGATCGTCAGTATTTTTCAGGCGGCGACGCAGATTAACGAAACCACCCTGTCCTTCATTCCGAAGCTGGTTGGCCTGTTTGCCGCACTGGTAATCGCCGGACCGTGGATGTTGACGGTCTTGCTCGATTACATGCGCGAAATGCTCACCAACATCCCGCTGTACGTCAGCTAGTGCCGTTCGCAGGCACTGCTGTCGTCGCTGCCGGCCTCTCTTTTCCAGGCTGTACCGCATGATCACCCTTACCAGCGCAGAACTGAATACCTGGGTCGCCGCCTTCCTGTGGCCGCTCACGCGCATCATGGGCATGATCTCGGTCGCGCCGCTGTTCGGCAACGTCAGCGTACCGGCACGCGTCAAGATCGGTCTGGGCATCATGCTGGCGCTCATCATCGGACCAACGGTACCGCAGCTGCCGGCACTCGACCCCCTGTCCTTGCCGGGCTTGCTGATCCTGGCGCAGCAACTGATCATCGGTCTGGCTATCGGTTTTGCGATGCGCATCACTTTTGCCGGGGTTGAACTGGCGGGTGAAATCATCGGTATGACGATGGGCCTCGGCTTCGCCAGTTTCTTCGATCCGCAAACACGCGCCCGCTCGTCTGCCATCAGCCAATTTCTGGCCTTGCTGACGCTGATGATTTATCTCGCCACCAATCTGCATCTGGTGGTCTTGTCGACGCTGGCGCAAACCTTTGAATTGCTGCCGGTCACCGGCAACTTCGTCGCTGGCGGCGGCATGCTGGAAGTCGTCAAATGGGGTGGTCGCATCTTTAGTGCAGGCGTACAGCTATCACTGCCGGTGGTGGCCGCCCTGCTGATTACCAATATCGCGCTCGGCATACTGACGCGGGCGGCACCGCAGCTCAATATTTTTGGTATCGGCTTCCCGATTACGATAGGCGTGGGCTTCATCATGATAGGCATCGTGCTGCCTTATCTGATGAATCCCATCATCAATCTGATCCAGGAAGGCATACAGGCGATGGGCAGGATTACCATCGCGCTGACACCGCTGACGTAAACACTGTTTGCCATGCAGCCACCAATAAAAAAGGCTTGCCGATGAGGGCAAGCCTTTTTTATTGGGTCGGGCTCAATCAGTTCAGCATATTGAACAGCGACAGGCCGGCGATTTTGATGAAGGTCTTTTGTGCCGCATCCAGTGCAAACTGTTGCTGCGTAAAGCTCGAGTACGCTTCGATCGGATCAATCTCCTGCAACTGCTTGAGGGTATCGGTGTATTGCAAAGTCAGGCTCGAACCAACGCTGTCCAGATTTTCAATTTCCTGCAAACGGGTACCAACCGTGGTGCGCACCTTGGAAATATTGGCCAGCGCATTATCGAGATTGTTATTGGCGGTATTCAAGCCATTGGCCAGACGTGTCTTGCCACCGTCACCGGTCGTCGATGTCGACAATACATTCAGCAAATCCGTGATGGTCGTAAAGATGCTCTGCGTCTGGCTCGGCTCCACGCTAAAGGTATCGCCAGCCGCCGGTACGCCTTTGACATCAAACGTCATGCCGTCAAAGGTGATGGCCTGACCACTCACATACGGCTGAGGGGTAGCCGGAATCGCTGGCGGTGGCGTTTGTGTAACCAGATAGGTGGTGGCACCGGCGGCATCGATCGAGAACGTAATATCGTATTTGGCACCTGTCAGCAGCGACAAATCAGTGACCGAGCCGGTACTGATGATGCCGGTGCCGGTATTGGTGTTGCCGGCTGAAGTCTCGAAACGACCATTACCCGTCACGCCACCTTCAAATACAGATGAACCGGAATCACTGGACGACAACTGGCGCGCCGCGCCGACCTGCAACATGCGCTGCCCCTGATCGCCGTTATACGCGGCACCGGTGGCTGTTTCAGTAAACGGTTTGGACGAAACCTGATAACCACCGAACAGGTAATCGCCATTGGCACCACGGGTATTGGCCAGCCCCAGCAATTCTTCAAAATTGCTGCGCAATTGCGTCACATAGGCTTGACGTTGGCTATCATCCAGCGAGCCGTTACCGGCACCGACCACCGCTGTCTTCAGCGACTGCAGCATATTGGTCACGCTTTGCAGCACGCTTTCTTCTTCCGACAAGGCGCTTTTGGCGTTCGCACGATTGGTGGCAAATTGATTATTGATCGAGATCGCCTGACTCACGCCCAGAGCTGCAGCGGCAGCAACCGGATCATCAGCTGGTGACAAAATGCGCAGGCCGCTGGCAATTTGCTGCTGGGTTTTGTACATGGCAGCGGTCATCTCACCGATCTTGCCCGAGCCCATTTCAAATATCGTATTCGTGCTAATGCGCATGATCAGTAATCCTTATCGACCCAATGAAATCAACACATCAAACATATCGCTGACTGCCTGCATCATCTTGCCGGATGCCTGATAAGCCTGTTGATAGCGCAGCAAATTGGTTGCTTCCTCATCGAGATTAACGCCCGATTCGGATTGTTGTGCGGTTTGCATCTGCTTCAGCAATGCGCCTTCCGACGCACTATTGGTTTGCAGTTCACGTGTTTTATTACCCACCAGGCTGACCAGTTGGCTGTAGGCGCTGTTATAGCTGGCGGTACCGCCTTGCAGTACGTTCTTGGTTTGCAACTCACCCAGAGCCAGCATATTGCGATTATCGCCGTCGCCATTGGTATTGGCGCTAATGGTGAATTTGTCGCCATTCGCCGGTGCACCACTGATCTTGATCTCGGCACCGCCAAATGAGATGACCGAACCTGCGGTATAGGTCACCGGCGTACCTGCCGGGAATACCGTCGCCACGCCATTGGTGGTGACAGTCACTGGCATGGTGGCGGGGAAGCCGCTCAGCGAATTGCTGGCCGAATCATATGTCAGCGTGACGGGTGTCGTTACCGCGGCGCCGTTAAAGGCAGGAGTAATGTTGCCGGCGCTGATCGCACCCGTGCCGATATTGGTAGATGGTGCTGTGGTACGGATCGGGGTCGCTGCAGCGATGTCTTTCACGTCCTTGATCAGGACGTTTAAACCGGATGCGCCATTAACCGTTGGTCGGATGACAAACTCGTCACCTATATTCATCGTACCGGAAGTGAGGCTGAAGTCCACGCCATCGATGGTCGCCGTCGGGAAGGTTGCCCCCGAGTACATCGAAGCATTGTCCGACAGACGCGTCACATTGAAATTGGTGCCATCATAGGACAAGCGGTAATCACTGGTGGTCAAGGCATCGACGTTGCTAATGACAGCGCCGATCTCGGCATTACCGGTATTTCTGGTGCTGCCGGTTACTGAAGGCAGAGCCACACTAAAGAAGTCGGTGCCAAGCTGGCCGTTCTGATCCTGCCCCAGCTTGTGCTGTGCGTTAAAGGTCGCGGCCAGACCAAGTGCAATCCGCCCCAGCGAATTCTGTATCGGATCCAGCGATTTGCTGCGGTATTCAAACAAACCGCCCAGATTACCACCCACCAGCGCGCTCTCCGGAATGATGAAGGTGGTACCACTGGAGACATAACCAACCTCGAGACGTCCGGGATCGGTAGGCGAGGTTACTGTGACCAGGTCATAGCTACTATTGCCTACGACTAAGGGTTGGCCATTACCAATAAACACATTGTAATCGCCGCCTTGCTGCACGATAGAAACCTTGCTTTGTTTCGCCAGTTCAGACACCAGCAAATCGCGCTGATCGAGCAAGTCGTTGGGCGGCTGCCCGGTCCCTAATTGCGCTTTGGAAATCGCATCGTTGAGTTGCGCGATTTGTTTGGCGTAGGCGTTGATATTCGTGACCGCGCCGGTAATTTCGCTATTGACGCCATCGCGCATGCTGCTCAGTTGTGCATCCAGACTCTGGAACCGTGACACCAGCGCTTCGGCGCCAGACAACATGGCCTGACGCGAGGAGGCACCGCCCGGATTATTCACCAGGTCTTGAATACCTTTGAAGAAATTCTGTATGACCGGCGCCAGCCCAACCGTCGAATCGGCCAACATATTGTTGACCTTGCTCATTTGCGCGTAATAGGTATCGAGCTGGCTGGTGCTGGATTGCGCGCTGACTACTTGCGCTGCAAGGAAATCATTAAACACACGTTTGACGGTATCGACATTGGTACCGCTACCGATATAGCCACCGCCTGTCAGATTCTGCCCACCCAGCGAGGATTGGATCACTAGTTGACGGCTATAGCCAGGCGTCTTTTCATTGGCAATATTGTGTCCGGTCGTGGCGACACCTGCCTGCGCTGCGGCTAGTCCTGATTTAGCAATGCTGAGTAAGTTGGACATAATTTATTTTCTGACTCTATGTTCGTGTGTACGGCACATCGATGAAAAACTTGAGTAAAAGATCGGGCAAGCGGCACATAAAAGTTGTGCTTCATGCAAAACAAAGCGATCAGGCGGACAAGTTACGATTGATAATATTGGTCAGCTTGGTCGCGTAATTCGGGTCGGTTGCGTAACCGGCACGTTGCAGGCCCTGCGCAAAACCTTTGACGTCACTGGCATTGGCCAGTACTTTTTCGTAGCGCGGGTTGTTACGCATTAACTGCGCGTAATCCCGGAAGGAATCGGCATAGCTATCGTAGGCGCGGAATTTCTCGACACGTCTTTGCGCCACGCCATCGACGTATTCAGTCGTCACCGCATCCACGGTTTTACCCTTCCAGCCCGGACCGGCTTTAATGCCGAACAGATTGTTGCTGCTACTGCCATCAGCAGTACGCATCACGCGCTTGCCCCAGCCGCTTTCCAGTGCGGCCTGCCCCATCATGAATTTGGCTGGAATGCCGGTAGTCTTGCTGGCTTCTTCCGCGTGCGCACTTACCTTGTCCTGGAAGTCCTGCACGTGGGCTGGCTTGTTGGCAGCGGATGCCACACTAGCGCTGCCTACAGCGCGGTTAGCCTGTATTGCATGCGCTTCATTTGAACGTTTGTGCGCAAGCGCGTTGCGCTCAGCCATATTGCGCAGGATCTCTGCCCGCAGATCTGCGGTATCCGCCACTTCTTTGACAGCATCTGCACCGTCCGGCGCAACCGCCGTGTTCATCTGATTGCTCGATAACTGGCGTATCAACATGTCGGCCAAACCGACCCCACGGCTGGCCAGATTCTGGCTCAGCTGCTGATCCAGCATCGAGGTATACATTTTGGTTTGTTGATTATCGAGCGCGCCCTCACCCGGCGATGCTTCGCGCATGCTCTTCATAATCATATTCATGAAGAGTGCTTCGAATTGCTTGGCTGCTCCCTTGAGCGCATCAGGCGAGTTTTGTTTTGCCGATTGCTTGAGTGAGTCAAGGCTCTTGGTGTCAAAAGCCAGGGCTGGATTCGAATTTTCTGCAGGCGTAATCATAGTCGGCTTAAATAATTTCCAGTTCAGCGCGCAAGGAGCCCGATGCCTTCATTGCTTGCAAGATCGCCAGCAGATCTTGCGGTGTCGCACCGATCGAATTCAATGCTTTGACGACATCAGCCAGTGAGGCGGAATTTTTCAGCAAGATGACCTTACCCGGATCTTTGTTGATTTCGATTTGCGATTGTTGCGCCACTACGGTCTGACCACCGGAGAATGGTCCCGGCTGGCTGATCACCGGTTGGGTATTGATCACCACCGACAGATTGCCGTGCGACACCGCGCAGGTATCCAGCGTTACCGCCTGATTCATGACGACCGAACCGGTACGTGCATTCAAAATCACTTTGGCACTGACCTGCGCTGGCGTGACATTGATGCTTTCCAGTGCGCCGAGGAAGCTGACGCGTTCATCATTGCTCATCGGTGCGCGCACACGAATCACACGACCATCCTGTGCTGCCGCAGTTTCCGGACCAAAGCGTTTGTTGACGGCGTCGACTACCCGGCTGGCAGTGGAGAAATCGCTGTCTTTCAATTCGAGAAAAATCAAATCGCCCTGCCCCAGCGTACTGGCGACCGCACGCTCTACCGTAGCACCTGCCGAAATACGACCGACACTCAAGTGATTGATCTGTGCCTTGCTACCGTTGGCCGCCGCACCGACGCCGCCAACCACCACATTGCCTTGCGCCATACCGTAGATCTGGCCGTCTGCACCCTTGAGTGGAGTCATCAGCAAAGTACCGCCACGCAAGCTCTTCGCATTACCCATCGAAGAGACGGTGATGTCCAGTGTTTGACCGGGTTGAGCAAAGGCAGGCAGCGAAGTCGTCACCATGACGGCTGCGACGTTCTTCAATTGCATGTTCACGCCTTGCGGCAAATTGACACCCATTTGCTGCATCATGCTGATGATGCTTTGGATGGTGAAAGGCGTTTGCGTGGTTTGATCGCCGCTACCGTCCAGGCCTACAACCAGACCGTAACCGATCAATTGATTTTGCCGCACGCCTTGCACGCTGGCCAGATCTTTCAAACGTTCCGCATGAGCGGCGAATGGCAGCAACAAACAGACGGAGCAAGCGAGGACTCGCAGCGATTTTTTAAACGGCAGAGATGTTACGTTCAACATGGAAAATCCTATCAGCCCCGGCATTAAAGAGGCACGACACTCAGGAAGAAGCGTGCCAGCATCGACATGACTTCGGCAGCATCTATACGAGCGTTGGTACGGTACTCAATCCGCGCATCTGCGACGCGGGTCGACGAAACGATATTGCCTCTTTCGACAGTGGCAGGATCAACCACACCGGAGAAGCGAATGAATTCGCCGCCCTTGTCGAGTGCAACCTGCTTCTCGCCGGCGACCACCAGATTACCGTTCGACAGTACGTCGATCACGGTGACGGTCAAGGTGCTGACGAAGTTATTGGCAGAGGTGATCACGCCTTTGTCTTCAAATTTGGAAGCAGTCGAAGCGCTCGCCGAAAGATTTTGTGTAAGGCCGCCAAACAGACCGAAGATGCTCGGTGCAGCCGCCGCTACGCTGCCGGTCTTGCTGCCGCTGCTGCCTGCTGTCTTACCAGCCGAGCTGCGCTCGTTGATGGTAATGGTGATGGTGTCGCCGATCAGACGCGCTCTGCGGTCTTCAAACATCGGGCGATAAGAGGCGGTCTGAAAAATGGCGCCGTTGGCTGGTGGCGTAATCGCACTCGCGGCTTGCGGCCGCGCCGTCAGCGGTGTTTGCACCACGGTTTCCGGCATGCCGCCGCAACCGGCCAGCAGTGCGGCGCACATCATCAGAGCTGAGAGTTGGTATTTCATGGTCTATCCCCTACGCTTACAACTGCGTCAGACGTTGCAGCATTTGATCCGAGGTGGTGATGGCCTTGCTGTTGATCTCATAAGCACGTTGCGTCTGGATCATATTGACCATCTCTTCGACGACGTTCACGTTCGAAGTTTCAACATAATTTTGTTGCACGTAACCAGCGCCGTTGGTACCCGGGCTATTGGTGGTCGGATTACCGGATGCGGTGGTTTCCACATACAGGTTTTCGCCTTTGCTTTCCAGACCGGCCGGATTAATAAAGGTGGCCACTTGCAGTGCGCCGACTTCAGTCTGTGCGGTCGTGCCCGGCACGGTGACGCGGACGATACCGTCACGGCTGATCGAAATCGCGGTTGCATTGGAAGGGATCACAATCGCTGGCTGGATCGGGAAACCGCTGGCGGTCACCATCTGCCCCTGATTATCGGTCTGGAACGAGCCATCGCGGGTGTATGCGGTGGTGCCGTCCGGCATCGAAACCTGGAAGAAACCATCGCCCAGAATCGCCATATCCTTGCTATTGCTGGTCAGTTGCAAATTACCCTGCGTATGAATACGCTCGGTCGCGACCGGACGCACACCGGTACCGATTTGCAGACCGGATGGCAATTGCGTTTGCTGCGACGAGGCAGCACCAGGTTGACGGATGTTTTGGTAGAGCAAATCTTCGAATACTGCGCGTGAGCGTTTAAAACCGCTGGTGCTGACGTTTGCCAAGTTATTGGAAATGACGTCCATCTGCGTTTGTTGCGCATCCAGACCCGTTTTAGAAATCCATAGGGAACGTATCATTCTTTTCTCCAATATTTCGGCAAACGCATGGCTGTATTAGCCAGCTTCATTTTGCCTGTAACTGCATTAACTCAAAGCGAGGAATTGATCGGCTTTCGCGGCGTTGCTTTCCGCATCCTTAATCATCTTCATGTTTAATTCGAACTGACGGGCCAGGCTGATCATATTGACCATGGCGTCGACCACGTTCACATTGCTGCCTTCAAGCGCGCCGCTGATCACGCCGACGGTGGCATCCGCATCTGCCGGCAATTTATCCTTGGTTACAAACAGGCCATCGCTGCCGCGTTCCAGATTGCCTTCATCCGGTCTTACCAGTTTCAGGCGCGCGATTTCGATGGTCGCACCCGGCGTGTTGCCAGAATCAACCGATGAAATCGTGCCATCCTTGGCGAACGAGATCTTGGTATTCGGAGGGATCGTGATCGGGCCGCCGTCGGCCAGCACATTCAAACCGCCTTCGGTCTGCAATACACCATTCTCATTAATCTTCAGACTGCCGCTGCGGGTGTAGCCTTCGGTACCGTCCGCGCGCTCGACTGCCAGCCAACCGTTTCCTTGCACCGCCAGATCCAGCGTGCGACCGGTTTGCTGGATCGGACCGGCGCGGAAGTCGCTACCTATCGTCGAATCGACCACGAAGGTACGGGTCGGCAAGCCATTGCTGACGACAGGTACCGCACGGAAAGTATCCAGCTGGGCACGGAAGCCAGTGGTCGAGACATTCGACAGATTGTGTGCAGTCGTGGATTGCTGCTCCATGATCTGCTTGGCACCCGTCATCGCGGTGTATATCAGCCTATCCATTTCATTCCTCCTGTGACCACGTAGCTGTCGTCAGACAGCTACGTGGTCATTACATGCTTAGTGCATTAACGCAGGTTCACCAGAGTCTGCATGATCTGATCTTGCGTTTTGATGGTTTGCGCATTGGCCTGATACACACGTTGCGCGGTAATCATATTGACCAGCTCTGCCGTCAAATCAACGTTGGACTCTTCGATACGTGCAGATTGCACCGAGCCAAGTCCGCTACTACCGGGAGTACTGGTCAGCGGCACACCGGACTCAGCGGTTTCTACCCATTGGTTGTCACCGATGTTTTGCAAGCCATTTGGATTGGCAAAAGAAGACAGGATGACCTGGCCCAATACATTCACTTCACCATTGCTATAACGACCCATGATCGAACCATCGGACGCCACATCAAAGCCGGTCAATGTGCCCGCTGGATAGCCATCCGGAAGGTTTTTGCTGACGCCAAACTTCTGCGCAAACTGTTGGGTGCCGGTTTGATTGAGCGTGATATTGAACGGTGTTGCGGCACCAGTCGTCACAGCCATCGCTGCCACCATAGGGCTAGGGGTGGTGCTAACCAGCGCGCCACCAGTACCGAAATCCATGGTCCCCAAAGGAACTGGCGGATTGGTTGCCGTCACTGGCAAGGTATAGCCGATAGGTACGCCGTCATTGGTCGCAAATACGCTCCAGTCGCCACCGCCGGTCTTGACATAGAAGGTACGCAAGATATGCGAGTTGCCTAGACTGTCGAACACCGGTACTGAGGTCGAATCGCTGAATGTGCTCGCATCGTCCGGATTGAACAGCAGTGGATTCAAAACATCCTTACGCGAATCCAGAGTCAACTTGACGTCATATTTGGTACTGGCCTGCGGTGCCAAATCTGCCTTGTTGATCACCAGCTCCGTCGGCGCACCGTTCTGCACCACACCATTCACATCGGCCATGTAACCGGTCAAACGCGCGCCCGCTGCATTTTCGATATAACCTTCTTTGGTCAGTTCGAACTGGCCGTTACGACCATAAGTAATCGCACCGCCATTGCTCATACGGAAAAAACCGTCACCATTAATCGCCATATCGAGCGGATTGTTGGACACCGCGATATTGCCCTGGCTGAACAACTGCGCCACGCGCGCGACCTGAACCCCGATACCAATTTGCGCTGCGCCGGAGCCGGACAGGGTGCTGGCGTAAATATCAGCAAACTGAACTTGCGATTGCTTAAAACCTACCGTGCCGGAGTTGGCAACGTTATTACCGATTGCTTCGAGACTTTTGCTGGCGGCAT
>RCUQ01000956.1_pt1 | contig 11854 bp, 10 predicted proteins | sample 2166351 | NCBI WGS metagenome assembly RCUQ01 (sample SAMN09932597, study PRJNA488358) | compost metagenome | feature: garden; material: soil; isolation source: compost soil in acetonitrile-enriched culture | place: Germany: Experimental Botanical Garden Goettingen | collected 2016-01-27
CTTAACAGCTGATGATATAGCTTGGTTAGTACCTCATCAGGCAAACAAACGTATTATTGATGCAACAGCTGATCGTTGCGGCATGCCTGCTGAAAAAGTAATGGTTAACATTGAGCGTTACGGAAATACCACCAATGGCACAATTCCGTTATGTTTATGGGAGTGGGAAGATAGGCTTAAAAAAGGCGATAATCTTATTCTTGCCGCGTTTGGCGGTGGTTTTACATGGGGTGCTGTTTACCTCAAGTGGGCCTACTAATAAAGCAATTTATTCGGAGCAATCCGGTTTAAATACAATATGTAGGTTATTGAATGACAAATCATTAACTTACACTTGAAAAGGTTACTTTACAAACAACTTAAAACAAACTAGCAAACTAATGGAAATCAAAGAAATTCAGGAACTGATCAAATTCGTCTCTAAGTCAGGCGTAAATGAAGTTTCGATTGAACGAAAAGATTTTAAAATAACTATAAAAACTACTTCACAGCAAGCAGTTCAAACTGTAGTTCAAGCTACTGTTCCTGTAGCGGCTCCTGTTGCAGCTATTCCTGCTCAAGCAGCAGCTCCGGTAGCAACAGCACCTGCACCAGCAACAACGCCTGCTGCTTCGGCAGAAGCACCTAGCGATGCAAATCTTATTACCATCAAATCTCCAATGATTGGTACTTTCTATCGCCAGGCTAGCCCTGAAAAACCTTCATTTGTAAATGTTGGTGATGAAATTCGTCCGGGACAAGTTCTTTGCATTATTGAAGCAATGAAATTGTTCAACGAAATTGAATCCGAAATCTCTGGACGTATTGTTAAAGTATTAGTAGAAAATGCTAGTCCGGTAGAATACGATCAACCATTATTCTTGGTTGAGCCAATGTAATTTTTATTTGCGGGTTTGAGTATTTGAAGATTTGGAAATATTGAGTTTTTAGATTCGCAAATTCACAAATTCACCAATTCACCAATTTTAATTTCATGTTTAAAAAAATACTTATTGCCAATCGTGGAGAAATCGCGTTACGAATTATTCGTACGTGTAAAGAGATGGGCATAAAAACGGTTGCTGTTTATTCAACAGCAGATCGTGAAAGCTTGCATGTACGTTTTGCTGATGAAGCAGTTTGTATAGGGCCAGCTCCAAGTAAAGATTCTTATTTAAATATTCCTAATATCATTGCGGCTGCAGAAATTACAAATGCAGATGCAATTCACCCAGGTTACGGCTTTTTGTCTGAAAATGCTAAGTTTTCATCAATTTGCCGAGAAAATGGTATCAAATTTATTGGTGCTTCTCCTGAGATGATCAATGCAATGGGAGATAAAGCATCTGCTAAAGAAACCATGAAAAATGCCGGTGTACCCACTATTCCGGGATCAGATGGTTTATTAAGTGATGTAAAAGAAGGTATTAAAGTTGCCAATGAAATCGGTTATCCGGTAATTCTGAAAGCTACTGCCGGTGGTGGTGGCCGTGGAATGCGTATTGTGTGGAAAGACGAAGATTTTGAACCAGCTTGGGATTCAGCTCGTCAGGAAGCAGGTGCTGCATTTGGTAATGATGGTATCTATTTGGAGAAATTCGTTGAAGATCCTCGTCACATTGAGATTCAAATTGTTGGTGACCAATATGGAAAAGTATGTCACCTTTCTGAGCGCGATTGTTCAATCCAGCGTCGTCACCAAAAATTAGTAGAAGAATCTCCTTCACCATTTATGACTGAAGAACTTCGTCAGAAAATGGGAGAGGCAGCAATTGCCGGAGCTTCTGCTGTTAATTATGAAGGTGCAGGAACAATTGAATTCTTAGTTGATAAACACCGCAACTTCTACTTCATGGAAATGAACACTCGTATCCAGGTAGAGCATCCAGTTACGGAAGAAGTTATTAACTACGATTTGATCAAAGAACAAATCAAAGTTGCCGGAGGTGTTCCGATCTCTGGTCGTTCATATTTCCCTGATATGTGCGCAATCGAATGCCGTATCAATGCTGAAGATCCAATGAATGGCTTCCGTCCTTCACCAGGTAGGATCACTAATTTCCACTCTCCGGGTGGTCATGGTGTTCGTGTAGATACACACGTATATGCAGGTTATGTGATCCCTCCTAATTATGATTCAATGATCGCTAAACTGATTACTGTAGCACAAACCCGCGAGGAAGCTATTTGTACAATGGAGCGTGCATTAAGTGAATTTGTAATTGAAGGTATTAAAACGACAATTCCTTTCCATTTGAAATTAATGAAAGACCCTAACTTCAGAGCTGGTAACTTTACCACTAAGTTTATGGAGACTTTTGATATGGAAAAATAGAAACAGTAATGTTTCTGTAATACACAAAAACGCATGATCGTCATAAATCATGCGTTTTTTGTTTTTGAATGAATACTCCATGGAGTAAAAGTGTGCAGAGATTATAAAAGTAGCTTTGTGCAGTCAAGTGCAAAACCTTAGCAAATTGTTAAGGCCTTAACAGGATTATAGGCATAATGTAAACAAGATATTGTTACCGATCTATTGTCCAGATAGGGGATCTTATTGAACGGACAACTTGAGTTAAATAACTTCATTCAATATTCATTCATTTAAGTATTTTTGCAACTCATTTAACGCACATGTCTGATAATAATAGCCGTAGAAGTAATCTAATAACCAAATACGTATTAAAAGATAAGCATACCATTGAATCAGAGATGTCATTCTTCGATCATCTGGAAGAGCTAAGATGGCATTTGATTCGTTCCGTTATTGCCATTGCAATTTTTACTGGTCTTGCTTTTAGCTATAAAGAAATCATCTTTGATCAGATTATTTTAGGGCCTAAAAATCCAGACTTTTGGACCTATCGTATGATGTGCCAGATAGCTGCAAAATATAATATTGCAGATTTTTGTGTGGATAAGATCAATTTTGTGATTATGAATACCGAATTAGCCGGTCAGTTCATGATTCACTTAACATCCTCTTTTCTGGTGGGTATTGCACTAGCCTTTCCATATTTTATTTGGGAGCTTTGGAGGTTTATTAAACCAGCCCTGGAAATTAAGGAGCGTCAGTATGCAAACGGTTTGATCTTCTTTACATCTGTGTTGTTTGGAATTGGTGTGTTATTCGGGTATTTCATAATTGTCCCACTTACAATTAACTTTCTGGGTTCATATACAGTAAGTGCAGAGATCCTGAATCAGGTTTCTCTGGATTCCTATTTATCTACCGTTGGAACATTATCATTAGGCTGTGGACTTACCTTTGAATTGCCAATCATTATCTATTTCCTTTCAAAGATGGGTATTGTTACACCTAAGCTGTTGCGTAGTAACCGTAGATTTGCGATTGTATTAATATTATTGGTTTCGGCATTTATCACGCCTAGTCCAGATATGATGACGCAAACCATCGTTGCAATACCACTGTTTCTTTTGTTTGAAATCAGTATTTTTGTGTCGGCAGCGGTAGCACGTAATAAAGCTAAGAAAGAAGCCGAATTTTATAATTCGTAAGTCGGAGCAAAAATAGTTTGCTGACTTGTGTTGAACGTGTAAATAATAATAAAATGAAAATAGCATTAGGAGGCGATCACGCCGGTTTTGAGTACAAAAAAGCTTTAATTGAAGTTTTAGAGGCTCAAGGTATTGAAACAAAGGATTTTGGTCCGTATTCAACCGACTCAGTTGATTATCCTGATTATGTGCACCCTGTGGCTGAATCAGTATTAGCCAATGAATATGACTTAGGTGTGTTGATTTGTGGAAGCGCTAATGGTGTTGCAATTACGGCAAACAAACATGCTGGTATTCGTGCGGCGATTTGTTGGTTGCCGGAGTTAGCAGAGTTAGCAAGAGGTCATAACAATGCAAATATTGTATGTATTCCTGCTCGTTTTGTTTCATTGGAAGATGCAAAAGAAATTACCCAACGATTTATTACCGCTCCTTTTGAAGGTGGTCGTCATGCCAATCGCGTAAATAAAATTGACTGCGTATAACGATAATAGTTCGAGTAAACAGAAAAAGGATTATGTACATATACATAATCCTTTTTTTATTGCTACAAAATTGTCACGTATAACGCTGCTGCTTCAACCAACATTTTGCTACATTTAGCTCTCAATTTAATCCAATGAAGAATGTAATTGTTCCTTTTCTGTTAGTACTGGCAATGACAGAAAGCAGCTTAGCGCAAAGTGCTGAGACATTTGCTGGAGAAATTAACGCATCGTATCTGAAAAAACATCTATCTGTTTTAGCTTCTGATGCGTTTGAAGGTAGGGAAACAGGACAAAAGGGATCTTTACTAGCGGCTGACTATATTCAGGCTCATTTTAAACAACTTGGACTGCAGGCTCCTGTAAATGGTTCTTATTTTCAAACTGTGCCTCTAATTGAACGTTCAATTGGTGATGCAACAATTACAGTTAACAGTACTGATTTTAAATTTGCTGAAGACTTTTTATTAGTAGGAAGGAATTTACCTGCATCTATTGACGCAAAGGAAAGTCAATGGGTGTTTGCTGGTTATGGAATAGGAGCCGGAAACTGGAATGATTTTGCCAACATTGAGGTGAAAGGCAAAGCAGTAATGATCATTAGTGGTGAGCCTTTTGATAAAAGCGGAAAGAGTATGATCACTGGGCAGGAAAACTACTCTGATTACACGTTAGATACTCGTAAGAAATTTCGGGAGTTACAGCTTAAACATCCCAAACTTATTCTTGCCGTTTATCCAAACCTAAGAACTTCAATGGCCGGCTATGCGACACAGTTGAGAGCAAAAAGCATTGAGTTTCCTGAAAAACAAGAAGAAAATCCAACAGCACCTGTGGTATATATTTCGGAAGAATTGGCCACAGAATTACTAAAACCTACAGGAAAAAACATAGCTCAGTTGGTGGCGCAAATGCAGAATACTGCGAAACCACAATCTGCAGTTGTAAAGCAGCCATTTGCCGTAAAATTTCAAACTAAAGAGGCCCCTGTTAAAGCGATGAATGTACTGGGCTTTTTGCCCGGAACAGATCTTAAAGAGGAAGTATTAGTGATATCTTCTCATTACGATCATATCGGTATTATTAATGGTAAAATTAATAATGGTGCGGATGATGATGGTTCTGGTACAACTTCAGTGCTTGCGATGGCTCAGGCATTCACCACCGCTCAGAAAGCCGGAAAAGGGCCTCGGCGCAGTATTTTATTTATGACTTTTACAGGTGAAGAAAAGGGGTTATTAGGGTCGCAATGGTATTCAGACCATCCTGTTTTTGCATTTAATAACACGATCGCCGATTTAAATATCGATATGGTGGGTCGTATTGACGACGCCCATTTAACAGACACAAACTATGTTTACTTAATAGGCTCTGATAAATTAAGTACAGATTTGCATAAAATCAGTGAAGAAGCCAATAAAAATAGTGTTAATTTAAAACTGGATTATAAATACAATGATCCGAAAGACCCGAACCGTTTTTATTATCGTTCCGATCATTACAACTTTGCCAAGCACGGTATTCCGGTTGTTTTCTACTTTAATGGTGTACATGCAGACTACCACCAACCGGGTGATAAAGTGGAGAAAATCCATTTTGAGCTAATGGCAAAACGTGCACAATTGGTATTTAACACAGCCTGGGATTTGGCAAATAGAGATAAGCGTCCAGTGGTTGACGTTAAAAATGATTTTCCTGCAAATAGATAAAAATTAGAAGGCTGCAATAATGCAGCCTTTGTTATTACGATGCTATACCCGGTCTTCTATTTACTACCTATATAATATCAAATGGTAGACAACTTTGTTTAAGGATGAAAGCTTAGAGAAACTAACTTTTGTTCATAAAATGCTTGTTTTATATCCAACAAGTATTAAGCATTTTATTTATTTTTGATTGCATGAGTCAATATTCTGATCAGTTCCTCTCTGAAGCCGAAATCAAGGCTTTTGATCTTGAACACCGACGTAAGATCAATTTTAACATTGGAAAATATGATGCCGCCGTTTCGCGTGGTGTATCTCGCTTTTTTGATCTTGAGAATTCCCGTAAGAAAGCCAATATCGCCAAATGGCGCACAATAGAAAATCTCGAAAAATACCTGGTTGAATTTGAAGCTAACTTTACCCGTAGAGGGGGGAAAGTAATTTGGGCTAACGATGCGGAAGAAGCCAGGAAAGAAGTGCTGGGCATTTTCGAAAAGTATAATGCCAAAACCATGGTGAAGTCAAAATCAATGACTACAGAGGAAATTGAATTAAATGAATTTCTGGAACATCATGGAATTGAAGCGCTTGAAACTGATTTGGGTGAATATATTGTTCAATTGTTAGGTCAAAAACCTTATCATATTGTTACACCTGCAATGCACTTATCAAAGGAAGATATTGCAAAGCTGTTTCATGAAAAATTTGGTACTCCGATAGATTCAACTCCTGAGCAATTGACTCAAAAGGCCCGTGAGCTGCTTAGAAATAAATATGTAACTGCTGATATTGGGATAACAGGAGGGAATTTCCTTTTGGCCGATACCGGAAGTATTTGCTTAACAGAGAATGAAGGAAATGCTCGTTTGTCAACAACCTTTCCTAAAGTTCATATTGCCATTGTTGGTATTGAAAAGATAATTCCAAGTATTTATGATCTTGATCTTTTCTGGCCGCTCTTGGCAACCCATGGAACTGGACAAAATTTAACAGTTTATAATTCAATAATTAGCGGTCCTAAGCAAGCCGAAGAAATGGATGGTCCGGAAGAAATGTATGTGGTATTGCTTGATAATGGCCGGACAAATTTATTGGCACAGAAAGAACAGAGACAAGGTTTATACTGTATTCGTTGCGGGGCATGTTTAAATGGCTGTCCGGTTTATAAAAATATCGGTGGTCATACTTATGAAACTACTTATAGTGGCCCAATAGGTTCGATAATTACTCCGCACTTAAGTGGAATGCAGGAATTTAAACATTTAAGTTATGCATCGAGCTTGTGTGGTAAATGCTCAGAGGTGTGTCCTGTTCATATTGATATTCATAAAATGCTATTATTGAACAGAAGAGATGCGGTGAATGAGAATCTGGCGACAAAGGCTGAAATGTGGACTTGGTATTTCTGGAAGAAAGGAATGCTTAAACGAAATTTCATGAATATGTTGGGTGGTAAATGGAAAGCTTTCTTCTTGAAAAAATTTGCTGCTAAAACGTGGGGGAAACGCAGAGAACTTCCTGCTATGGCTCCAAAGTCATTTAATGAACAATGGCGAGAATTACATAAGAATGATAATGCTTAAACATAGTAAATAAAGAAAGGGTTGCTTGCTAGCAACCCTTCCTTTATTCGTCTTTTTCCCCTTCTCCGCTTTTCAGCTTAAAATTTTTATCTCGTTTCTTAAGCGCTTCAAATAGGATATATTCAACTTGGCCATTGATACTTCGAAACTCTGAAGCAGCCCAACGTTCCAGTTCTTTTAACATTTCCGGATCTAATCGCAATACAAATGCTTTTTTTGCCGACATACTCTATATGTATCTTTCAAATGCTAATCGCATTTATCTTGTTATAAACTTTCAGGGCATTCAGTGCTTCTGTTAATTCAGCAGTTTTATTCGTCCCGATTAATACCTTCTTTCCTGTTGTTAATTCCAGTTGCAATCCTTCGTCACCGGATACATTATAGGCCCTTCCATTTTTAAATGGCCAGGTGCCTTTAATTCCCCAGCCGCCAAATTCTGAGATTGGGTCGTATTTCCTAATATAAGCAGAGCTGATTGCAGTCCAAAGTATTGTTCTGAACTTTAAATGGAAAGGAAAAAACTGAAAATGAACGCCTGAAGAATCTACGCGAGTTTTAAGAACTAATGCAAACTTAAAAAGCAAAACGAACAATATTTCAGCTACAATAATGAATAATAAGACTTTCTCAATCCTTTCATTCGTTATCCATTCATTTAGAAAGAGCACAAATGGCACAATCGTGGCACTTAAAGTGAGTAACCAAATCCACCATTGATTGAATCGCTGCTTTTCTTCAAAAAACATAGTCTTAATTGTAAAGAGTACCGGTGTTTACGATCGGACTAACTGCTTTTTCAGCACAAAGGACAACCAATAGGTTACTTACCATAGCAGCCTTACGCTCTTCATCTAAATGTACAATTTCTCTTTCTGATAAGCGAGCTAAAGCCATTTCAACCATGCCAACAGCACCTTCAACAATCTGCTTGCGAGCAGCAACTACAGCTGTTGCTTGTTGACGTTGTAGCATGGCTCCTGCAATTTCAGGTGCATATGCTAAGTGGCTGATGCGAGCCTCCAGTACAGTGATGCCGGCCGGTCGTAAACGTTCATTTAATTCATGTTCTAACATGTCGTTCACTTTGTCAGCACCGTCGCGAAGTGTAATTGTTGCATTTTCATCCTCTAAATTATCGTATGGACAACTCCCCGCCAAATGTCTTACGGCAGCCTCACTTTGAATATTTACATATAAGGTGTAATTGTCTACTGCAAACGCAGCCTTAGCTGTGTCTTCTACCTGCCAAACGATTACTGCGGCAATCTCAATTGGATTACCCATTTTGTCGTTTACCTTCAGCGACTGTCCATTTAGGTTTCTGGCACGAAGTGAAATGGATTGTTTTTTATACAAGGGGTTAACAAAGAACAGCCCATTAGCTTTAACAGTGCCCGAGTAAATCCCGAAAAAGGTTAATACTCTTGATTCATTTGGGTTGATGATGATGATACCCATAAAAGAAATAAGGGCAACAATTATCAGGACAACGCCAATGAAGACGTATGCTGAATAAAATGAAAAAGCAGATCCAATTAAACATAGTACTGCAAAACCTAGCATGGCAAAACCCGGAATAGGTTTAATAATTTTTTCGTTCATTGTGGTAAATATTTGATATCATTTTGATATTACAATGATATGTATTTGGAATTAGTTAAGCAAATAATCTTCAAGGTATATTAGTAATAAGACTAAAGGAATGTTCGACTGATTTGAGCAGTGATGAATGTATTTGGAAGGTTAACTCCAAGTGGGGTAAAATTTGGTAGAAAAGATTTTCTCCTTATAAGAATACACACTAGTGACCATACATCACAATAGTGTATGTCATCTTATAGCTGGAATCACATTTTCTTTATCAGCTTCCTTGTCAAGGATTTCAAGAAACTCTTCAATAGGAATACATTCTGCACCTAAACTCTCCAGGTGAGGTGTTTCCATTTGGCAGTCAATAATCGAGAAAGGAAATGTTTGAGCCAGGTAAATAAATGCAACTTTTGAAGCATTGCTTACTTTATGAAACATGGATTCGCCATAAAAAACAGTTCCTAGATTGATGCCATACAGCCCACCGACAAGACCTCCATCTTCCCAAACTTCAATTGAATGGGCAAAACCGAGCTTATGCATGTGTACATAGGCATCCAACATTTCATTGGTTATCCATGTTCCGGGTTCTCCCTCCCGGCAGATCTGCTGGCAATTGGATATTACGCTTTTAAAATCTTTATTAACTGTAATTGAGAATTTCCCAGATCTCAGCACTTGTTTCATGCTTTTTGAAACTTTTATTTTTTCAGGAAATAACACGAAACGTGGATTGGGAGCATGCCACAAAATAGGGTCTTCTTCAGAGTACCAGGGGAAAATGCCGTGTCTGTAAGCAACTAACAATCTTTCAGGTGAAAGATCGCCGCCATAAGCTAGCAGGCCACTATCATCAGCCAATAGAGGATGTGGGAAAATGATTTCGGTACTGAGTTCGTAAACAGGCATCCGGTTAAGTTTGAAATATTAGATTTGAGAAGTGAGCTAAAATAATCAATCTCAAATCTAATATCTCAGATCTCAAATCTAGTTTGTAATTCCTGCCAAATTTAGCATAAATGCATATTCCAATGCTATTTCTTTCAGTGCTTCAAACCGACCAGATTTACCTCCATGTCCTGCTTCCATATTTGTGTGTAGCAATAAAAGGTTTTTATCTGTTTTGAGTTCGCGCAGTTTGGCCACCCATTTTGCTGGTTCCCAATACTGTACCTGGCTATCCCAATAGCCGGTTGTCACTATCATATTTGGATAATTTTTCTTTTCAACATTATCATAGGGAGAATAACTCTTCATGTAATCGTAATACACTTTATCATTAGGGTTTCCCCATTCATCAAATTCTCCTGTAGTTAGCGGAATACTTTCATCCAACATAGTAGTAACCACATCAACAAAAGGAACTGCAGCAACAACACCTTTCCAAAGATCCGGGCGCATATTGGTAACTGCTCCCATTAATAGTCCTCCTGCGCTACCGCCCATTGCAAATAGTTTTTCTTTTGAAGTATACTTCTGAGCGACTAAAAAATCTCCGCAATCAATAAAATCGGTGAACGTATTCTTCTTTTTTAACAGTTTACCATTCTCATACCAATCGCGACCAAGCTCTTGTCCACCGCGAATATGTGCGAGCGCATAAGCAAAACCACGATCAAGCAATGATAATCGGTTCGAACTAAACCCTGGATCCATGCTGTTACCGTAAGAACCATAAGCATATAAAAGTAATGGTGCTTTGCCATCCTTCTTCCAACCTTTTTTATAAACTAATGAGATCGGAATCTTTGTGCCATCTTTTGCGGTAGCGTATAAACGTTCACTTACATAATCATCCGGATTATATCCTCCAACAACTTCCTGCTGTTTTAACAGGATACGCTCTTTTGTAGCCATATTATAATCATAGATGCTATTGGGAGTGGTTAAGGAAGTGTAACCATAGCGCAGAACATCTGTATCAAATTCTCGGTTTACGCTGGTGTAGGCTAAATAAGCTTGGTCTTGAAATGGTAAATAGTACTCACTTTTATCAGCCCATTTGATGATACGGAGTTGAGTTAACCCATTCTTACGTTCACTTACCACATAGTAGTTCTTAAAGATGTCGATGTTTTCCAATAAAACGTCTGAGCGGTGAGGAATTACCTCTTTCCAGTTTTCCTTGGTTGTTTTATCAACCGGACACTCCATTAAGCGAAAGTTCTTAGCATCAAGATTGGTAATGATGTAGAATTTATCACCATAATGCTCCACATTATACTCATGATTGCGCTCACGAGGTTGTATAACTCTCCATTCTCCATCCGGATTGTTTGCATCAAGCACACGATACTCAGTACTTAGCGTTTGCCAGCTACCGATCATAAGGTATTTGTCAGATTTTGTTTTGAAAACCCCTGTAGAAAAGGTGTCATCTTTTTCGTCAAAGACCATCACATCTGCACTTTGAGGCGTACCAAGCTTATGTTTCCAAACAGTATTATCGCGAAGTGTTACCGGATCTTTTTTGGTATAAAAAACAGTCTTATTATCGTTTGCCCAGGTTACTCCACCACTAGTACCCTCTAGTTTATCTTGCAAAATAGCACCGGAGGCAATGTCTTTAAAATAAACGGTATAGATACGACGGCTTACCGTGTCAATTCCGAAGGCTAATAATTTATTGTCGTCACTTACAGAATATCCTCCAAGAGCCCAATAATCGTGCCCTGTTGCTAATTCTGGACCGTTTACAAGAATTTCTTCGGAGGTGGGGTTCATTCCGGTTTCTATGTTCCGGCAGTAATAAGCATAATCTTTTCCCTTTTCAAAGCGGGTATAATACCAAAACCCCTTGTCTTTAAATGGCACACTCTGATCGTCCTGCTTTATTCGACCTTTCATTTCTTCAAAAAGCTTTTTTTGAAGTTCTTCGGTAGCAGCCATTGCCGATTTGGTATAGGCATTTTCTGCATTTAAATAATCCAGAACAGCCTTAGTTTGGGCGTCGGGTGTTTTAGCATTTTTCTGATCATCTGTAAGC
>RCUQ01000957.1_pt1 | contig 11853 bp, 10 predicted proteins | sample 2166351 | NCBI WGS metagenome assembly RCUQ01 (sample SAMN09932597, study PRJNA488358) | compost metagenome | feature: garden; material: soil; isolation source: compost soil in acetonitrile-enriched culture | place: Germany: Experimental Botanical Garden Goettingen | collected 2016-01-27
CCGGGCGGACAAACCCCAGGGACGACCAGTGCACCAGGTAAGGTTGCGGGATATAACCGTTCATCGTCGGGAACACGCTGTCACCGAGCATGCGCTGGTAACTGAGGCCAAACATGTGGGCGCCTTTGAGCAAGGTGAACAAGCCACCGTAGGAACGGTTGTCGATCTCACCGTTCAAGGCACTACCATCTTCATTGTTATTGAAGTAGCGCAAGTCGGTCTTGAGTTTGTAGCCATTACCCAAGTCAGCCATATGCATCAGGCCGAAATAGTGCTGCTGATAAATATCGTGCAACACGCCATAGAAATAACTGGCTTGCAGGTTCTTGGTAATGTCGTAAGTGGCGCCGCCAAAGTCCAGGCCGTCACTGTCGAGATTATCGGTGGAGCCAAACTTGTACAGCTTCTCGTGGTTGGAAGATTCCCGCGTCACGGCAGACCAGAACCGGCCACCGGTCATCGTCAATCCATCGACTTCCCTGGACTCGACCACCGCCCCTTGATAGATCGTATCCAGTTGCCGACTGGTGTCATCGTACGCCACCGGCAATTGAGGGCGAAGGTCACCGACCTTCAACTCGGTCTTGCTGTAGCGCATCTTGAAGGTTGCACCGGCGCGACTGTAGTCATCGGCCGTCTGCTGGTCGCGGACGCTGTACGGCAGCGAACCGTCATTGCCCGACGAATCCAGGCGCACGGCGTACTGCGCATCCACATCAAGGCCGATTGCCAGGGCTGTGTCGGTGTAACCGGAGGTAAACTGTGCATCGAAACCCTGAGACCAACTATGCACTTCAGAAACCGGCGCATTGTTATTGGTGTAATTACGGTGCAAATAGAAGTTACGCGTATCCACTTTCAAGTGACTATCATCGACAACATCGGCATAGGCTGCCAATGGCGAACAGATCATTCCCAACACGCCGGCAACACCAAGCCCACGGCAAGATTGTTTTACCTGAAGCATCTAACTTCTCCACATCTGTATGTGCTGGGCACTGTATTTATAGGAGCAGATTCGAACTAAAAACTAAAAATGCCGGCAGCCGAACACCGAGCCTTCTTGCGCAGGAAGGCGGATTGCATCAGGGATATAAAGAACGGTGGGTTCGAGCATTGTCAGGCCTATTGTTGTTATGGGGTAAAACGCCAGGCGGGCTCAATGCAACAGCCAGCCAAGACGACACGCCTCTTGCCTACCCAAGGTAAGTCAGTAGGCGCCGCGCCGATATCGAGATGAACAGCATCCGTTGGGGGGAAAACTTCAACCCGGCTAAAGGTTTCCCTTAGTCAACTCAAAAGCGCAGGGCGAACAGTGCGAGATGGCAAGCCCGTAATGCATAAGCCTTCCTATAGCGAGGTCTTGTGGTTGGATGGGCCCTAAACTAGCGATTGCGCCGCCTGCCAACCTCCCCGATTGCGCAGGCAATTCTCCAATTACGCAGCCTGATGCAGACCCTTGGATGACAGGCGGAAAACAGCCTGAGCAGCCAGTCGCGAATGTCCACGAAACCATGGGCGTTTCACTCTGGGGCGCACAGGTATTCAGCTTCCCTGCGCTCCCGGTTCCCGACTGGGAGCGCGGCGCCTACAAAGTTGCCATTGTCATTTGTCGTCCATCTTTGTTGACGATTGTGGCCGGCGCTCAGTGTTCTCTTCGGCGTTGGGCGCTTCTGGAAAACTCCCTGGCGTGAACACATGGGTCTGCAAGTCGCTGGCATCGACTTCGGCGACACCATGAACCGAACGGGCCAGATCAATGGCCTGTTCACACTGTCTATGAGTGTTGACGCGGCCACTTAACCCCACTATGCCCGCATGGGTTTTGACATTGATATGCAGGCTAAGGGTCGGATCGGAAAATGCCAGGGCCGACTTCACCTTGGCGGTAATCCATGCATCGTGAACGGCCATTTCCAGACCATGAGAGTAATGCTGGAAGGAGTGAATTTTCATGGCTGAACCCTCTCTCGAGTAATCAGACGTATTGTCCATCCCTTTTGCTGTGCTGCCCTTTGCCTGTCAGGTGAACGCTATGGATACCTGATTCGTTTTGGCGCGCTCGCCACACAAACATTGACAGACATTAATTATAGTACGGCCGTTGCCTGCGGTCAGATCGCGGCCCCCGTGAGCGTCCGCCTTGTTCGCTCGGTGCCAGGCGCAATGCCTGCAGAGCCTCCAAACAGTCCTTATCGCGATCAGCCCTGATCAACCCATCGCTGCCGATGTCGACCGACAGAAAACGGCCAACAGTTGCCGCTGGCTGGAGCGATGGCAAATGTGCACCTATGCTTGGGTCGGCTGGAAGAACTGATCGAGCATTCCGTGCTGCTCCGTCACCTGTGCGCAATTTCCGTCAATGGTCATCCGGGCGTATCAGTTTCAGCACACCTTCGATGATCTGGAACCAGGCTGTGGTTGGCCTGGCTTTCGAAAATCCTTGCGCCATGCCCTTCCTCAGTTTGAGTCATCAATACTTCAAACTTCCCCCCGGGAGACACCCATGGCGCACCTTCTCAAACCCATCGCCGTACTCACGTCCTTTTTTACCCTGATGTTGCCGGTGCTGACCTCGGCGCAGGCGGCCACCGACACTCCACCCGCCGTCAAGACGCCGGACCGTGTCGAGACCCGAATCGGCGTGCTGGAATTCAAGGATGGCGCGCCAAGCGCCGAAACCGCCCGGAATGTCTATGACACACTGGCGTTCACTCGGGGTGTCGATGCCTTCGTGAACAGTTTTTCGGGTGCCTCGGCCTATGCGATTCGCGAGGGCTTCCACAGCATTGGCGCTGAAGACAACTCGGTGGTCATTTTCTCCGAGCTGATGGACTCCAACTCGCTCTTTCTCACGGCCAACGCCGATACGATCTACTCGGTGGCAACGCTCGACCTGACGAAAGGACCGTTGGTGATTGAAGTGCCACCCAAGGCCCTCGGCACGCTGAATGACATGTGGTTTGGCTGGATCATCGACATCGGCGCGCCCGGACCCGATCGGGGTGAAGGGGGTAAATACCTGGTTCTGCCACCCGACTACGAGGGTCCTGTTCCTGATGGCGGCTACTTTGTCGGTCGCTCCAAGACCAACCATGTGCTCTACGCCGTTCGCGCCTTTATGGAGAACAACGACCCGAAACCTGCCGTTGACCTGATCAAGGACAAACTGAAGATCTACCCCTACACACCGGGTGGCCACGGCACCAGCATTGCCACGGCACTCGAAGGCAACATCCGCTTGGAGCCCATTCCCCCGATCCCGCCAACGAAGTTCATCGAGGGCAGTGGCAAATCCTTCAACACCATCCCGCCCAACGATTTTTCCTACTTCGAGATGCTCGACAAGCTTGTACAGCTGGAACCTGCCACCTCGTTCAGCCCGGAACTCATGGGGCAATTGGCGGCCATTGGTATCGTGAAGGGCAAGCCCTTTGCTCCGGACGAGCGGATGAAGAAGATCCTCAGCGACGCGGCCGCCGTGGGCAACGCCGCTGGACGAGCGCTGAACTGGCGGGCCGCCGAGTATCCCGGCTGGTCCTATTACCCGAACTCGATGTGGGCCAACATGCTGTGGCAAGGCGGTTTCAATTTTGAAACACCGCCGCCGTTGATCACCAAGGAAGGCCTGTTCAAGCCATTGCCACCGACTGGCGCGCGCACGCTTGATTCGCGCACGGCGTTCTACTACGGCTACACCATGGATTCGCCGGGCATGATCATGCGCGTGCCCAACGTGGGCTCGCAGTACCTCATGGGTTTCACTGACGCCGACAAGAACCCCTTCGATGGCGCAAAGACCTATAAGGTGACCCTGCCACCCAAGATCCCTGCGGCGAAATTCTGGTCCTTCACCGTCTACGACAACCAGACGCGCTCCATGCTCCAGACACCACAGCGCTACCCCCGTGCCGGCAGTCAAACCTACCCTTCACCGGCGGCCGTCGAAAACGCGGATGGTTCCATGACCATCTACTTCGGCCCTTCCAGACCCGCGGACGCCAAAGCCGGCAACTGGATACAAACCATGCCGGACAAGGGCTGGTTCATGCTCCTGCGCCTCTACAGCCCCCTTGAGTCGTTCTTCACGAAAGCGTGGCGCCCGAGCGAGGTCGAACTGGTTCGGTGAGATAAACACCGGCCGGTCAGCACTACTTCCCAGTCGGTGCTGACCGCCCTGTTAATGCCGACGCAATCAACTGTCCGGAATGTGCTTTTTTCGAAAAAAAAATGGCAGTGCATTGCACTGGTTTTTTACCCCGACCAGGGCTTTTTTGATGGCTGATTGGCTTATACCCCCCGATTTTTACCCTGGAATATGCAAAAAAAAGACGAAAAAATCGACGGGGCTTTTATCCGCCCCCCGACTCGCTGAAAGCCAGTCATGGTGCTGGCTGCGCCCTCCTGTGATAGCAATATGCGACCAGTTTCGGCACTGCCGTTGGTCAGCAAAATTGATCAAAAAATGAACGGAGACGGCTTTTTTCGTTCAGAATACGCAACAGGTCACACGGGCTCCGATGCTCAGCTGACTCAAGAAGCGGAAGTTAAACCTCATATAGACGCCCAGTGCGAATGAGGTTTTTTGTTACCTGAAAATGGAACTAACCGAATGATAAAAAAGTTCATTCGCTAAACTCGCTTTTTTCTTCGCAGCACAACGCCGCAAGATTAAACAATAGAAATTGCTGGATCCTGACTGCAGTCAGCAACGGATAAATTCAACTAGCCGTGCTGAAGTCATGTTGATCCACTAAGAGTACAAAGAGGTAATCATGGAACTTGGTATACTGACTTCGCCAGCCGCGGAATATATTCGCTTGGGCGTTGTATATTTCCATCTTATCGCCTGCTGCGTGGCAATCGGGCTTGTGTTGACCAGTGACATTGCCATGGTCAAGCAACTCCTGAAGGGGGATGTGTCGGGTCACCATGATGACGCGCATCTGGAAAGCCTTCAAAAAACCGTATCGCTTGCACTTGTAGCGCTTTGGATTACGGGCATTGCTATTGTCGGAATAGATTATGCCGGCAAGGGGATGGAATATTTCCTCAATCCAAAGTTGCAAGCCAAAATCGGCATCGTTGTGCTGTTGACCTTTAACGGTTTCCTGTTGCATAGCGCTGTATTGCCGGCACTGAAGAAAGCCGGTTCGATACTCAAACTCTCCTTCAACCTGCGCATGCTGGCGCTGTTCTCCGGCGCGCTCTCTGGTGTGTCCTGGTTTTATGCCGCCATGCTCGGTGTCGGTCGTCCGCTGGCCTGGAAATACTCGCTGGTCGAGTTGCTGGCGGCCTATCCGGTTCTTATCGTCGGTGGCTTTGGAATGATGGTGCTGCTCACCGTCTGGGCGAAAAACAAAAACGCTGAAGGCCGTATGGAGCAACGCACCTGGGGAACCGGAAACGCTGCTCTGGCTGGCTGGTGAAGTCAGGTTGAACAAGCCCGTTCAGCCTTTGCCAATGAATTCCGTTTTTAACTATTTACCCATCTCACTTTTCTCACTTGAGGATATCCAAATGAAATCCATGAAAGCTCTCTTCGTCATCGCCGCGCTTACCGCTTCTTCTCTGGCGATGGCCACCGGTGGTGGTGACAAGACATTCAATCGCATGGAGTCGGCCCGCAAGGTCTCGATGGAAGCCTTCCAGGTTGCGCAGAAGCAGAAGGCTGAAGCCGCTGTCGCTCAAAGCAAGGCCAAGGCGACCAATCGCAGCAACGGCTGATCGGTGTAGCGCGACCGCGCAACACGATGGCAAAAAAGGGACTTCACGGAGTCCCGGGGCACACAAATAACGAAATATCTGTAGGAGCGAGCTTGCTCCGGGCGGCGTTCCGACGAAAAACCTGAGAGCACCGCGGGGTGTCAGGCTCCCCGCATCATCGTTGACCTCCATCGCGAGCAAGCTCGCTCCTACAGGTATCGGTGTTCCCCGCCATTACGTGAACAACCAAAAAAAGTCGCAAACCCTGCAGGGTTTGCGACTTTTTTTTCGATACGTCCTTCAAATTCCCGGGACGTTTTCTACGGGTATGCCTGCCATGTGTAGCGTGCAGGCCTAGTTCTGTACCTCAACCACGTCGACATCCGGCGCGTCTGGGGCATCCGGAGCATCCGGGGCGTCTGGAGCGTCAGGGGCATCCGCCACATCCTCTCTGGCGTCCCTCTTCTGGGCCTTGGCCGCCTCTCTGGCCGCGTTCGCATCAGCCTTGGCGTCGTTCCTGGCAGCATCTGCAGCAGCCCGGGCTGCATCTCTGGTAGCATCCGCGTCTGCCTTGGCAGCGTCCCTGGCGGCATCTGCGGCGGCCCTCGCAGCATCTCTGGTTGCATCTGCACCCGCTACACCTGCAGCTTTTGCAGCGTCACGGGCAGCATCCGCCGCAGCTCTGGCGGCATCTCGGGTTGCATCTGCATCCGCTTTCGCAGCATCCCGGGCTGCGTCTGCATCAGCTCTGGCAGCGTCTCTGGCTGCATCTGCGTCATTTTTGGCAGCGTCCCTGGCTGCATCTGCGGCATTGTTGTCAGCCCTATTAGCCTTATCGGCTCTATCGGCTCTGTCGGCCTTATCAGCCCTATCAGCCCTATCAGCCCTATCAGCCTTATCGGCTTTATCGGCCTTATCGCCACGGGCATTGCCTTGGCCTGCGTTTCCGGCAACACCACCATGGTCAGCATCGCCGCGGCCCATGCCGCCATGTCCTGCGCCACCGTCACCGCCACCATCGCCATGGCCACCGCCAGCGTTACCGCCTCCGCCATTACCACCGTGACCACCGCCTCCGGAGCCACTGCCGCCACCGTGACCACCACTGTTACCACCACCGCCGCCACCGTGGCCGCCTCCGCCGTCACCACCATGACCGCCGCCTCCGGAGCCACCGCCGCCGCCACCACCGTGACCGCCACCGCCACCGCCTCCGTTGCCTCCTCCGCCTCCTCCGCTGCCGCCACCACCGCTGCCGCCATCTTTGGCATGCACGCTGGAGAAGCTACCGACATAATCGGGCACCAGCACAGTCGATGCAGACAGGACTGCGCCAATTGCCAGGGCCAACAAACATTTTTTGAGAAGCATGATGCACCTCCGCTTGGAGTTGCGTAGTCATGTCCGTATCGAACGCAATGTCCAGTGAGTTCCCGGCCGCCCATTGGAGCGGCCAGCCAACCGGCACGGCCATTAATTTGCAGCAAAAACAAGCAACTGCGGTTTCCGAACGATCCTTCAGAGCCAGTCGGCATCTGTGCGTGGGAAATATTCCCACACCTATAGATTAGTTCTGTCAGCCCGTGTGTCAACGACCGAACATCAGGACTGGAGCAGGCGCAGGCCTGGGTTGAAACGACTAAGCGCATCAGAGCCGGGAAACAGGCGGGTATCAGTAGGTGTGGGTGAACACCAGTCCAGCCTCGCCATCCGGGCTCGCATCGGAATACCCCTTGACGGCATACAACTGAAATTTCCAGTTCTGATTGAGCTTGTGCGTGAGGAAGAGGGTGAGTTCCTTGATCTGGTCGCCCGTGGATACGACCTTCTGCCGCCAGTCGTAGGACACCCCCGCCGAAGTGCGCGCGAACACGGGCATGGCGAAGCCGAGGCCGGCGAATATCGGGTTGTCGAAGTCGGAGCCCGACGGATCGCCGAATTTTTTCCAGCCCAGCGTGGCGAACCCGGTCACCCGGCCGAAGGCTTTGGCGACATCGACCTGGGCGGAATAGTCGGTTTTTCCGGTGCCCAGGCACTTGTCTTCGTCGGCGGTGGGCAACTTGACCTTGCCGATCAAGTCCACGAACAGCCCGCCAATATTGCCGTCAAGCACGGCATAGTCGGCACCGGCAACAGTGTCGCCCAAACCGCTTTCCACTTTGTCGCAACCGCCGGGCAACGGCTCGCCGTCAGGGCCGACCGAAGGATTGGTGATCCGCAGCCAGGGCACCGTGAGCTTGTAGGTCATGGGACCGGTTTCGTATTTGCCCACCAGCGGGACGTACCAGGTTTCGGAAGTGGTGCCGGTGCCATAATCGCCCCGGGAGTAGTCGGTTCCGATCGAGGTCGAGAAGGTATCAGCCAGGGCCGGCAAGGCCAGGCTGGCCAGCCAACCGACGAGCAGGATGCGCTTGGGGTCCATGTTCACCTCGTGTCTTGCGTCATCGAAGTTCACACGCAGGCTTTGTTGCGTGACTTACACAGCCTAGTGACTTATGGCGCAAGTGCATCATGCCTTCACTGTTTAACCCGACTTGCCAGAGCGGTCGACTTTTTCAACAGTTTCGACTTTTTCGACTTTTTCTGGCCGATCAACCTTGTCTACTTTCTCAACCTTTTCTGGCCGATCGACTTTCTCGACTTTCTCCGGACGTTCAACTTTTTCGACTTTTTCGACTTTTTCGACTTTTTCGACTTTCTCTACCTTCTCTACCCTCTCCACTCTCTCGACTTTGCCGGATTGCTCGACCTTCTCGATTCGCTCCGACTTGCCGGACTTGTCCACGTCCACATCCACGCGTTCGATCCTGTCGCCACCGCCATGACTGTCATTGCCCCCGTGGCGAGTATCGTCGACGACGCTGCCACCGCTCTCGGAACGGCCGCTCCTGTCACTGCCCGAGTTCCCCGAATCCCGCGAGTTGCCGGAGCTGTTGGAGCCGCTCGAGTCGCCGGCGCTGTTGAAATCCTCCGAGCGGCCCGAATTGCCCGGGCCACTTGAGTCGTCCGTGTTTTGCTCGCTGTTTCGAAGCCGCCCGTGCTGGTTGCCGGCTGGCGAATCGGAGCGCTCGCGGGGCAATTCGATACGCGTGGCCTGCACGTCCCGTGCGCCGCTGAAGACGCCGGTGATCCGCACGCGTCGATCCAGCGTCAGCTGCGATGACTGCACACCGACAAACACGGTGTCGCGCGCCATCGTCACGTTAAAGCCGCCCACCACCAGGCGACGGTCTTGTCGGCCCTGTACCAGGCCCTCGATCACCGCATTGTGTGCACGGCCAATGAATGGCAGGCTCGGGTCGGGGCGACTTTGGCTCACCTCCAGCTCGCGGCCCGACCAGTGGCCGCGCACCAGCATTTCCTGCGCCGGTCCCGGATGGTTGCCGAGTTTGAGGCCCTGCAGATAACCGCTGCGATCGACCGGGCCGATGGCGCTGGCCTCCTTGAGGCCGGGCGCACGGTCGATGCGGCTGGCCACCACTTCACCCCGGGCATCGCGCAGCCCACTGACCCGAACAGGATCACCTGCACGCAGACCGGGAGCGACTTGAGCACCGTTGGCCAGGCGTACCGGTTGACCCATGACACGCATAGGCAGGGAGTCTCTGGGCAGGGCAGTCAAAGGTCCTTCGTAGACATGCAGGATAGCAATGCGCCCGGCCTCCAGACCGCGCCGGGAATTGAACGCTTGCACGGCAACCACTTGGCCAACTGCCAGGCGGGTGCTGGTGGCGGCAATGCCGTTCTCGCTGACAGGGACATTTTTGTTGAAGTGCACTTCCATGCCATTGACGCAGATCGAGGCGAACCCGGTGATGGTGCCGACAATCCCGGTGCCACCGATCCCGCCGTTGTCGTCGCTGATGCCCGTGCCACCCACGCCGCCGGCAACGGCACCGGTGCCGCCAATGCCGCCTGGGCGTTTGTTCAGCGGTGCGCCGGTACCGCCCACCCCGCCGTTGTCGGTGCCGATGCCCGTACCGCCCATGCCGCCAGGCGCCGCGCCCGTACCGCCGGTGCCACCCGGAGCCTGGATGAGCGGCACTTCACTGCTGCCCGCGTCATTCTGGCTGACACAGGCCGGCGCGGCTTGCAACACAATCGCATGCCCGAGGCCCAGAGCGAGGGCGGCTGCTCGAATCAGGCGCAGATTGATGGTCATGGCTTGGGAGCCGTCGGTGAGTTGGGATCGCAAGCTTCAGTGTAGAAGTACAGGCCGACCGTGATGCGCTGGCGCGGTTCGAGGCTGGGCAGGTCGCGAAATTCCAGCTCGGCGGCGAGTCGGTTGAAGCTCAACAGGGCCTGCATTCCCTCGCTGGCAACGGCCTCGCGCAGCGCCTCGACGCTCATCGGGGCCAGTGCGTCATAGTGGACGCTGCGTTCAAAAAAGGCCGGGGCTTCGCCGCTCAAGTTGTGTACCGCAGCGCAGGCATGATCGTGCAGGTTATGCCCCAGGTAAGCCGCTTTCTCATCGAAGCCCTTTTGCGGCACGAAGGCCTGGGCTTCCAGGTGTACACGCTCCTGTTCGTCAAGGCGCACGACGCCCAGGCGCAGCCATTCGTCCAGTACCACCCGCGCCCGGATGTCCGTGCTGACCTTCGCCACCAGCGCATCGAAGGAACAGTCGCCGCCGACACTGGCCAAGCGAGGCAGCGGCAACGGCTGGCCGGTGTCGTTGCAGAAGGGTGTGCGGGTCCAGGCGTTGACCAGTTGCGCACCGAAGGTGATGTTTTCCGGAAGCGTGGACGTGGCCGGGTCGCCGCTGTTGCGCAAACGCCGTACGTCCTTGCGATGCACGCCGGTGAGCAGGCTGATGCGGCTGTCGGTCGGAGCCTTGTCGCCCAGACGGAACTCACGGTCCGCCACATCGACGAAAACCTCCTTGAGCAGGTCGGCGAAAACCAGGTACGTGACGCCTTTGCGCAGCATCAGGCGTACCAGCGGCCGCATGACATGGCGCAAGGCTTTGAGGAGCGAGGTGGGCAAGGTAGACGATTGCATTCAGCGCATTCCTGGACAGTTAACCCAAGTATAGCTGCGTGGGAAATATTCCCATGAATGCAGGCAGTATCTTTTGCGTGCTCCCTTGCAGAACCGGTTCCCCGGGTTTTGCATGGGGCATCAGGCCGCTTCAGGTTCGGCTGTCGTCGTCGCCGACGACGTGGACACCATGATCGTCCCCCGCTTCTGCATGGATACCCACTGCGACCTGTGGCGGGGGAGCAAGCTCCCTCACCACAGGTTCAGGGTCTCGGCTTAGTCTCGGCTCTCGGCATCCGCGATCAGTCGTGATGTTTGTGTTTATGTTTATTCTTGTGTTTATTCTTTTGCTTGTAGCCGGAATCGTGGTGGTCGTCGTCATCGGCCAGATTGTTGCCGATCGCACCACCTGCTGCGCCGCCCAGACCCGCACCGATCAGGCCGCCGGTGGAACCACCGACACTGTTGCCGATGACCTGGCCACCCGCTGCACCGAGACCTCCGCCAATAGCGGACTCGGTCTTCTTGCCACTCTTGGCGGTCATTGCGCCCCCGGCCGCGCCACCGACGCCGGCTCCGATTGCAGCGCCGGTGCTACCTCCCACAGCCTGACCGACCACGCTGCCAAGGGCGCCGCCGACACCGCCACCGATAGCCGTATTGGTGGTTTCGCCAGCGAGGGAGTACTGCGATACAAGAAGGCTTAATGCCACGACAGTGAATGACTTACGCATCAGACAGACCTTTAGGAATACACAAAAGGGGAAAGTCTGTTGGTACGAAACAGTCTGGTCAACAGATATTCGGCCGGGCATTGCAAACAAAGGCGCCCCGCAACAGCGGGGCTCCCTTCGGTCTAGCCCCTGGGCTGCGGATTCAGCACCGTAACGGCCTTGGTTTTCCTGAAGAAAATGCCGTAGACAACCGACAGCACCAGCAAGAACGGCACACCGAACACCAGGGTCATCTTGAAGGCCTCTGTGAAGTAGGTCGTGATCATCACGGCCCCCATCAGGACCAACCCCAACAATGTGCTGTAGGGAAACAGACGCATGCGGAACGACAATTTACGGTTGCCATTGCGTTCATGAAAACGACGGAAACAGTAGTGAGTGAGGAAGATCATGAACCAGGTAAAGATCGCGCCGAACATCGAGATCGCCATCA
>RCUQ01000960.1_pt1 | contig 11806 bp, 11 predicted proteins | sample 2166351 | NCBI WGS metagenome assembly RCUQ01 (sample SAMN09932597, study PRJNA488358) | compost metagenome | feature: garden; material: soil; isolation source: compost soil in acetonitrile-enriched culture | place: Germany: Experimental Botanical Garden Goettingen | collected 2016-01-27
TGCAGGCGCTGACCAGCCAGGTTGCCAGCGCCAGCGTATTTGATGCTAAAAAAGTAGATGAGATCAAGGCAGCTATTGCCGGCGGTCAATTCCAGGTCAATGCAGAACGCGTTGCCGACGGATTGATGGATACGGTGAAAGACCTGATCTCCACACGTAAAGGTTAATTTCATGGATTCGTTCGGTACCAGCCCTGCAGATAATTTGATTGAAGAACACAAAGCCGTACGTGCTTTGACACAATTATTGCAGCTGGAACAGGAACATCTGATTGCCGCCAATGTTGAAGGCATCACTGCCGTCACCGAAGAAAAAGGTCAGCTCGCTACCCGCATGGCAGAACTGGCTAAATGGCGCCACAACGCGCTGGCAGCAGCAGGCTTCGAACCGACCGAATCAAGTATGAAGTTGTGGCTGGAAAGCGCGCAGTCGCCAACCGCAAGCAAGGCCTGGCAAGAATTGGTCGAATTGGCCGAAGCTGCCAAAGAACTCAATCGCGTCAACGGTATCCTGATCAACAAGCAGATGGTGCGCAATCAAACTGTGCTCAACATACTGCAGCACGGCACCGAGCAAGGGAATAATGTCTACGGCCCTAACGGCCAGACCGCGAGCAAGAGCGTCGGTCGTCACATCGTTACCGGTTAAGCGCTACGCCAATCTATCTCAGATAGCAGCACAATAAAAAAGCCACCAGATACTGGTGGCTTTTTTGTTGCCCTACGCAAACATTCATCTCGCCTAGCGGCGCGGTGCGTAAATATCGCGCCCTGCTTCATCAATCTGACGGCGCAAAGCGCGTCGCTCATCTGGTGACAGGCGTGCATCACGGCGCGATTGCTCCTGCTGCCTTTCCATATTGCGGTTCGCATTATTGTCGTATCCGCGATCATTCGACTGACGTCGTGCATCGTTGCCGCCCTGATCCTGCGCACCACGATAACGGTTGTCACTTTGCACGTAAGAACCGAATTGATTAGTTTGGAACCGCGATTGGGCCACGGCCATCGTCGTACTTGCAAAGGTGCTGACCAGCAGCAACACCAATCCCGTTCTTTTCAATGTTATATTCATCATCATCTTCTTTCGCAGCGCTTTGAACATGCACGTACTTCGTACTTTTCATTTGTACTTACTTCGCGCTTCCTTCGAACTCTTTCAGATTGCTTCGAATTTCTTTTTGAGCATGTTCAAAGTTTATGCTGCTTTGCTCCCAGCCCTAAGACCAATTCCGTAAAGGTTGTAACACTTTGTAATGCCTCAATTCCTCGCTTTGTCGAGGAGACCTTCTGAAGTTACCATAGCCATATGAATACGACAAATGCATCAATGAAGGACACGGCCCATTCGACCAACTCGCACCAGACCAAAGTACTGGTGGTAGACGACGATCTGCGCTTGCGCGATCTGCTGCGCCGTTATCTGTCCGAGCAGGGTTTCAATGTAGTGACCGCGGAAAATGCACAAGCCATGAATAAGCTCTGGCTGCGTGAACGCTACGATTTATTGGTACTGGATCTGATGTTGCCAGGTGAAGACGGCCTCTCCATCTGCCGCCGCCTGCGCGGTGCCGGCGACAAGACCCCGATCATCATGCTGACCGCCAAAGGTGAGGACGTCGACCGCATCGTCGGCCTCGAGATGGGCGCTGACGATTATCTGGCCAAACCGTTTAATCCACGTGAACTGGTGGCACGCATCAGCGCGGTGTTGCGACGCGTCGGTCCGGAAGAGATTCCGGGCGCACCATCCGAAACACCACAGTCTTTCACTTTCGGTGAGTTTGTACTTGATCTCGGTACCCGCACGCTGAAGAAGAATGATGAAACCGTACCGTTGACCACTGGCGAATTCTCCGTCCTGAAAGTATTCGCCCGTCACGCCCGACAACCCCTATCCCGCGAAAAACTGATGGAACTGGCACGCGGCCGCGAGTATGAAGTATTTGATCGCAGCCTCGATGTGCAGATTTCACGCTTGCGCAAACTGATAGAGCCTGATCCTTCGACACCGCTGTATATACAAACCGTCTGGGGCCTGGGCTATGTTTTCATTCCTGAAGGCAAACCGCGCTAAGCGCCCGCCTGCAGCTGAAAACATCAAGAATGCCGACCACCTCAAATCGCCTTAACTGGATTAAAAGCGGCCTATTCTGGCGGACTTTTTTTCTGCTCGCCTTCCTCATCGCTGCCAGTATGGCAGCCTGGGTTGCCAGCTATCGCATCGTCGAACAAACGCCGCGCGCCAATCAGATTGCCGGTCAGGTCATTTCAGTTGTCACCATCACGCGGGCGGCGCTGACTCACTCGGCGCCCGATCTGCGACGCGAGCTCTTGTTCGATCTGGCCAGCAACGAAGGCATACGCGTCTACCCGCTGGAAGAAAACGACCATATCGAGCCGCCGATACAGAACGGCCTGATGCAAATCATCCAGGAACATGTACGCGCCGGTCTCGGCAAGGAAACCCGTTTTGCGCGTGCCGTCAATGATGTCGCCGGCTTCTGGGTCAGCTTCACGATCTCCGATGATGAATACTGGCTGATGCTGGACCGCGATCGCATCGAAGGCAGCTCCGGCGTGCAATGGCTGGGCTGGGGTGCGGTCACCGTGCTGCTGTCACTGCTGGGTGCACTGATGATCTCCGGCCTCATCAATCAGCCGCTGGCACGTCTGACGGCCGCTACCCGCGCCATCGCCAAAGGTCAGCGCCCTGCTCCACTGCCGGAACGCGGCCCGACTGAAATCCGTGAAGCCAATCATAGCTTCAATCAAATGGTCGACGATCTGAACCGGGTCGAATCTGATCGTGCGGTCGTGCTGGCCGGCATTTCGCATGACTTGCGCACGCCGCTGGCGCGCATGCAACTGGAAGTCGAACTGGCCGGTCTGCCGACCGACGCCCGACTCGGCATGCAGTCCGACCTCGAACAGATGGATGCCATCATCGGTCAATTCCTCGACTACGCCAAACCAAGCGACAGCAGCCATTTCCAGCCAATAGACATGAGCGTGCTGATGCAAACAGCCGCGCAAGAAGCAGTACGCTTGCAGGACGTACGCATGAGCAGCCAGATCGACGAGCACTTGGTGGTGCTGGGCAACCCGATCGATATCAAGCGTGTCGTCAGTAATCTGATTGAAAATGCGCGCCGCTACGGCAAACTGCCCGGCAATGATTACGTGGAGATTGATTTGCTGTGCAAAGCCGAAGGCGACAAGGTCATCATCGAAGTTACCGATCACGGTGCCGGCGTACCCGAGGTCGAGATCGACCGCCTGCTACGCCCGTTTACACGGATGGATAGCGCACGCGGACAAGCCAATGGTGCCGGTCTGGGCCTGGCGATCGTCGATCGCATCGTCAAGCGCCATAGCGGCAAGCTGCAGTTATTGAATCGCGAAGGTGGAGGCCTGATCGTACACATCGCCTTGAATCAGGCAAAAAAACGCTACGGCCAATTCACCGCCTGAAACAAAGACAGCGCACAAAACAAAACGCACATGCTCGATGAGGATGTGCGTTTTTTGTTTGCAGTATGGTTTTGCAACCATGCAGAGCAGGATCTTAGTGACGTTCTTCTTTTACCTCGGTGATACCACCTTCGATAATGATGTCACTGCGCCCTTGCGATTGTTGATAGGCATGGCGTTCAGCAGCAAAACGAGCTTTGGCAGCCTTGCGTTTTTTGAACAGCAGAACAGGGATCAGCAACCAGCTCAACAAGAGCACAGTCACGATCACCAGCAGTCCGACTGCCAACACCAGACCCAGCACCAGCCACGCGATCAGACGCGAGAAAAAACCACCGGATTGATGACGGCGGAATACTTGTTGCCAGCTTTGAGCCTGTTGGCTGAAAAAGAAAGATGCCATAGATTTGTTCACTCCTGTCTCTGTAGTATACGCCAAATCAGCGCTTGCAATGATTTTCCGGGCGGGCGGCACAACATGTGTGGCCGGCGTGCGCTGAGCGTATAACTTAGTAGATAGCGATTCCGCGCAAAAATTCAATACGTGTGCGCTTAATTTCTCGAAAACTGCTGGTAAGCCGCTGCAAAATCGGTGATTTACACCTGAAACCACAGACAAACTTATTCTTTTTGCATTAGTAAACGACTGAAAACCAGTCAGCCGCGATCAGGCACTACGATAAATCAGTGCCACTGCCTCGGCCGCAATCCCCTCTTCGCGCCCCAGATAGCCGAGCTTTTCATTGGTTTTTGCCTTGATATTCACCTGCTCGACCGCGACCCCCAGATCGGCTGCAATATGCGCCACCATGGCTGGAATATGCGGTGCCATCTTCGGTTTTTGCGCAATGATGGTGGCATCCACATTAGCTATGCTGTAGCCGGCAGCGGCCACGCGCTTAACGGCCTCGCGCAGCAACACGCGTGAATCTGCGCCGGCAAACTCAACAGCAGTGTCAGGAAAGTGACGACCGATATCGCCCAGTGCGGCGGCACCAAACAAGGCATCCGTAATCGCATGCAACAGGGCATCGGCATCGGAATGTCCGAGCAGGCCGGTGCTATGCGGGATCGTCACGCCACCCAGTATCAGTTTGCGCCCGCTGACCAAGGCGTGGCAGTCATAGCCCTGACCTATGCGAAACGGCATAGGGGATGGCGCTGCGGCGGGAGGAGAAACACTCATACAAATCCTTTTAAATACAATTCAGCCAGTGCCACATCGTGCGGCAGGGTTACTTTGAAATTTCTTGCATCGCCTTCGACCAGCTTGGGCTGCAAACCGATAGCCTCGATCGCACTGGCTTCATCGGTGACAGCTGTGGCCTGCTCCAGCGCGCGGCGCAATAAGCCGTAGCGGAACATTTGCGGCGTCTGCGCCGCCCACAAGCGGTCCCGTGTCACAGTCTGGTCGACGCGGCCCGCGGCACCGGCACGCTTGAGCGTATCGACCACCGGCACTGCCAGCAAACCACCGACTTCATCATCCTGCAGAATGGTGATCAACTTGTCGATCAAGCCTATGCTGAGGCCAGGGCGCGCCGCATCATGCACCAGTACCCAGTCTTCATCATTGATCGGCTCACTGACTTCTTCACTCACATGCTGTTGCATCGCATGCAAACCATTTAGTACCGACTGGTGCCGCGTGGCGCCGCCGACCCGCAATACGGTGGCATAAGAGTTATCGTGCAGCGCCGCCATGGTGGCGTCGATATAACCGTCTTCCGCACTCACGACGACAAAGGTATGCGTGATCGTATCGGCCCGGCAAAAAGTGTCCAGCACGTGACGCAGCATGGGCTTGCCAGCAATCTGCACGTACTGTTTGGGGATCTTTTCACCCATGCGCGCACCGACACCGGCGGCAGGAATCAGGGCGAAATAACGGGGTAAGCTCATGTTCTGCTCATCGGAAGGTGCGTGGGTGCGCTCAATATTGGTGGGATTATCTCTTATGGCTTGCGCACGCGCCCGACGGGAAGAGGGGCTTGGTTTATAATCGCATCATAATTTTTCACTGTCAAATGAAGTGCCGGATGGCAAGTCGGCTACTAACTTTGACCACCCTGACATTTTCAATGTCGCTATTTGATGTCATTCGACCTAAAAAAATCACTCCCCAAGCCTGCTGCGCGTTTTGTCCTGCCCCCGGTCCACGGTTCGGCGGATGCCTTTGTATTGGCGCAAGCCGCAGCTGAACTCAAGGCGCAGAAGCGCATGCTGACGGTGGTCGTGGCCAACGCCAGCGACGCCCAGCGCCTGCTGGCCGAAATCCCGTGGTTCGGCAAAGAAGAGCACGCTCTGCGCTGCCATTTGCTGCCGGATTGGGAAACCCTGCCTTACGATGCCTTTTCACCGCATCAGGATCTGGTCTCGGAACGTCTGGCCACCCTGTACGAAGTCCTGAACCAACATTGCGACGTGCTCATCGTACCGGCCACCACCGCGCTGGTACGGATGGCACCGCCCGCTTTCCTCGCGTCCTATACCTTCTTCTTCAAGCAAGGCGAAACGCTGGATGAAGCCAAGCTGAAGGCACAGTTGCAACTGGCCGGCTACAGCCCGGTCAAGCAAGTCATGTCGCCGGGTGAATACTCGGTGCGCGGCGGCCTGATCGATATCTTCCCGATGGGCTCGGTGCTGCCCTACCGCATCGACTTGTTCGGTGACACGATAGACAGCATACGGACTTTCGATGCCGACTCGCAGCGCTCGCTGTATCCGGTCAAGGAAGTACGCCTGCTGCCGGCCCGCGAATTCCCGATGGATGAAGAAGCGCGCACCGCCTTCCGCGGGCGCTGGCGTGAATTGTTCGAAGGTGATCCGAGCCGCTCTGTGATCTACAAAGACATAGGCAGCGGCATCGCTTCGGCCGGTATCGAATACTATCTGCCACTGTTTTTCGAGCAAACCAATACGCTATTCGATTATCTGCCGGGCGATACCACCTTCGCACTGGTCGGTGACATTGAAGCGGCGATCAAACGTTTCTGGGACGATACGCAATCGCGCTACCGCTTCCTGAAGTCAGATCGTGAACGCCCTATCCTCGCACCGGAACAGATCTTCCTCAGCGACGAAAATTTCTTCACGCTGGCAAAACCGTTTGGTCGCTGGGTGATACAGCATCAGGATGTTGCATCAGAACTATCCGCGCCGATCCCGAATATCGCCGTCAACCGGCGCGCCGACGATCCGCTGGTCAATCTGCGCTCGTATTTGCTGCAGACCGACAAGCGCGTGATGATCTGTGCCGAAAGCAATGGTCGCCGCGAAACCCTGCAGCAGTATTTCAATGAATACGATTTGGCACTCGCTCCGACCGAGAGCTTTGCCGACTTCAGCAGCAGCTCCGCGAAACTGATGCTGGGGGTGGCCCCCATGCATGCCGGCTTCGAGCTCGGCAATACGCTGGGTGGCCTCGCCTTCATTACCGAAACCGAGTTGTACGCCGGTTCCGGCCGTCGCGTCGGCAGCAAAAAGCAAGAAGGTGCAACCCAGGTCGAGTCCATGGTGCGCGACCTGTCCGAACTCAAAATCGGTGACCCGGTGGTACACGTTAATCACGGTATCGGCCGCTATATGGGCCTGACCAGCATGGATCTGGGCGAAGGCGAAACCGAATTCCTGCATCTGGAATATGCGAAGGACACCAAGCTGTATGTTCCGGTCTCGCAACTGCATGTGATTTCGCGCTACTCCGGTGCTTCACCGGAAGACGCGCCGCTGCATGCACTCGGTTCCGGCCAGTGGGAAAAAGCCAAACGCCGCGCCGCTGAAAAAATTCGCGACACCGCCGCCGAACTCCTGAACCTGTATGCCCGCCGCGCCTTGCGCGAAGGCCACAGCTTCGAGTATTCAGCCCATGATTACGAAGCTTTTGCTGAGAGCTTCGGCTTTGAAGAAACCGCCGATCAGGCCGCTGCCATCAATGCCGTCATTAAGGATATGACCAGCGGCAAACCGATGGATCGATTGATCTGCGGTGATGTCGGCTTCGGTAAAACCGAGGTGGCACTGCGCGCCGCCTTTGTCGCCGTGCTCGGCGGCAAGCAGGTCGCGATTCTGGCGCCGACCACCTTGCTGGCGGAACAGCATGCGCAAACCTTCGCCGATCGCTTCGCCGACTGGCCGGTGCGCATTGCCGAGCTGTCGCGCTTCCGCACCGCGAAAGAAGTCACGCAAGCGATCAAAGGCATGGCCGACGGTACCATCGATATCGTGATCGGCACTCACAAACTGCTGTCCGGCGATATCAAGTTTTCGCGCCTCGGTCTGGTCATCATCGATGAAGAACATCGTTTTGGCGTCAGACAAAAAGAAGCGCTCAAAGCATTGCGCGCCGAAGTTGATGTACTGACTCTGACCGCGACGCCTATTCCGCGTACGCTGGGGATGGCACTGGAAGGCTTGCGCGATTTCTCTATCATCGCCACCGCACCGCAAAAACGTCTGGCCATCAAAACCTTCGTGCGCAGCGAAAACGACTCCGTTATCCGCGAAGCCTGTCTGCGCGAATTAAAGCGCGGCGGGCAAGTCTACTTCCTGCACAATGAAGTCGAAACCATCCAGAACCGCAAGGCGATGCTGGAAGAGCTGATGCCGGAAGCACGGATAGGCGTGGCGCACGGCCAATTGCACGAGCGCGATCTGGAACGCATCATGCGCGACTTCGTGGCGCAGCGCTTCAACATCTTGCTGTGTACCACCATTATCGAAACCGGTATCGACGTCCCTACGGCGAACACCATCATCATGCACCGGGCGGATAAATTCGGTCTGGCGCAATTGCATCAATTGCGCGGCCGCGTCGGTCGCTCGCATCATCAGGCTTACGCCTATTTGCTGGTGCACGATGTACAAGGTTTGAGCAAGCTGGCACAACGACGACTGGATGCGATCCAGCAAATGGAAGAGCTCGGCAGTGGTTTCTATCTGGCCATGCACGATCTGGAAATCCGCGGCGCTGGCGAAGTACTGGGTGATAATCAGTCCGGCGAAATGAGCGAGATTGGCTTCCAGCTGTATTCCGACATGCTCAATGAAGCGGTACGCTCATTGAAGAATGGCAAGGAACCGGATCTGGCTGCACCGCTGGCCAGCACTACCGAAATCAATCTGCACGTCCCTGCCCTGCTGCCGAATACTTACTGCGGTGATGTGCATGAGCGCCTCTCGATCTACAAGCGTCTGGCCAATTGCAAAACAGCCGATGCCATCAATGACTTGCAGGAAGAATTGATCGATCGCTTCGGCAAACTGCCGGATGCCGCGCAGGCGCTGGTCGAAACGCATAGGCTGCGGGTGGCGGCGATTCCGGTTGGTATCATTAAGATTGACGCGCACGCCGAATCCGCCACACTGCAGTTTGAACCGAACCCGCCGATCGATGCGATGCGCATTATTGAGCTGATTCAAAAGAATCGTCATATAAAATTGCATGGTCAGGACAAATTGCGCATCACCGCCAGCATGCCGGATCTGGCGGCGCGGGTGAACCAGATCAAGACCACCATACGTGCCCTGCTCGCCTGAGAACTTAACTGATACGAACTGACTACTGAACTTACTTATCTATGAATCTGATCTTGCAAGGCCTCAGCACTCAACGTCATATCGTCGAACAAATCGCCGGACTGGCGCGCCCACGTTCCATCGTCGCGATCGGTGAACATGCCTATCGCTGTCTCGACTGTAGTTACAACGATGAAGTGAAGTCGCAAATCGACATCGCGGCATGGGCCGCCAAACTCGATTACGCCTTCATCGAACGCAGCCGTTCGCTGTCAGACTTCAAACTGGTGGCGATGGATATGGATTCCACGCTGATCACCATAGAGTGCATTGATGAAATCGCCGACATGCAAGGCTTGAAGCCGCAAGTTGCCGAAATCACCGAAGCGGCAATGCGCGGCGAGCTCGAATTCAAGGAAAGCCTGACCCGTCGTGTCGCCTTGCTCAAGGGGCTGGATGCCAGCGCCCTGCAACGCGTGTATGACGAACGTTTGCAGTTGTCGCCAGGCGCAGAAAAAATGCTGCAAGGCTTGCAGGCGCTGGGCATGAAAAGCCTGCTGGTCTCCGGTGGTTTTACCTACTTCACCGACCGCATGAAACAGCGCCTGAATCTCGATTACGCGCATTCAAACCAGCTCGAAATCGTCGACGGCAAGCTGACCGGCAAAGTCATCGGTGGCATCGTCGATGGCGAAGAAAAGAAATCGACGGTAGCGCGCGTCTGTCAGGAACTCGGCATTACACCTGAGCAAACCATTGTCATGGGCGACGGTGCGAATGATCTGAAGATGATGAGCATCGCCGGCTTATCGGTCGCCTTCCGCGCCAAACCGGTGGTGCGAGCGCAAGCAGATATCGCGCTGAACTTCGTCGGCCTCGATGGTGTGTTGAATCTGTTCCACAAGTAAGTGCAGAAGTTGGGCCCGTACTGAGCAGATGTTGATCCAAGGAACTTTGTAGTCATTGCACCATCTTATTGTCGTCAACACTGATAGGAAGACAGCATGAGCCAAGACCTCGTTTTAGATAGTTCCTTGCAATCAGCAAAGAACCTTGCCTGGTGGTTGTATCTGGGCCACGCAGCGAGCCTGATATTTTCCCTCGGCGCTTTTTCCTTTATCCCGCTGATACTCAATTACGTCAAACGGGACGACGCGGCCAATACCTTCGTCTACAGCCATCATGGCTGGCAAATCCGTTCCTTCTGGTGGTATCTGGTATGGATGGCTTTGGGCGGTGTGTTGTTCTTCACCATCGTCGGCATTCCTGCCGCCTTCCTGCTGTGGACGGTCGCGTGGTTGTGGAAGCTCTATCGCATGATCAAGGGCATCGTCGATCTGAACGATAACAAGGCCATGCCTTAAGCCTGCAACCACTCCATAAAAAAAGCGTCCATCCGGACGCTTTTTTGTTTTACAGCGGAGCCTTGTACCCGCGCTGATTCTCGCACTCAGGCCGTCGCCAACTCGGCATCTTCTTTCTGCAGCGGCAAGACCGGATTCCAGCAAGCCAGACGTTCGCCGCCCAGTGTGATCACCGGTGGTTGATCACGCGTGCATTGCGGCTGCGCATTGCTGCAGCGCGCGGCGAAACTGCAGCCCGGTGGCAGTGCCGACAAATCCGGCGGCGAGCCGGGCACGGCCAGCAAGGGCTTGCCACGATTTTCAGAGCCAACAGTCGACGCCAGCAAACCCGCGGTATACGGATGACGCGGATGATGCACGATGCCGGACACCGTGTTTTCTTCAACGATGCGGCCGCCATACATCACGGCAATGCGATCGGCTACTTCCACCGCAGCGCCGATATCATGCGTGACAAATATGACCGACATGCCTGTTTCCTTTTGCAGTTCCCGCAACAGCAGCAATATCTGGATCTGCACCGTCGCATCCAGCGCAGTAGTCGGTTCATCTGCCAGCAAGAGTTTGGGCTTGCAGGCCAGTGCCAGCGCGATCATCGCACGTTGCCGCATACCACCCGACAACTCATGCGGATACGCATCATAGCGACGCCGCGCTTGCGGAATCTGCACCCGTTCCAGCATTTGCAGCGCACGTTGCATCGCACTGCGCTGATCGACCGCTTCATGCGCACGGATAGCTTCGGTGATCTGCTGACCTATGGTGTAGACCGGATCAAAGGCCAGTCCCGGCTCCTGAAATACCATTGAAGCGGTGCCACCGCGATACGCTTCCAGCGCACGTCCCTGCAAGGCCAACACATCGGCGCCATCCACTTCTATGCTGCCGCTGATGCGCGTGGTGCGTTGCGGATGCAAACGCAGCAGAGTACGCAGCGTCACACTCTTGCCGGAACCAGATTCACCGAGCAAACCCAATACTGCGCCCGGCTGCAAATCAAAGCTGACTTTATCCAAAGCATGTGCGCGACGATTACCATGGAATTCCACCGTCAGGTCGCGCACCGATACCAAAGGCTTACTCATGCTGCCACCTCCATCAAGCTTTGCGTGTGACCCGAGTTCGCATCATTCATATGGCAGGCCACCGTATGTGCGGCATTACCCTGCGCGGCCATCAGTGCCGGTACTTGCGCGGCACAGACTGCTTCCGCATGCGGGCAGCGCTCACGGAAACGGCAACCGCTAGGTGGGTTAATCGGATTCGGCGGATCGCCGCTGAGTGGCGAATGCTGGGTCCGCTGGGCCGGGTCCATCGATGGCACCGCCGACAACAGCGCGCGTGTGTATGGGTGACGCGAGTTGCCGTAGATATCATCCACCGGCCCCATCTCCACCACCTGCCCCATATACATCACCATCACTTCATCGCTGATGTAATGCACCACATGCA
>RCUQ01000961.1_pt1 | contig 11803 bp, 17 predicted proteins | sample 2166351 | NCBI WGS metagenome assembly RCUQ01 (sample SAMN09932597, study PRJNA488358) | compost metagenome | feature: garden; material: soil; isolation source: compost soil in acetonitrile-enriched culture | place: Germany: Experimental Botanical Garden Goettingen | collected 2016-01-27
GCCGTTATCCAATACTTTGTAACCGATACGAGTTACTTTTCCGCTCTTTGGATCGACATGCATAACGTTCGATGCGTGAATCGGAGCTTCTTGTTCAATAATTCCGCCTTGTGGGTTAAGTTGATTTGGCTTTTGGTGTTTCTTAACCATATTAACGCCTTCCACAAGCACACGGTTCTCACGAGGATAAGCAGCGATGACACGACCTTTTTTGCCTTTGTCTTTACCACTGATCACGATAACCGTATCGTCTTTTTTGACGTGCAGTTTATTGTTGTGAGACTCCAGAATCTTTTTCAATCTAGGCATTTGTTACACCTCCCGGTTGCATGGTTATAAGGGACTAACTTTATTTAGATAACTTCCGGAGCCAAGGAAACGATTTTCATGAAATCTCTATCACGAAGTTCGCGAGCAACAGGTCCGAAAATACGAGTACCACGTGGGCTCTTGTCATCTTTTACTACAACAGCTGCATTCTCATCGAAAGCGATGTAAGAACCATCTTTACGGCGAACGGAACGCTTAGTGCGAACTACTACCGCTCTAACAACATCACCCTTTTTGACAACGCCGCCTGGTGTTGCTTGTTTCACAGAGCAGACGATCAAGTCACCGATTTGAGCAGTACGACGACCCGTACCACCCAGAACGCGGATACACATCAATTCCTTCGCTCCAGAGTTATCAGCAACATGCAATCGTGTAAATGGTTGAATCATTCTAATTTCCTCCTTTCGACTTCACTAACGAGTTCAATTAGATAATAACCGCTTGTTCTACGACTTCAGTCAGTCTCCAGCGTTTATCTTTGGAAAGCGGGCGAGTTTCTGTGATTTTCACAGTGTCACCAATTTTCGCTGTATTGTTCTCATCATGCGCTTTGAATTTCTTAGTGTGCTTAATGCGTTTATGATACAAGTCATGCTTTTTGTAGGTTTCAACAGCTACTACGATGGTTTTATCCATTTTGTCGCTGACGACTTTACCAATTTGAACTTTACGAGTATTACGTTCGCTCATGGTTAGCCTCCTTCCTGATTTCAAGCACTGCTATTGAAGCTGCACTTTGATAATTAGCTAGTTATGCCAAGTGCTCTCTCATGTAAAATGGTTTTAGCACGAGCTATATCCTTACGCACGTCACGGATTCGAGTTGGGTTGTCAAGCTGGCCAGTAGCCAGTTGAAAACGCAGGTTGAAGAGTTCTTCTTTGAATCCAGTGATTTTTTGTTCTATCTCAACAGTGGTTAAGTTGCGAAGTTCATTAGCTTTCATTTGCTTCACCACCCAATTCTTCACGTTTCACAAACTTAGTTTTAACAGGCAGTTTGTGAGCGGCAAGACGCATCGCTTCGCGTGCGATTTCCTCCGATACACCAGCAAGTTCAAACATGATCTTACCTGGTTTCACAACTGCAACCCATTTCTCAACGTTACCTTTACCACTACCCATACGAACCTCGAGAGGCTTTTGAGTAATTGGCTTATCCGGGAAAATCTTAATCCAAACTTTACCACCACGTTTGATGTAACGCGTCATCGCAATACGAGCTGCTTCGATCTGACGGTTCGTGATCCAAGATGGCTCAGTTGCTTGCAGGCCGTATTCACCGAAGTTGAGTTCAGTGCCGCCTTTAGCTTGACCTCTCAAACTACCGCGTTGTTGTTTGCGGTGTTTTACACGTTTAGGTACCAACATGATTAGTTGCCTCCTTCCTGAGCAGCTTGCTTCTTAGCTGGAGGAAGAACCTCTCCACGGTAGATCCATACTTTTACGCCGATACGGCCGTAAGTTGTATGTGCTTCAGCTGTACCATAGTCGATGTCAGCACGAAGTGTATGAAGTGGAACAGTTCCTTCGCTGTAGCCTTCTGAACGAGCAATTTCAGCACCGCCAAGACGGCCGCTTACTGCTGTTTTAATCCCTTTAGCGCCGGAACGCATAGTTCTTTGAATCGCTTGTTTCAATGCACGACGGAAGGAAACACGACGCTCCAATTGTTGTGCAATGCTTTCTGCGACTAAAATTGCATCCAGTTCAGGGTGTTTGATTTCAGAGATATTGATGTGAACTTTTTTACCACCTGCGATTTGGGTGATTTCGTTACGAATGTTCTCAACTTCAGAACCGCCTTTACCGATAACCATACCCGGCTTCGCAGTGTGGATAGTTACATTCACACGGTTAGCTGCTCTCTCGATTTCAACACGAGATACAGCAGATTCTTTCAATTTGCCTTTTAAGTGTTCACGAATTTTAACGTCTTCCATAAGAAGATCACCAAAATCTTTACCTGCATACCATTTAGATTCCCAATCACGGATAATACCTACCCGCAATCCGACGGGATTTACCTTTTGGCCCACACGTTTTCCCTCCTTATTTTTCGGATACCACCAAAGTAATGTGGCTGGTGCGTTTGTTGATCCGGCTTGCACGTCCCATTGCACGTGGACGGAAACGTTTCATTGTCGGACCTTGGTTAACGAAAACTTCCGAAATAACCAATTTATTTACATCCATAGAATAGTTATGTTCAGCATTCGCAATCGCCGAGTTCAAGAGCTTCTCAACTACCGGTGAAGCTGCTTTAGGAGTATGGCGAAGAATGGCGATGGCTTCACCCACTTGTTTGCCGCGGATCAGGTCAACAACGAGTTTAACCTTACGAGCAGCAATACGGATGGATCTTGCATGTGCTTTTGCTTCCATGTTTGTTACCTCCTCTCAAACGAAGAACTCATCTTAACGTCTTGTTTTCTTATCGTCGTCCGTATGTCCTTTGTAGGTACGTGTTGGAGCAAATTCACCCAATTTGTGTCCTACCATGTCTTCCGTTACATAAACTGGCACGTGTTTACGGCCATCATATACGCCGAAAGTGTGTCCGATAAATTGTGGGAAAATCGTGGAACGGCGGGACCATGTTTTGATCACGGTTTTTTTGTTGCTATCGTTCACTTCATCCACTTTTTTGAGTAGGTAGCCATCGATAAATGGCCCTTTTTTCAAACTGCGACCCATAGCTTGAATCCTCCCTTCATGAAACCATCATAAGTCTCTAATCCGTTAACCGGAGAAGTAATGCGCCTAAGCGTATTACTTCGTACGACGGCGAACGATGTATTTATCAGAAGCTTTACCTTTTTTACGCGTTTTGTAACCAAGGGTTGGTTTACCCCAAGGAGACAATGGCGATTTACGACCGATAGGAGCGCGTCCTTCACCACCACCGTGTGGGTGATCGTTAGGGTTCATGACGACACCGCGAACTTCCGGACGTTGTCCGAGCCAGCGATTACGTCCAGCTTTACCGATTTTCACAAGCTCGTGGTCTCCGTTACCTACGGAACCGATTGTAGCACGGCAAACTTTAAGGAGCTTGCGAACCTCACCGGAAGAAAGACGAACTGTGACATATTTTTCTTCTTTACCAAGAAGTTGAGCTTCAGTACCAGCTGCACGAACAAGCTGTCCGCCTTTACCTGGTTGAAGTTCGATGTTGTGGATAACGGAACCTACTGGAATGTTTTCCATCGGAAGCGCGTTACCGATTTTGATATCAGCTGTAGGACCTGATACTACAACATCGTCAACTTTCAAGCCTTTAGGAGCGATGATGTAACGTTTCTCACCATCTGCATAGTGGATCAAAGCGATGTTGGAAGTACGGTTCGGGTCATACTCGATTGTAGCAACGCGGCCCGGTATTCCATCTTTGTTCCGTTTGAAGTCAATAATACGATATTTACGTTTGTGTCCACCACCGTGGTGACGAACCGTAATTTTACCTTGGTTGTTACGACCAGCAGTTTTGCTAAGTGGTGCAAGCAAGGATTTTTCCGGCACATTTGTAGTGATTTCTTCAAAAGTAGACACGGACATTGCGCGTCTTGCCGGGGAAGTCGGTTTATACTTTTTGATTGGCACTTATGTTCCCTCCTATCTTCAGAAATTTCTTATACCGATTCAAAGAACTCAAGCGGTTTGCTGTCTGCCGAAAGAGTAACGAACGCTTTCTTCCACTCTGGTGTATAACCAAAATGACGTCCGTAACGTTTAGGCTTCGCAGGAACACGCAAAGTGTTAACTTTACTTACCTTCACGCTGAAGATCGCTTCAATTGCTTGTTTGATCTCAGTCTTATTAGCACGGATATCCACTTCGAATACATATTTTTGTTCACCCATGTATTCAGCCGTACGTTCCGTAATCACTGGACGTTTGATAACATCACGAGGATCTTTCATTACGCGAGCACCTCCTCTACCTTCTGAACTGCTTCTTTCGTAATGATCAGTTTGTCGTACGTAAGTACGTCAAGAACATTGATGCCGTCAGCTGCTACGAATTTTACACCCGGAATGTTACGTGCAGACAGCGCAACTTTGTCATCATAGCTAGAACCTACGATCAAAGCTTTGCGTTCTACTTTCAGGTTATTCAAGATAGCTGCGAATTCTTTTGTCTTCGGCGCTTCAAAGCTCAATTGATCTAGTACGATAATGTCGTTATCAACAACTTTCGAAGAAAGTGCGGATTTGATCGCCAAACGACGAACTTTCTTAGGAAGTTTGAATGCATAACTACGTGGTGTTGGTCCGAAAACGACACCGCCGCCTACCCATTGTGGTGAACGGATCGAACCTTGACGAGCACGGCCAGTACCTTTTTGTTTCCAAGGCTTACGACCACCGCCGCGTACTTCAGAACGTCCTTTAACTTTGTGAGTACCTTGACGAAGGGATGCACGCTGCATAACAACAGCATCATGAAGAACATGAACGTTTGGCTCGATACCGAATACCGCATCATTCAATTCAACTTCGCCCACTTGGCTGCCACTTACATTAAAAAGTGCTACTTTAGGCATTGATTGTTCCTCCTTTCTTCAGAAGATTATTTCTTCACCGTTTCTTTGATTTTCACGAAGCCTTGTTTAGGGCCTGGAATAGAACCTTTTACAAGCAATACGTTACGCCCAACGTCGACTTTGACAATTTCAAGTCCTTGGATCGTAACTGTCTCGTTACCCAGATGTCCTGGCAAGTGCTTGCCTTTAGGAACACGGTTTGCTTGAATGGAACCCATCGAACCCGGTCTACGATGATAACGGGAACCGTGAGCCATTGGTCCGCGGCTTTGTCCCCAACGTTTGATAACGCCGGCAAAACCTTTACCTTTGGAAATACCTGTTACGTCAACAAATTCGCCCTCAGCGAAGACATCAGCTTTAACCTCTTGGCCAACCTCATATCCTGCCAAATCAATACCGCGAATTTCGCGAACGTAGCGCTTAGGTGCAGTGTTAGCCTTTTTGGCATGCCCTGCTTCTGGTTTGTTAGCTCTGCTCTCTTTTTTATCAGAGAAACCTAGCTGAACCGCTTCGTAACCATCGTTATCCGCATCCTTTTTCTGCAAAACAACATTGGGGCCTGCTTCAATAACGGTTACTGGAATTACATTACCTTCAGCGGTAAACACTTGAGTCATTCCAAGTTTTTTTCCTAAGATACCTTTCATGTTGACACCTCATTCCCTTTTCTAATCAAATGCTTTTTATTAGACTTACAATTTAATTTCGATATCTACACCGGACGGTAGATCCAAGCGCATCAAGGCATCCACAGTTTGTGGAGTCGGATTAACAATATCGATCAAACGTTTATGAGTACGTTGCTCGAACTGCTCCCGAGAATCCTTGTACTTGTGTACCGCACGGAGAATAGTAATGATTTGTTTTTCTGTTGGAAGCGGAATCGGTCCAGATACACCAGCACCCGAACGTTTTGCAGTTTCAACAATTTTCTCAGCGGATTGATCAAGAATTCTATGGTCGTAAGCTTTCAAACGAATACGAATCTTTTGCTTTGCCATTTTTAGTCCCTCCTTCTATCGCCCAATTTATTATCGGACATACTCCGTGAAAATTTTCCAAACACCTGCCTCATGGCAAAGGGGCCGGGTGTGTCGGTAACCTCTCACATCATCGCAACGTCACAGAACAACATATATTATTATATTAAAAAGATAGGCTTAATGCAAGCCTTATATACAAAAAGTTTTAAATCCATTTTCCAGGGAACGAGCCAATGTTCTCCTGACATAAAACAAGAAGGTCCATCTCCAAAGAGACGGACCTTCTCTTCTTTCGGTTACAGTACATTGTTGCTCGTTACATCACACTGTTGCTTTATAATCAATCAGGCTTATAACGCCTAATTACTTTTGAATGCTTGCTACGGATCCGGCACCTACTGTACGTCCACCTTCACGAATGGAGAACTTAGTTCCTTCTTCAATCGCGATTGGGGAGATCAGGGAAACAGTAACGGTGATGTTGTCACCAGGCATTACCATTTCAGTACCTTCAGGCAGGTTGATGATGCCTGTTACGTCAGTTGTACGGAAGTAGAACTGTGGACGGTATCCAGTGAAGAATGGTTTGTGACGTCCACCCTCTTCTTTAGTCAAAACGTAGATTTGAGCAGTGAATTCTGTGTGAGGCTTAACAGAACCTGGTTTAGCCAATACTTGGCCACGCTCGATCATGTTACGGTCAACACCACGAAGAAGTGCACCGATGTTGTCACCAGCTTGAGCGGAATCCAGCAATTTGCGGAACATCTCAACGCCTGTTACAACGGATTTCTTAGTTTCTTCAGTGATACCTACGATTTCGATCTCTTCGCCGACCTTAACAGTACCACGCTCTACACGGCCAGTTGCAACTGTACCACGGCCAGTGATGGAGAATACGTCCTCGACAGGCATAAGGAAAGGCTTGTCAGTTTGACGCTCAGGAAGTGGAATGTAAGTGTCGATAGTTTCGAACATTTCAACGATCTTCTTAGCCCATTCGCCATCAGGGTTTTGAAGAGCTTCACGAGCAGAACCACGAGTGATTGGAGTGTCATCACCAGGGAATTCATATTCGTTAAGAAGGTCGCGAACTTCCATTTCAACCAATTCCAAAAGTTCTTCGTCTTCAACCATGTCACATTTGTTCAAGAACACAACGATGTAAGGCACGCCTACTTGGCGGGACAACAAGATGTGCTCACGAGTTTGTGGCATAGGACCGTCAGCTGCGGATACAACCAGGATTGCTCCGTCCATTTGTGCAGCACCAGTGATCATGTTTTTAACATAGTCGGCGTGACCTGGGCAGTCAACGTGTGCATAGTGACGGTTGTTTGTTTCATACTCAACGTGTGCAGTTGAGATTGTGATACCGCGCTCGCGCTCTTCAGGAGCTTTATCGATTTGGTCAAATGCTACAGCAGCACCACCATAAGTTTTGGACAATACAGTAGTGATTGCAGCAGTCAGGGTTGTTTTACCATGGTCAACGTGACCGATAGTACCGATATTAACGTGCGGTTTTGTACGTTCGAATTTAGCCTTTGCCATTTTGAACAGTTCCTCCTTAAAATATGGGATTGTTATGTTTTACTGTACGGAGTGTCTCCCTAATGAAAAACACCCGAACAGCAGTTGAAAATAAATTAATCTGAACCTTTTGCTTTAGAAACAATCTCTTCTTGAATGGACTTCGGTACTTCTTCATAGTGAGAAAGTTCCATCGAGAACACACCGCGACCTTGAGTACCGGAACGGATAGTAGTCGAGAATCCAAACATTTCGGAGAGAGGCACTTTAGCACGGATAATTTGAGCACCACCGCGTGAATCCATACCTTCGATACGGCCACGACGGGAGTTCAGCATACCCATTGCGTCACCCATGTATTCTTCAGGTACTGTTACTTCAACTTTCATAACAGGCTCAAGAATAACTGGCTTACATTTTTCCGCAGCAGCTTTAAGCGCCATGGAACCCGCAATTTTAAATGCCATTTCGTTGGAGTCAACATCATGGTAAGAACCATCAACGATAGTTGCTTTTACATCCACGAGTGGGAATCCAGCGATAACACCATTTTTCATTTGCTCTTCAATACCTTGCTGTGCAGGTCCGATATATTCTCTTGGTACCGAACCACCCACAACTTTGCTGTCGAACTGGTTACCAGTACCTGGCTCCAGCGGTTCGAATTCAACCCATACGTGACCGTATTGTCCACGGCCCCCTGATTGACGTACGAACTTACCTTCAACACGCGCTGGCGCGCGGAAAGTTTCGCGATAAGCAACTTGTGGTGCACCTACGTTGGTCTCCACTTTGAACTCACGACGCATACGGTCGATGATGATGTCCAAGTGAAGTTCACCCATACCAGCCAAGATGGTTTGGCCTGTTTCTTCATTAGTATGCGCACGAAGAGTTGGATCCTCTTCAGTCAGCTTACTAAGAGCAACGCCCAGTTTATCCTGGTCAGCTTTGGTTTTTGGTTCAACGGCGATCTCGATAACTGGCTCTGGGAAGTTCATAGACTCCAGAATTACTGGACTCTTCTCATCACACAGTGTATCACCTGTACCTGTATCTTTCAAACCTACGGCAGCTGCAATGTCACCAGAATATACTTCGCTGATCTCTTGACGGCTGTTCGCATGCATTTGAAGAATACGTCCAATACGTTCGCGTTTGCCTTTCGTTGCATTCAGCACGTATGATCCGGATTGAAGTACACCGGAGTATACGCGGAAGAACGTAAGTTTACCAACGTAAGGGTCTGTCATGATTTTAAATGCAAGCGCCGAGAACGTTTCATCATCCGAAGATTTACGAACCGCTTCCGTGCCATCTTCAAGGTGTCCCTTGATGTCTGGAACGTCAATCGGAGCTGGCAGGTAATCAATAACTGCGTCCAACATCAATTGAACGCCTTTGTTACGATAAGAGGAACCGCAGATAACTGGGAAGATTTTTACTTCTACAACACCTTTACGAAGAGCTGCTTTGATCTCTTCAACGGTGATTTCTTCACCTTCAAGGTATTTCATAGTAAGTTCTTCATCGAGTTCTGCAACTTTCTCAATCAATAACGAACGAAGTTCTTCGACTTGCGCCTTGAACTCTTCAGGAACATCAACCACTTCGATGTCTTGACCCAGATCGTCTTTGAACATGTGAGCTTTTTCTTCAACGATATCAATGATACCAACGAAATCATTCTCTGCACCGATTGGCAGTTGAATTGCAACTGCATTCGCTTGCAGACGCTCGTGCATGTCTTTTACAACGTTAAGGAAGTCAGCACCAATGATATCCATTTTGTTTACATATGCAATCCGCGGAACGCCATAACGATCAGCCTGTCTCCATACAGTTTCAGACTGAGGCTCTACGCCTTCCTTCGCACTGAAAACGCCAACTGCCCCGTCCAATACACGAAGGGAACGTTCAACTTCAACTGTGAAGTCAACGTGTCCCGGGGTATCGATGATATTAACGCGGTAACCCTTCCAAGCAGCGGTAGTTGCGGCGGACGTAATCGTGATCCCGCGCTCCTGCTCTTGCTCCATCCAGTCCATTGTTGCAGCACCTTCGTGAACCTCACCGATTTTGTGCGTACGGCCTGTGTAGAACAAGATCCGTTCTGTAGTCGTGGTTTTACCGGCGTCAATATGCGCCATGATCCCAATATTACGTGTATTTTTCAAGGAGAACTCTCTTGCCATGAATAAAGTCTCCCTTCAAAAATGAAGTTATTAGTTTAGGCCTTATCCTACCAACGATAGTGAGCAAACGCTTTGTTTGCTTCAGCCATTTTGTGCGTATCTTCGCGTTTCTTAACAGAAGCGCCGGTGTTGTTGGATGCGTCGATGATCTCAGCAGCCAAACGTTCTTCCATAGTCTTCTCTCCGCGGTTGCGGGAGTAGTTCACGAGCCAACGTAAACCAAGGGAAGTACGTCTTTCCGGTTTAACTTCGATAGGCACCTGATAGTTCGCACCGCCCACACGGCGAGCTTTAACTTCAAGAACTGGCATAATATTTTTGATCGCTGCTTCAAACACTTCCATTGGGTCGTTACCAGTACGTTCTTGAATCAGTTTGAACGCATTGTATAGAATGCTTTGAGCAACGCCGCGTTTTCCGTCGAGCATGATGCGGTTGATTAGGCGAGTAACAAGCTTGCTATTATACACCGGATCTGGCAACACGTCTCTTTTTGTAACTGGACCTTTGCGTGGCATTGATTATCCCCCTTTCAGAAATAGTTCATTCTAGTTTATAAAACCTTCTTACTTCTTAGCTTTAGGACGTTTTGCACCATATTTCGAACGAGCTTGCATACGGTTGTTAACACCAGCTGTATCCAAAGCACCGCGAACGATGTGATAACGTACTCCTGCAAGGTCTTTGACCTTACCACCACGAATCAATACAACACTGTGCTCTTGCAAGTTATGTCCGATACCTGGAATGTAAGCTGTAACCTCCAGACGGTTAGTCAAACGAACACGAGCATATTTACGAAGTGCGGAGTTCGGTTTACGTGGAGTCATAGTACCCACACGAGTGCAAACACCACGTTTTTGTGGAGCGCTCAAATCAGTAGTTTCCCGTTTGAGGGCATTGAACCCTTTTTGGAGAGCTGGTGATTTGGACTTCTCAACTTTGGCTTGACGCCCTTTACGTACTAGTTGGTTAATTGTTGGCATGTTGTTGCCACCCCCTTCCTCAAATTTTCATGTCTTTACAAACCTTTTAATTAAGCCCACAGACCCAGGCGGTTCATAAAAGAACAAAGGAAAGTTTCTGTCCCAAGCTTTCACCTGAAACAAAAACGTTTCATACCATTATTGTTTTACTATCGCAGCCACCGCTGCCCCAACTTCAATCCCACATGCCTTGCCGAGTTCTTTCATCGTATCGACATAAGTGATCTTGATCGAAGCTTTGTTACAGAGCCCGATGATCTTTGACGTAACACGAGGATCTGCATCTTGTGCGATATAGACCTCTTCGGCTTGCCCAAGTTCCACTACCTTCGCAGCTTGTTTGGCACCGATCTTGACATGAGCATCCTGTAGTCCTCTATCATTAGACATCTTACGATTCCTCCAAAAATACAGGGAATTACCGCTACTCACGCACCTTTGCTATAGTAGCATCTGCAATGGGCGATGTCAAGCATTTATATTTAATAAAACGGCGGAGCAGCCGCATATTGGATAGTTACACAACATGAACTACTCCACCGTTCTTTTAACCTTTATAAATCTATTCTACCGATACAGGCTCAAGATTCTCTGAAGAAACATCGCCTTCCTCTTGATCGTCAAACTGAACACTGCGATAACGGTTCATCCCCGTACCCGCTGGGATCAGTTTACCGATAATAACATTCTCTTTCAGGCCGAGCAGCTTATCGACTTTACCTTTAATAGCAGCATCGGTAAGTACCCGTGTCGTTTCCTGGAAGGAAGCGGCAGACAGGAAGGAGTCTGTTTCAAGAGAAGCCTTCGTAATCCCAAGCAGAACTGGCTTAGCCACAGCAGGCTCTTTATCCGACAGGATGGCCTCTTTGTTAGCTGTTTCATATTCGTAGATGTCCACAAATGAACCTGGAAGGAGAGTAGTATCTCCGGCATCAACAATACGGATCTTGCGCAGCATCTGCTTGATCATTACTTCAATGTGCTTATCATTGATTTCTACACCTTGGTTACGGTATACACGCTGCACTTCTTGCAAAATGTAGTTTTGTACGCCGCGAATACCTTTAATACGCAGAATTTCTTTAGGGTCAATGGAACCGTCGGTAAGCTCATCACCGGCTTCGATCTCTTGACCTTCGCTTACGCGAAGTCGAGAACCGTAAGTCACGGAGTAGACTTTAGTCTCTGCTTCACCTTGGATTTCAATTTCACGGCGATCCTTAGCTT